>Ga0209013_10000890_pt1 | contig 27524 bp, 22 predicted proteins | sample Cruoilmetagenom2_FD_187291 | JGI IMG/M metagenome (GOLD analysis project Ga0209013, IMG submission 187291) | Oil polluted marine microbial communities from Coal Oil Point, Santa Barbara, California, USA - Sample 2 (SPAdes) (version 2) | ecosystem: Environmental > Aquatic > Marine > Oil seeps ...
AGAGAATCAACTTAAACTTCTTACACAGGCACAGACTATTAAACAACTTAAAGAACGTCAGGAATTGGCTCTTATTGGAAGCAGAACTTCTGTTTTAGATTGGGATTTTACTGATAACAGTATGTACATTTCTCCAAGTTGGAAAAAAATGCTTGGATTTGCTGATGATGAATTGGTAAATAACACTTCCACATGGTTTCAACAAGCACATCCTGATGATAAAAAAATGGTTTTAAAATTACTCAGGGACAATCAAGAAGAGCAAATAAAAGATTTTGAATTTAATCACCGTCTAAAACATAAAGATGGACATTGGGTTTGGGTCTTAGGCCGTGCACAGATACTTTATGATGAAAATGGTAAAAAAGTACGTATGATAGGTACACATACAGATATTACAGAAGAGAAAGAGCTCCAACTAAAACACTTGTACCAAGCACAGATCATTGAACAGATACATGATTCCCTCACAACAACTGATCTAAAAGGCTATATAACAAGTTGGAATCTAGGATCGGAAAAGACATTTGGCTACACGGCAAGAGAAGTCATTGGGAAACACATCTCTTTTCTTTATCAAGAAAAAGACATACCAAAATTAACTGGGTACATGTCCAAGTTAATGCAAACCGGTGTGTATGATGCAGACATAAATCTTGTTAAAAAATCTAAAGCACTTGTGCCTATCTCCTTTTCTCTTTCATTACTTAAAGATGAACATGGAAAACCCATAGGAATAGTAGGTATCAATAAAGATAATACTAAACGTAAAAAAGCTGAAGATGCACTTTACGAACAAAAAAATATTTTACGTCATCAAGCACTTCATGATGCACTCACAGGTTTACCAAATCGTGTACTCTTTAAAGACAGACTTGAACATAGCATCAAAATCGCAGAACGACATGCATCTGGGTTAGCGGTCTTTTTTATTGATCTAGATAAGTTTAAACATATCAATGATTCACTAGGACATGATGTCGGTGACAGTGTTTTAAAAGCAGTATCAAAACGTCTTAAACGTGTCATTCGAAAAGAAGACACATTAGCACGTTTGGGAGGAGATGAGTTTACTATCACTATGGATGATCTAGTACATCCTGAAAATGCAGAATTATTAGCAAAGAAAATCCTCAAAACTTTATCAGAACCCATCTATATAGATGAGCATATACTCTATGTTACCGGAAGTATTGGTATTAGTCTTTATCCACAAGACTCAGATGATGCCAATTTACTACTCAAATATGCAGACACTGCCATGTATAAAGCAAAAGAAGAAGGACACAATCATTTTAAGTTCTATTCTTTAACGATGACAAAACTTGCTTTAGAAAAAATGCATATGAAAACTTCTCTACAACAGGCGATAGAAAATAAAGAGTTTATCATACATTATCAACCACAGGTCAATGCAACTACCCATGAACTGGTTGGAGTAGAAGCATTGGTACGTTGGAAACATCCAACAATGGGGTTGCTTTACCCAGATAAGTTTATTCTCTTGGCAGAAGAAACCGGTTTGATCATTCAGATAGATAAATGGGTCATGAAAACAGCTATGAAGCAGGTATCTAAATGGTATAAAGCCGGATTGAACCCTGGAGTACTTGCCGTCAATCTTTCCATAAAACAATTAGAGTGTAGTGATTTCTCTGAAAAAGTATTAGATCGTCTTAAAAAATATAATTTTGATCCACAATGGCTGGAACTTGAGATCACAGAAGGGCAGATGATGAAAAAAACTGAAGAGGTCATTATGAAATTGAACCAGATAAATGACCTAGGTGTAAGAATCTCTATTGATGATTTTGGAACAGGGTATTCTTCTTTATTGCTCTTAAAAAGACTACCCATTCACAGACTCAAGATAGACCGGTCATTTGTACAAGATGTTCCCAATGATGAAGAAGATGTTTCTATTATTAAGGCTATTATAGCACTTGCAAAAAGTCTCAATCTTGACCTTATAGCAGAGGGTGTAGAAACCAAAGAGCAGAAAGAGTTCTTAATTACCCACAAATGTACGAATATTCAAGGTAATTACTATAATCGTCCTGTGGCAGCAAAAGAGATGGAAAAAATACTTTTAAAACATACGTCGTAGATTTATTCGCAATATTATTGATTATAATTCTATGCTAACCTGGTATAAACTGAGATACACTCACAGACGTAATTAAATTGACTTTTATTATGTTATAATCTTTTATTAACCTATGGACAGGGCTTATTATTATGTATAAAAGAAATGAAGTTATAGAAGAAGAAGATTTAGATTGGGACAAGAAAAGTAAAGATTTGAAAGTTACTTTACCACCTGAAGTAAAGAGTGAAAAGTCATTGCCAAATGAGAAGAATAAAAAACATATCATTAGTCCTTCTAAGAGAACGATATCTATCATTAAAGAAACTAAAGAGATAACATCCAATATGGAAGAAAAGACAATTTTCTTCCTTCTACTGATCATTTTCCCTTATCTCTTAGGATTATTTCTATTTTTTATTTTGGTTCCGATTTTCTCAGGTCTAAGTTTTAACATATTATTTGTGGTGATAGATTTTTTTGATTGGGCTACGCATTTTCTTTTCTGGTCAATCGGATATGTTACTCTTACTTTTTTAGGAATCTCATTGGTTCTCTATAAACCGAGACATTAAATGAGGTAGATTTTTCATAAGTATGCTTATGGTAATTATATTGTAGTGAATTTTATGAGAAAATTGAATTGGTTGCGGGAAGAGGATTTGAACCTCTGACCTTCGGGTTATGAGCCCGACGAGCTACCAAACTGCTCTATCCCGCGACAGGATGTTTTATAGATCATATATACGATCTATGTGGTAATTAAATTAAATAATTGGTTGCGGGAAGAGGATTTGAACCTCTGACCTTCGGGTTATGAGCCCGACGAGCTACCAAACTGCTCTATCCCGCGACATAATATCAAGATAATAAAATCTATTCAATTTGTGGGTTTATTTAATTTAATTGTGGATGGGGTAGAGGGATTCGAACCCCCGAATACCAGTACCAAAAACTAGTGCCTTACCGCTTGGCGATACCCCAACATACATAAGTCTATTGCTTATGTGGACGGCATTATAGCACCAATTGTTTCACATGTCAAGAGGATTTTTAAAAAAGTATAAAAAAGTTTCTGAACTGAAGTACGAATAGGTATAATACATGAAATATTATATATAAAAGTTATGGAGATAACATGTCATTAGAAGCAATAAAAAGAGTTGAAAAAGCGATAGAAGAGACAAAAAGAGGGCGTATGGTCATCATGATGGATGATGAAGACAGAGAAAATGAGGGTGATCTTGTCTATGCTGCGACTTTTTCTACTCCTGACATGGTAAACTTCATGGCAAAAGAGGCTAGAGGTCTCATATGTACACCTGTGACTAAAGAGATAGCTACTAAGCTTGACCTTTTACCGATGGTGACCAATAATGTATCTAATCATGAAACAGCGTTTACTGTATCTATAGATTCTACAAACGCTGAAACGGGTATCTCTGCTGCTGAGAGAGATGACTGTATCTCTAAACTCTCAAGTCCTCAAACTGTGGCAGAAGATTTTGTTCGTCCTGGGCATATTTTCCCACTTATTGCAAAGGATGGTGGAGTACTTGTACGTACTGGTCATACTGAGGGATCTGTTGATCTTTGTAAGCTTGCCGGACTTGCTCCTGCTGCTGTTATCTGTGAGATCATTAAAGATGATGGAACAATGGCACGTATGGATGACTTAGAGATATTTTCAAAAGAGCATGACCTGTGTATAGTATATATCTCAGATATCGTTGAGTACCGTTTGGCAAATGAACAACTTGTAAAGCGTGTAACTGAAGAAGAAACAGAGCTAAGAGGGATAAAAGTAGAGAAAATTACTTATACAGATCACTTAGACAGAACACACACAGTGATACAGTTCTATAAGTCACATGAGACAGCAAATGTAAAGTTCCATAACATTGGTACTGACATTGGACTGGTTTTAGATGACAAACGTTTCTCTGCACTGAATAACTCCATAGATTACCTCAAGAGCAATGGTGGTACACTCATATTCTTAGATACAAAAGTGATCTCACATGAACAAGCAAAAGAATTTGGAGTAGGGGCACAAATACTTAAAGATCTTGGTATTAAAAACATCAACCTTCTTACAACGAACAAAGACACAGAGTTTGTAGGACTTGCCGGATTTGGTCTGGATGTTGTGGAGAAAATAGAGATTATTTAGGGGCATTATGTCTATAAGATTCTTAAAAAACAAAACCATTGCAAGCATACATATGTTTGTGATGGTCATGATGTTTATACTGATCGTGTTAGTTACGGCAACTGTTTTTTATGGAGAATATAATGACTTTGATGAAGAAGCAAAGATAATCCAGAAAGAGTTTATCAAAAAACAAAAAGAGACGATACGGTTTGATACCCAAAGAGTCTTACAGTTTATCACACATATGCATCATAAAAGAGATCTCTCTCAAGATGATGCCTTAACCAAAAAGTACATTACTAATGTCATAGAAGAACTATACGGAAGAGAAGATGGTACGGGATATATCTTTATCTATGATTATAATGGTGTAGTACTTTCCGATCCTGTACAAAGACAAAATATTGGTAAAAATCTTTATGATATTGAAGATGCAAATGGCATAAAGGTCATTAAAGATCTAATCGATGTTTCTAAAAATGAAGATGGTGGATATGTAGAGTATATCTGGCTAAAACCAACAACTGGGAAGTTGAGTAATAAAGTCTCTTATGCAAAGTCCTTTGAACCTTGGGGGTGGATGGTAGGAACTGGGGTTTACTTAGATGAAATAGAAAAAAGTATAGCCCAACAAAGAAGTGCACTCCAAGAAAAACTAAACAAATATATGATCAATATTATCATTTTACTGGGTACACTATTTGCTTTTGGTGTGATGGGTATTATCGTTGCAAATAATATTTTAAAAAGAGAAATAGATACATTTACAAACTTTTTCCAACAAGCATCGTCAACACATGCTTGTATTGATGAAAAACATATACAACTTGTTGAGTTTAAAAATATGGTTAAATATATTAACACTATGGTTGATGTTATTCATACACGTACCAAAAAACTCAAAGAGCTTAATGTCACATTGGAATCTAAAGTTGAAGAAAAAACAAAAGATTTAAATGATAAAAATATACTATTAACGCAAGAAAAAAACTTCTCTAACTCCTTAGTAGATGCACAAGATAGTTTTATAAAACATTCTATTCATGAAATTAACACACCTTTGGCAGTTATAATGACACATATTGACTTGTATAAAATGAAGATAGGTGAAAATAAGTACTTGTCTAAAATAGAAGCCGCAAGTAAGATCATTTCAAATATATATGAAGATCTAAGTTATATGGTTAAAAAAGATCGTTTGATATATGAGAAAAAATTGATAGATATATCGGTATTCCTTTCGGAAAGAATAGATTTTTTCTATGAAATATCTCTAGGTAATAATCACAAAATAGATACAAATATACAAAAAGGTATACAGCTTTATTTTAGTCCAGAAAAATTACAAAGAATTGTAGATAACAACCTTTCAAATGCCATAAAGTTTGCAAATAAGGGTACAAATATAGAAGTATCATTAAATGAAACAGACGATAAAATAGAATTAAGTTTCCTAAGTTATTCTCCTAAGATCTTAGATACTAAAACTGTATTTAAAGCATTTAAACGTGAAAATAATGTAAAAGGTGGATTTGGTTTAGGTTTGGAAATAGTCTATTCTATCTGTATAGAAGAAGATATTGAGATAGCATTGACATCTGATGATAGTAAAACGATTTTTAAATATACATTTGAAAAGGACTCCTAAGTGCGTGTACTACTTTTAGAAGATGAACTGATGTTGCAGAGTGCTATATACGAGTACTTAGTAGACATAGGTTATGAAGTAGATGCATTTGATGAAGGAATGGAAGTCTATAAGCATGTATCCGATAATCAATATGACCTGTTTATATTTGATATTAACACACCAGGTATGGATGGACTTACCTTGCTTACGAAATTACAAGAAGATAAAATACATGTACCTACTATTTTTATTTCTGCTATTACAGAAATTGAACAGATCAGTCAGGCGTATGAATTGGGTTGTTATGATTATCTAAAAAAACCTTTTCATCTTAAAGAATTAGGATTACATATTGAAAGGTTAATTAAAATAGCTGATATAAGAGCCAAAAGTTTTGTAAAAATTTCAAAAATGTATAGTTATAACTTAGAGAAAAAGTGCCTTATATTTGATGGTGAGGAACAGATACTTACACATAAACAATCACAGATCATAGAAGTATTTGCTTCAAATATTAATAGAGTAGTAGACTTTGAAATGCTTAGATACTATGCATGGGATGATAGCCCCGTAGATAATGCTATTATCCGAGCAGAAATACATAGGGTCAGACAAGTGCTGAATGAAGATCTTATTACAACTCTAAAAGGTATTGGATATATTCTTTCTAAAAAAATATAATATTTGACGATGCTATAAAGTTATTTTGTAACCATTTTACACACCCATTACTTTTTTTTATACCTCATTTATAATATTTCATTGATGCTACGTTAATGCTATATTCATGCTTCATACTCCAGTTGTATAAAATTACAAGGAGATAATATGAAAAAGACGGTATTACTATCAGTAATAGCATCAACCATGATTATGGCAGGTGGAGACGTTAAGCCAGTAGAGCCAGTTATTGAAACTGTTGAAGCTGTAGAAGAAGAATCTTTTGGAACTGTTTCTGGTCAATTTAGAGCTTTCTATATAGACAGAACCTACTCAGGAATTTTAGAAAATAATCGTAATTCACTGGCATTTGGAGGTTGGATCGGTTATGATACAGCTGAGTGGAATGGTCTTAGTGCAGGTGCTAAGTTTTATGCTGTTGAAAATGCAAGTATACATAGTGGACTAAAAACAGCAGCAAGTTATGATCCTTCACTTTTTGGAGATAATTTTGAAGACTACGGGTTCATTGGAGAGGCTTACCTAAGCTGGAAAGGTGGAAAGACTGATATTAAAATAGGTCGTCAAAAACTTAACACACCATTAGCAGGTGCTGATGATGCTAGAATGCTTCCAAACCTTTTTGAAGCAGCAGTACTTCACAATAATGACCTTGAAAACACAACACTAGCTTTAGCGCATGTAACAAGAGAAACAGTTGGTACATTTGGTAATGTTTATGGTACACCAAGTGCATTGTCATTACAGAGTGGTTATGGTCTAGGATACAAAGAAGGTACTAATGGTAACTTTGCGGACATGGGTGTCATCGCTCTAGGTAAAGGAGCTGATACTGATGGTGTAACAGCAGCAGCTATTATCTATAAAGGTATCGAAGGTATGAATCTTCAAGCATGGAACTACTATGCACATGATATTTTGAATGCAGTATATCTTTCAGCTGATTATGGATTTAATGCGAGCGATTCTGTAAAAATGAAAGCTTCTGCACAATACATAGGTCAGAGTGATGTCGGTGATGCACTTGCAGGTGAAGTAGACAGTAATTACTGGGCAGCAAAACTTAGTACAAGTATTGGTGCACTAAGTGCATATATTGCATATTCAGCGACAGGTGACAGTAATGGTGCCGTAAATGGTGGTATAATCACTCCATGGGGTGGGATTCCAGCATATACACAAGGTATGGTAACTAGACACATGTTCTTTGCTGATACTGATACATGGAAAGTAGCAGCAACATATAAAATGAATGAAATGACAGGGCTTAACCTAAAAGCATCAGCTTACTATGTATCTTTTGATATAGGTGATACTAATACGTATAAGCCAGGTGAAGCTTGGACTGCTGAAGAAGCTGGTTTTGATATCCAATACCAAGCAACAAAAGCATTGAACTTAAGACTTAGAGCAAACTACCCAACGGATTTTGCACCAGGTTTAGACTGGTCTGAATATAGACTTATCGCAAATTATAACTTTTAATTCGAACTAAAAATACAGTGTAAGTAGTTTCTACTACACTTTAAAATATGAAGGAGATAAAATGACTAAAGAACAAGTATTAGAGATTAAAAATAACCCTAACTACCAGAAACTTGTCAATACAAGAAGCAAGTTTGCGTGGACACTTACGGTTGTTATTTTAGTAGTATATTATGCATTTATTTTATTAATTGCATTCAGCCCAGAAACATTAGGAGCTAAAATCAGTCCCGATGCTATGATGACAGTAGGTATCCCTGTAGGTATAGCCATTATTGTTTTTTCATTTGCACTAACTGGTATTTATGTGAGAAGAGCCAATAATGAATTTGATGGACTTTTAAATAATTTAAAAAATGATGTAGAAAAGGGGATGAAATAATGTTAAGTAGATTTTTATCTCTATTTATAGTAGCTGGACTTGCAATTGCGATGGCAGCGGGTGCAGATCTTGGAGAAGGTACAAAAGCTGAGGAACTTAACGTTCCAGCGATAGTTATGTTTTTCCTATTTGTATCTGGTACACTAGGTATCACTTACTGGGCGTCAAAAAGAACAAAATCAGCTAAAGATTTCTACACAGCTGGTGGTGGAATCACAGGTACACAAAATGGTACTGCTATTGCGGGTGATTATATGTCAGCTGCATCATTCTTAGGTATTACCGGTATGGTTTACTTAAAAGGTTATGATGGACTTATTTTCTCTATCGGTTTCCTAGTAGGTTGGCCAGTCATTTTATTTATGATCTCTGAACAACTTAGAAACTTGGGTAAATATACATTTGCTGATGTTACTGCTTACAGATTGAAGCAAAAACAAGTAAGGATCCTGGCGGCACTTGGTTCAATTGCTGTTGTTATTCTTTACTTGATCGCTCAAATGGTTGGTGCAGGTAAACTAATTGAAATCTTATTTGGTCTTGACTATGAAATTGCTGTTGTCCTTGTTGGTGCTCTTATGATCGCGTATGTTGCCTTTGGTGGTATGCTTGCAACGACATGGGTACAGATCATTAAAGCTGTTTTACTGCTTGTAGGTACAACATTCATGTCTATTATGGTAATGTCTGAAGTTGGATTCAGCTTTGATGTACTCTTTACAAAAGCAACTGAAATTCACTCAAAAGGTATAGAGATTATGAGTCCAGGTGGACTTGTATCTGATCCTATATCAGCTATCTCACTTGGTATTGCTCTTATGTTTGGTACAGCGGGTCTTCCACACATCCTTATGAGATTCTTTACTGTTGCAGATGCAAAAGAAGCTAGAAAGTCTGTATTTGTTGCAACTGGTCTTATCGGTTACTTCTATGTTCTTACATTTATTATGGGATTCGGTGCAATCGTACTTGTGCTTGGTGATCCAACAGGTCAATATTTAGCAGCTGATGGTGTTACACTTAAAGGTATGAATAACATGGCAGCTGTATGGCTGGCTCACGCTGTTGGCGGTGACTACTTCTTAGGATTTATATCAGCTGTTGCATTTGCTACTATTCTTGCAGTTGTATCTGGTCTTACACTTGCAGGTGCTTCGGCAATTTCACATGACCTTTACGCTAATGCATTTGCTACAGGTAAAGTAGATGAGAAAAAAGAGATGAACGTTTCTAAAATGGCTACGGTAGGTATTGGTATTGCGGCTATCTTCTTTGGTATTGCTTTTGAAGAGCAAAACATTGCGTTCGTTGTTGCACTGGCATTTACTATCGCTGCTTCAGCTAACTTCCCAGTATTGTTTATGTCGATCTTCTGGAAGAAATTAACAACCAGAGGTGCGGTAATTGGTGGATACATTGGTCTTGTCTCAGCACTAGTACTTGTTATACTTGGTCCTGTTGTATGGACATCGATTCTTGGAAATGCTGAACCGATCGTTCCTTATAAGTTTCCTGCTGTATTCTCAGTGCCTTTAGCATTTATTGCTATTTGGTTCTTTTCTGTTACAGACAAATCTGATGATGCAAAAAGATGTATCGAAGAATTTGATGCTCAAGACATTAGATGTCAAACGGGTATTGGAGCAGATGGTGCAGTAGATCACTAAAAATTATGCAGAGCCTTTATGGCTCTGTTAAGTATTTTCAATACATTAATTTGTTAACGTATTGTAAGTACTTCATTTTATAGGAAATACACAAGTGATAGCATTTTTTGATAACTTAAAAACACATCTACCTTTTTCACTCTTAGAGAATAAATTTCTTAAACTCATAGAGACTAATGCCCAAATAGCTTATTATCCTAAAGATACATTGCTTATCGATGAAAATGTTATGCCTTCTACATTTTTTGTCATTATAAAAGGTATAGTTGAAGCTCGAGATGGAGAAGAACTTATCGACATTTATCATAATGATGATGTTTTTGCGGGAATAGAACTTATAGAGAATCAAACATCCAAATATCAATATACTGTAAGTGAAGAACTTATCTGCTATGAAATATCTAAAGAAGTATTTTTAGAATTATGTGAACAAAATAATGAATTTAAAAATTATTTTTTCTCTTCGATCGTTGAGCGTATTGATATGTTGAAGGAGAGAAAAGAGAGTGCTAAAATGGCAGACATGATGTTAACTCGTGTAGATAATACTATTTTACATGCAGCCTGTATCGTAGATCATAGTATGCCAATTATCGATGCGATAAGCAAAATGGAAAAAGATAATGCTGTAGCACTTATAGTGAAAAATGAATCTGGCTATGGTATTGTTACTGATGCAAATTTGAGAAAGTATATTCTTCATAATGAACAAAACAAGTTAACGATCATTTCTCAAATACAAACATATCCTATTGTTTCCATTCCCGAAGGTGAACTCCTTTTTAATGTACTTCTTCTTATGACAGGACATGCCATTAAACATCTTCCTGTTTTAAATGAACAAGAAGATGTTGTCGGGATACTTGAATTGATAGATCTCTTGAGTCACTTTGCAAATCAATCACATATTATTCATGTGCAGATAGAAAAAGCATCTGACCTCCAAAGTGTTATTGATGCTTCAAAAAGAATTGACAGCATGGTAAATAACTTACATTTGAAAGGTGTAAAGTCAAGATATATTGCAAAACTTGTATCAGAAATGCATAAAAAAATGTATGCTAAATTATTTAAACTCATTTTCCCTATTGAATGGCAGGATAGATGTACGTTGATCTTGCTTGGTAGTGAGGGGAGAGGAGAACAAATACTCAAAACAGATCAAGATAACGGGTTGATCTTTGTAGAAGGTTTTAACCCAAAAGATCAAGATGAAATTACAAGAAAGTTCATAGAGACACTTGATGAAATTGGTTTCCCTAGATGCAAGGGTAATGTGATGATGATAAATCCTAAATGGGCTAAAAGTATTACTGAATATAAAAAAGATATTCGAAAATGGATTGATAATCCAAGTTATGATGATCTCATGGATATGGCAATCTTTTTTGATACATTTGCTGTTGCTGGAAATATATCTATATACAAAGAACTTCGTGATTTTTTGATGGAACAGATTAAAGATCATAAGACTTTTTTACCACATTTTGCAAGATCAATCGAAAGCTTTGAATCTCCACTTGGATTATTTTCACGTTTTGTGTCAAATGATAATGGACATAAAGACGAAATAAATATTAAGAAAGGTGCGCTCTTTGCTATTATACATGGAGTAAGAGCTTTAGCACTCGAACATGGTATTCATAAAACCAATACTACTGAGCGTATTAAGGCATTAAATGATATTGGCTATATGAGTAAAGATGATGCAGGTGAATTACTTGAAACGTTGGAAGTTATCAATACACTGAGACTTCATGCTCAACTGGAAAAACGTGAGAACGAGATAGAAATAGATAACTATATTTCTTTAAAATCTTTAAGTAAACTTGAACGAGATACACTTAAAGAGGCGTTAAAAACAGTTGAAGCGTTTAAAAAAAGAGTCAATTACCATTTTCATCTCTCTATGGTGAGCTAGATGTTCAAAAAATGGAAACAAAACCGTAATCGAAAAGCACTAAATGATGAGCGGTTTTCTTTTCTTTTTGATGAACCACATGAAGATGAGTATGTTGTATATGATTGTGAAACAACAGGGTTAAATCCAAAAATAGATGATATTATTTCTATAGGTGCTGTTAAAGTTAAAGGCAATAAGATTTTAACAGATGAGGCTATACATATTTTTGTAAAACAGGATAAACAAATAAATCATGAGAGCATTGCCATTCATCAAATACGACATTGTGATCTAGATGGAGCAATTGACATAGAAACTGCCATAGAAAAGTTTCTATATTATATTGGCAACAGAACACTTGTGGGGTATTATCTTGAATTTGATATCGCCATGATCAACAAATATGTTAAACCTAAGTTCGGTATCGTTTTGCCCAATCAAAATGTGGAAGTATCTGAAATGTATTATGATAATAAAATTACCACGATACCTCAAGGAAATATAGATTTGAGGTTTGATACGATATTAAAAGATCTAGAATTACCAGAACTTCATGCACATGATGCTCTTAATGATGCTGTTATGACAGCAATGATGTACTTAAAACTTAATAACAACTCCTAATATAAAGGTGTATTTAGTTAATTTTCTCCAATGCTATAGTGATGCTATAGTGAGTGTGTATAATCCTTGATATAAAGTGTTTATAGGAGGATAAAATGGTCATAACAATTATAGAAAAAGAAGTATTATCTAACCAAAATAGTATCTATACATTAAAAAAATCAGGATATGAAGTTGAACTTTTTGATTGTATAAATATGGCTATGAAAGATAGTACTGGCGATATATATTTATTGTCAGCGGGTTTTTCTTCTAGCAATATACAAGACTTTATAATCAAATTTCAAAATAAACCTATTTTACTCTTGGTAAATCATACAAGCAGTGAATCTCTCAAAACATTACTTTCACTAGGGGCAAAAGATTATTTGATGAAACCTGTTAATGTAGATATTTTAGTCCATAAAGTGAAACATTATGCAATGTATGATGCACTTGAAAAAAAGCATGCACTCTATAAAAACTATCATGAATATATTTTAAAAGATGTACATGTTGAACAATATATAAATGAAATCACATTTCCTATGATCATAGTAACAAATAATGTAGGTTTTATAGACCAACTTGTACTCGCATATGCTAATTTAAAAAAAATAAATATCGTATATATCCCTCTTAATGATCCACATTGGATGATGAAAATTGAAGAGAGCAGCAGTTATGAAAAGTTGTATATTTCAGGACTAGAAACTTTAACGATAAGAAATCAAAATATTTTGTTTAAAATGTTAGAAAGTAGAATGTTTATCGTGTCTAGTTTTATAAGTGTGAAAAAAGCATATAAAACAGTAAAGATTGTTACAAAAAACATGTCTATAGAAGAAGATGGTATTCTTAGTGTTTCTGACTATGCACTAATGATCATAAAATCATTACAATTTAAATACACAGACGTTGAAATTGCAGAAAAACTCGGGTATTCCCGTAAAAGAATTGCATCATTACGAAGCAAATTCAACCTCTTTAAAGAAAAGAGGATGAGTATATGAGAATTAGGATTCTTTGCTACGACAATATAGATTCTTAATAAATTCCATACATGCTATACAAATGCTATATTGATATGTCATAATCAATTTAACTTATATTTTATCTATAAAAGGAGGATGCTTATGACACTTATAGAATTATTTACAGATTATGTACGAAATCAGAAAGATCTTAAAGAGTATGTGGAAGAAAGAAAAAACATTAATACACGAGGTGAATTTAATAATCATACATTAATTCAAGCTGCTGAAGATTTAGAAAGACTAAAAAAAGAGGAGCCTGAAATATATGCGTTAATGCATGAAACACTTGATAAATATTTTGAAGAAGACAATGGGCATTATGTAGAATATCCTATTGATTTTGTACGACAGGTTTTGAAAATCTATCAAAATAATATACCTGCAAAAAAAGTGTATGAATGTTATGTAAAAGGTTTAAATCATGAATGTCGTGATGCGATGTAACAAACAGGAGTAAAATAATTCGATTTTACTACTTGTAGCAAAATCTATTTGCCCTGTGCTAAAATAATTTAATTAAAATATGAAGGAATAAAATGTCAAAACAAATATTTAACCCAAATCCAGAGTTTGCAAAAAATGCAAGAGTAGGTAGTATGGATGAGTACCAAGCTCTTCAAAATAAAGCGATTGAGAATTATGAGGGATTCTGGGGCGATTATGCGAAAGAAAAACTCGATTGGATTGAACCATTTACAAATACATTAGATGAGAGTGATTACCCATTCGTTAAATGGTTTGATGGTGGGAAATTAAATGTCGCAGCACAGTGTATAGATAGACACTTAGATACACGTAAAAATAAAGCTGCAATCATCTTTGAAGGTGATAGAGGTGATGTACAAACTATAACTTACTTAGACTTATATAAAAATGTCAATAGATTTGCTAACTTACTTAAAGAAGATTTTGGTGTAAAAAAAGGTGATAGAGTTGTGATCTATATGCCAATGATCCCTGAAGCTGCGTATGCAATGCTTGCATGTGCAAGAATCGGTGCTATTCACTCCATCGTCTTTGGAGGTTTTTCAAGTGAAGCACTTAAAGATAGGATAGAAGATGCAGAAGCAAAAGTGGTTATCACCGCAGACGGTGCATATAGAAAGACTAAACCATATATGCTAAAACCTGTTGTTGATGCTGCACTTGAAGGTGAGACACCAGTTGAAAAAGTGCTTGTAGTTGAAAGAAACAATGAAGATGTTACTTGGGTTGCAGGAAGAGATTATTCATATAATGAACTCATTAAAAATAAATCTACTAAGTGTGAAGTAGAAGTCATGGACTCTGAAGATCCACTTTTCTTACTTTATACTTCAGGTTCAACAGGTAAACCAAAAGGTGTACAACATAATTCAGCCGGGTACATTCTTTGGGCTCAAATGACTATGGAATGGGTTTTTGATGTAAAAGAGAATGATACGTATTGGTGTACAGCTGATGTTGGTTGGATCACAGGGCATACGTATATTGTTTATGGTCCACTAGCGATGGGTGCAACAACTGTTATGTTTGAAGGTGTTATCACTTACCCTGATGCTGGACGTCCATGGGCAATGGTTGAGAATCATAGAATTAACCAATTCTATACAGCACCTACAGCCATCCGTGTACTTCATAAAATGGGTGAAGAGGAACCATCAAAATACGATATAACATCTCTAAAAGTTCTTGGAACAGTAGGTGAACCTATCGATCCACCTGCATGGAAATGGTACTACGAAGAAGTAGGTCAGAGTAGATGTGCCATAGTAGATACATACTGGCAAACTGAAACAGGTGGTCACATAGTATCACCACTTCCGGGTGCCACACCGATCAAGCCTGCATGTGCAACATTGCCTTTACCAGGGATCATGGGTGAAATCTTAGATCCTGAGACTGGGGAGAAAGTTGGTGTTGGGGAAAGTGGTTACATGTGTGTAACACGACCATGGCCATCCATGATCCGTGGAGTATGGGGAGATCCTGAGAGATTTGTAAAATCATACTTTGGTGATGTTGTCAAAGATGGAAAACCAATGTACTTTACAGGTGACGGTGCGAATTATGATGAAGATGGCTATATTACTATTACTGGTCGTACTGATGATGTTATCAACGTCTCAGGTCACCGTATGGGAACAGCTGAAGTTGAAGCTGCCATCAAAAAACATGATAATGTAGCAGAAGTTGCTGTTGTTGGTAAACCACATGAACTTAAAGGTGAGGGTATCTTCGCATATATTGTTCTTAAATCTGATGATGGTGTTGCAAATGAAATTGAAGAAGTTAAGATCATTAATAATATCATCAAAAAAGAAATAGGAAATATTGCCCTTTGTGATGATATGTTATTTGCACCGGGACTTCCAAAAACACGTTCAGGAAAAATTATGAGACGTATTTTACGATCAATCGCAAAAGGTGAAGCTATCACTCAAGACATCTCAACGCTTGAAGATCCAGGTATTGTTGCTAAAATTGAGGCAATGGTTAACTGTAGTACATGCTAGATCTATTTCATTCCTTCAGACAATGAGGGAATGAATACATGCTTAGGGAGTGAAAACTCTTACCAAACTATCCAATTTAATCTTCAAAAAATCTCTCAATACCAGGCAATATTCTTTAAATATGTTACAATATATGCATGAATATAGGAGTCAGTAATGAGTACAAATAAAAAGACATATCAACCAAACCCAAAGTTCGCTAAACATGCAGCTGTTCCAAGTATGGATGCATACTGGAAATTACAAAATAAAGCGATAGCAGACTATGAAGGTTTTTGGAGAGGTTTTGCAGATGAAAAGATAGACTGGTTATCAGGGTATGATAAAGTACTAGATGATAGTGATGCACCATTTTATAAATGGTTCACTGAAGGTAGACTCAATGTTTCTAATCAGTGTATAGACAGACACCTTGCAGACAAAGCACATAAGACAGCTATATTGTTTGAGGGAGACAGGGGAGATGTAGAAGAAATAACATATGCCCAACTCTCACTACGTGTTAATAAAATGGCAAATTTACTTAGACATGAATTTAATGTAACTAAAGGTGATAGAGTAGTACTTTACATGCCTATGATCCCTGAAGCAGCATATGCCATGCTAGCCTGTGCACGTATTGGTGCGGTGCACTCTATCGTATTTGGTGGATTCTCTGCTGAGGCATTAAAAGACCGTATAGAAGATGCAGAAGCGAAGATCGTTATCACTGCAGATGGTGCTTACAGAAAAGGTCAGCCTTATATGCTTAAGCAAGTAGTTGATTCCGCTCTTGAGCAAGGTGGTAAGAGCATTGAAGCAGTTCTTGTTGTTAAAAGAAACAATGAGCCTACAGCATGGATAGAAGGAAGAGACCATAACTATAATGAACTTATCACTTCTCAGCATGCAGAGTGTCCTTTTGAGGCTATGGACAGTGAAGATCCTCTTTTCTTACTCTACACCTCTGGAAGCACAGGAAAACCTAAAGGGGTTCAGCATTCAACTGCAGGATACATCCTTTGGGCACAGATGACCATGGAGTGGGTCTTTGACGTTCAAGGTGATGATGTTTTCTGGTGTACAGCTGATATCGGTTGGATAACCGGGCATACTTACATCATCTACGGACCTCTCGCAGCTGGAACAACAACGGTGATGTTTGAAGGTGTTCCTACATATCCAGATGCGGGGCGTGCATGGAAAATGGTACAAGATCATAAGATCACTCAATTCTATACTGCACCAACAGCGATCCGTGTACTTCATAAAATGGGTGAGCACGAACCTAAGAAATATGATCTTTCAAGTCTCAAAGTATTGGGGACGGTAGGTGAGCCAATCGATCCACCTGCATGGAAATGGTACTATGAAACTGTGGGTAATTCTAACTGTGCCATCGTCGATACATGGTGGCAGACTGAAACGGGTGGACATATGATATCTCCACTTCCTGGGGCAACACCTATCAAGCCTGCCTGCGCTACATTTGCACTTCCTGGTATCATGGCTGAGATCATCGATACTGATGGAACACCTAAAGAAGTAGGTGAGACAGGACTTCTTTGTATCACTAAACCTTGGCCAAGTATGATCAGAAATATTTGGGGTGACCCTGAGCGTTATGTAAAAGCGTACTTTGGTGATGCCGTTAAAGATGGAAAGCCTGTGTACTTCTCAGGTGATGGAGCAGTACTTGATGAGGATGGGTACATTACGATCACCGGTCGTGTAGATGATGTGATAAACGTATCAGGTCACCGTATGGGTACAGCAGAGATAGAGGCGGCAGTAAAAAAAGATGACTCTGTAGCTGAAGTGGCTGTAGTAGGGCGACCACATGACATAAAAGGTGAGTCTATCTTCATCTATATCGTTCTTAAAGACGGACATATCAATGCAGATATCAAAAATCATATCAATGCATTGCTTTCTACGGAGATCGGGAACATCGCTAAAGCAGATCACATTATCGAAGTACCGGGACTTCCTAAAACACGTTCTGGTAAGATCATGAGAAGGATCTTACGTTCTGTGGCAAAACATGAAGAGATCACACAGGACATCTCTACACTTGAAGATCCATCTATCGTTGAGCAAATCATTACAAAAGCTAGAGAGGCTTAAATGTAATTAGTTACATGAGCCTTCTGCTGAAGAAGTCACAGTGACAACGTAGTAATAGGAGCTTTACTTCTATTCGTCCTATTATAAAAAAGCTTAAGTCTCATCCAAGCAACAGAGCTGGTTTCGGCCACGCTCTTTAGCCTTGAACAGTGCAAGGTCTGCACGTCTTAAAACAGTTTGTATGATAGCATCTTCCTCTCTCATAAAACTCAATCCTATACTAACCGTAACATTTATAATATTATCTTCTAATATACTTTCATTTACAGCAATATTTTTTCTAATACGCTCTGCTAAATTCACAGCATCTTCTTGCTTTGTTTCAGGCATAAGTACAGCAAATTCTTCTCCACCTATGCGCCCAAAAACATCTGTAGTACGAATCGTGTTTTTTATGACATAAACTATATCATTCAATACGATATCACCATTTAAATGTCCATAAGTATCGTTGATATTTTTAAAATAGTCTATATCGATGATAATGAATGAAAGGTTATGCTTATACCGCTTTGTAATTTGAACTTCCTTTGCACATGTTTCAAAAAAAGAACGTCTATTTAAAATACCCGTAAGTGAGTCTGTTGATGCTTTAAGTAAAAGTATCTTTTCAAGTTTCTTTTTTTCTTCTAGTTCAATAGCTAGTTTAGTATTAAGCTCATTCAATTTATTTGTTTTTATATCAACCATCTCAGATAGACGAATACTCTCCGATGATTCTTGCTTTAAAAGTTTACTTTGATATAAAAGTGTTTCTTCTCGAGACAAGTTTATACGATAAGCCAATAGTAGAGAAAAGAAGGTTATCTCCAAAAAAGATCCCAGAAGTGGTGAATTTACAATATAAGGATGATAAGGAACCACACGAAGTGCAAGCATACTTACGAGTGAGATACCAATAAAGTAAATGAATAACACTACAAAATAAAGTTTAGGCACCCGCGAATCTTCCTTAGATATGAGTATCGCAGTAATGAGTAAAGTAATTAGTAGTGGGGTTATAATTATATTGATAAAGTAAAAACCATTTTGAAAAGATGTCAAAAGCCCGATAACACTAAAAAGAAGTAAGACTATAAAAATATTTAGCAGAAAATGTGTACGAGGTGTTTGCTTTTTAGTACCTAAAAGAGATTGAGAAAACAGAATGAACATTATGAAAAAACCCGGTAGAGATAACTGTATAATATCAAACATTTCTGCATCTACGAAATAGGAGATAAAACCTTTATAAAGAGTTACCCACACTGTAAAAAACAGTACATATGTTACATAAAAGAAATATATTTTATCTCTCAAGTAGAAAAAGATAAATAGGTTATAAAGAGCAATGATCACAATAGCCCCAAAATAAAAAATTATCATATAGTTTCTTATCCGTGTGTCTTTATAATAACGCTCAGGTGTTTTTAGATAAAGAGCTCCAAATGTTGGATAATGTGTTTCTAACTTAATGTAAACATGTTTTACTTCACCCGCTTTAAACTTAAGATTAAAAGAGGGGTTTATCTCTTCAATCTTACGGTCTTGTATCCGAACATTTAGCCCATTTTTCTCATGCTTTACAAAAGAAGGCGAGACTACAAATAGGTCTACGGTCCTATGAAACATTTCACTTAACTCCAAGATCATATCTTTATCATTGGAAGACTTATTGACTATATCAAATTTAAACCAAACAGGAGATATTGTATATCCTAATGTAAAAGAATTATTTGATCTGTTTTTCATATCTAATTTAGTTATATCCTTGATGGATAAGGAACTATTTTTAGCTTCCTCAAAATAAGAGACTTCAAAATCTGTGTAGCTGTTTATATGCTCATTAATTTCAAGTTGTGGGGTTACTGCATATAGACTATGATTATAAAATAATAAAAATGCAATGTAGATATAATAACGCAAAGACATACATTACCTTTAGTGACTTTAAAATATATAATTTACTAATATAACATTTGATGAAGTATAACAAATAATATAAGTATATATCCTAAAATTAAAGATGAATCTAAAGTGCCTCTGAACTAAAGAGTTGATTACGGCCATTATCTTTAGCTTTGAAAAGAGCAAGGTCTGCACGTCTTAATATATTTTGTATAATATTATCTTCAGGTCTCATAAAACCTAGTCCTATACTTACTGTTACAGTTACACTGTGATCTTCAAATGTACTTACATTTTCAGAGATGTTTACTCTAATACGTTCAGCTAAATTCATAGCATCACTTTGCTTTGTTTCAGGCATAAGGACGGCAAATTCTTCTCCACCAATACGTCCAAAAATATCTGTCATACGAATAGTGTCTTTAACAATATTAGCCAGATCTTTAAGTACAATGTCACCATTTAAATGTCCATGTGTATCATTTATATTTTTAAAATAATCAATATCCATAATAATAAAAGAGAGACTATGATTATATCGTTTTGATAATTTCATTTCTTTGCTACAGTTTTCAAAAAAAGAACGTCTATTTAAAATGCCTGTTAATACATCAGTCGAAGCTTCAATCATTAGTGTTTTTTCTAGTTTATTTTTTTCTTCCAATTCTTGTACTAAAATTTCATTTAAATGGGTTAATTCTGTTGTTTTGTCATTGACCATTTTTACTAGTCTTGTACTTTCTAACGCTTTATTTTTAAGTAGTATGTTTTGTGCTTCAAGTTTGTCTTCCCGTAAAATATTGATACGATATGCCAATAATACAGAAAGTAGAATAATTTCAAAAAATGATCCTATGATTGGTGCATTACTAAAAAGTACACTGTAAGGTACAACACCTAGAGCCAACTGACTGAGGATTGATATACTGACTAAATAGATAGATAGTGCAAATAGATATATCTTTGCAATACCATGGCCTTTAGAAAGTGCCCAAAAAGCGACAAATAACAAGAAAGGGAGCAGAGGTGATGCAGCCATATTCATAAAATAAAAACCTGTATGCATATCTATAAGCATCCAAAGCAGACTTAACATCAGAAGACCCATAAAGGCATTTAATATATAATGAAAATTTAAAAAGAATTTTTTTGTTTCCAATACTGATTGAGAGAAGAGTATCAGTAGTGTAAAGAATATAGGAATGGTGATCTGTAAAAAATCATAGGTTTCCATCGTAATATACGGAAGTAAAACACCTTTATAATTTGCAGACCATAGTGCAAAGATAAAAACATAAGAAACATAATAGAGATAGACCTTATCTCTTAAAAAGAAAAAGATAAAGAGATTATAGATTCCTATAGCCAAAATAGATCCAAAATAGAACATATAGAGTTTCTCTTTAAAATGATTTGCATCATGAAATTTTTGCGGTGTTCTAATCTCTATCGCACCAAAGACTCCATAGATAGATGAAAGTTTGATATAGAGTTCTTTTTTCTCAGCAGCTTCAAATTGAAGTGAAAAAGTTGGATTTGACACTTTTATATGACGTTCTTTAACTGGTACTGAAAGCCCATTTTTTTCATGTATTAAAGCAGTGTCTGATGAGATGATATAGAGATCTACATTTTTATGAATGATCTCTGTAAGCTCCAAAAAGATCTCTTTTGCTTTATTTGAATCATTTTCTACTGTGACACGGAACCAAAAATGATTAGTGTTGTATCCAAATGTAAATGCATTTGAGATAGTCTGAAACTTTTCTTTTCTTACTTGGTCTATCGTAAGAAGTTTGTCTGATGTCTCTTCAAAATATTCTACAGAAAAGTCAGTATAAACCTCTGTGTTATCTTGTAATGTTAATACCGGTGTAGCAGAGATAGACGTAGACAGTAGAGTAAATATAAAAAATAAATATAAAAAATAATGATGCATTCTCACTCCCATTATGTATTTTACTCATTTAATGATTATAATCTACCTTATAGTAGTGTTTTAATTTTCTTTAGATCTTCAAGTACATCTTTTTTCGCAGAAGGATTTCTTAACAGGTAACTCGGATGAAAAGTAGGGATAACATGATAATCATCCTTTTCATGTACAGTACCTCGAATATCAGTAAGAGAACTATCATCTCCAGTGAGATACCTATACGCAATCTCTCCAAATGTTAAAATGAGTTTAGGCTTGATAAGTTCTATCTCTTTCAAAAGGTAAGGCTGACAAGTATGTGCATCCATAGGAGAGGGGGATTCACTGTCTAAAGCACGGCACTTAAGTAGATTGGTGATATACACATCACTTCTTTTTAATCCCAAAACATTTTCTATCATTTTTGTAAGTGTATCACCTGTACGTCCTGTAAATATCTTCCCGGCACTATCATCACTGTTACTTGGTGCATCACCTACTATCATAAGGTCTGCATTTACATTCCCTTCTCCAAATACTACTTTTTGTCTGCTTTTGCTAAGTTCACAGAGATGACACTCTGCAGCCTGTTTTTTCAAAGCTTCAAATGTATTTGGAAGAGTGAAATCAGGTTCTTTCTCCTGATAAGGAACTATAGAAGTATATTTATATCCCAAATTTTTAAGTTGATAAAGATGTTTAAGTAAGAGTGCATTATGGAGATTTTTCATAGTATATTATACTCCATATTACTTACGGACATGCATTATTTGATATATAATAGAGTGCCGTAGACAGCATTGCTTCATTTGTATCACCCATACTGTGTGAAAGGTCATCCTCAGCATTACATGTAACTGGAATACCATAGAAACTTGTAGTTTCATCTATATTGTTACGTACATAAAAATTGACTAAGAAATAATAGAAACTTCCATCTATACGTCCAGCCATGCCTACAGGTTTACCATGTGTCGCAGAACCGATCGTGACCACATTTGTATTTCCAAGGTATGGTTTAAGTGCTGAGATCACTAGTTCTGAAGATGAAGCTGAGTCATGTGTTACCAGGAAGATGACACGTCTCATATTGAGTTCATTACCATCTTGCATATCAGCATCTTCAAAATAGTAATTTGTATTGTTATCTTTATAATTTGCATTCCAGTCAAGGTAGAGCTGTCTTTTCCCGGCATATACATTTGAAATGTTATCCAGCAGTGCACTGGCAGTAGAGATAGAACCACCACCATTATAACGCATATCAATGACCAGCTCACTGACATTTGCAGATTTAAAAGTACTAAATATAGCTTCAAATTCGCTCACTGAGCTTTCTGTAAATGCGTCATAACGAAGGTAAGCTATATTTTTAGAACCTTTAGTAATGACCTTTCCCAAAGCTACTTTGAAACTATATAGACTTGAAGTAACACGAACTTCAAGCTCTTGTGCACCTCTCAATACTGTAAATACAGTTTCATGCCCAACATTGTTACTGGCTTCAATAATAAGTGCCTGTGTAGCTGCTTTGGAATTGATCTCCAATATCTTATCTCCCCTAAGAAGATTTCCATATGCAGGTGAATCAATACGCACTAAGAATATAATAAGATCAGGTGTATAACCAAAACCAAAACCTGATGTACTTTGATTTGCAAAATCTTCATACTCTTGCGCTGTCATCGAAAAACTCCACTGGTCAGGAGGCATAACACGAAGATCATCGATCATCATCTGTGGTGTAGTATACTGTGAATAATCAATGTTTGATGCTACTTGATCATACCATAGGTATTCAGAGAGAAAAAGGTTGTGAAGAAAAGTTTTGTTCTCTTGTTCAAATGTTGCTGTATTAGAAGAACTGCCTGAACTTGAACCGCATGAGTTTAAAAACAGTGAAAGCGTAACTAGCAGTGTTATAAGAACTTTATATTTCATCAGCAAAATCTCTTTAAATATGTAAAATAATTAGAAATATTATAGCAAAACTTGGTATGATATTTACATGAAAAAACCATTACTTATATTTATTAGCATTGTCATATTGTTAATCATTGCAAAAGTTGCATATACAAAGTATTGTGCATCAAAAGCAGAGGGCTGTAAAGAAGAACCATATGAAGAAAACATTCTATCTGATGATCATGTAGATTCTTAATTTTTTGCATTTTAGCCTAATTTTAGGTTAGCTTGCTAAAGTGCACATTATATCCAAAAGGAAAAAAGATGGATCAAGCAACAAAAAATGAATATGGTATCAAAGTAGATATGTTTATCAGCGATCCCAAATATGTAGGTACAATCACTGAAGAAGAAGCTGCAGAACTGGATGCCACACTTTTTAGCTATAGCTATGGTAATGAAGCACTAGGGTATAACCTTACACTAAACTGGGCCATAAATACAAATGAAGACACCATTGTTTTAGCACGTTATACTTATGATGGTATACCTTCAGGGCTTGCAGTTAATTATATGCTGGCACTTCTATGTACTAAGAAAAGTATAGCAGATGTAGATGGCATCACTTTTATAGCTTTAGATAAGTTTTTACGAGACAACCCTAAGATTGAAGCACTACCTTCAGAAGAACGCTATGCAATCACTTTTGCGCTTGATGCTGCAAAACTGGCAGTAAAAAAGTATATTGGTGTTGCATTAAGTCATGAAGAGAAAACTACTCCTTGTAAAGATACACCAATGAGCATAATTTCTATAAAAGAGACTATGGCTTTACATAACATTGACACACTTGAAACACTTGCGGAATATACAAAAGCAGGATCTTCTGATACAGATTGTAAAGAAACCCTTTTAGAGCTCATTGAAGCACAAAAAAAATCATTTGCAGCAGAACAAGAAGCAGAGAATGCTCTAAGTGAAACACCGTTTAAAGACTTAAGTCCGGAACATAGGGTCATCGCAGTTGAGATTGCGATCGACAACACTGTGAGAGACTTTCTCATTATGGATGGTGGAGATATAGATATACTTAATGTTAAAGAAGAGGGTGATATGTATGTGGTTTACATCAGTTATCTTGGTGCTTGTAGTAGCTGTTCAAGTTCAGGTACAGGTACACTTTATGCTATACAAAATGCACTTAGAGATAAACTTGATCCAAATATACATGTAGTTGCTATCTAATATTTACAGAGAAGGCCTAACGAGGTCTTCTTCTATGCCGCTCTACTTACATTAAATTTATTGTATTAATCTTCAGGACACTCATTACACACGTCTAAAATCTCTTTCATACCATCTATAGCGATGATTTCATTAATACATTTTTCCATTGATTTTACAAAGCTATCAGATACTTTGCCTTCTGTGTCACAATAAATGGTTAACATACGGCAGTATCTTTTGAGTTCTGCTAACGGTACGGTTGAAGTATCTCCCAGTTTTTTCTCTACTATTTCAAGAAACTTTTTTTCACACTTATCTGATTGGTCTTGCATATTGATATTCACGTTAAGCCTTTAGTCTTTATGTTGGAAGTTTAGCAGAAGATAGATTAAGGTGTAAAAATAAATATTTAAATTTCATATAAAGAGTTGATGAAGGGTAATATAGGAGAGTTTGAAAAAGGAACAATATCATACTAATGACATTTCAGCTTGATATACTTCATCAGAGTTTGGCATATATACTTGTCCAAGAGTAAGTAATTACCCCCTTTATTCATGCCAAGCTCAACTATTTCTATGACAATTTGTCATACTTTCACTCTTATCGATAAATACTCTCTATAATATAAAAAAAGGATTTACTAATGCCAGATCAAGAAGACTACGGAAGATTTACACCAAGTGCATGGAACCTTATAAAATCAGTTAGACTCAATGAAGAAGAACAAGATATGATGAGATTAATGATCGAAACTAAATCAGAGACAATTACACTAGAAGAAGTAAAAGATATGTTATATAGTGTGGTACATCAAAAAATTTAGTATGTAAAGGGAGGAATGGTAGAAAAGGCAACCCTATGGTCCGGATAAAAATATTCAAGATTAGATTCGTAAGTGAGTGTCATATAAATCTTGAAAATTTGTATATATGAGATTTTTAAAATAAATTTTTTGCTTTTTATTGTTCTTTAGGATACAGACATAATCTTATATGATCTAACTGATCTTTTTTCTAAACATCCAGGAAGCACAAAACAGAGATACAAAACCTAAAGCCAGCATGGGGAGGATCAACTCTAAGGCAATAGCAAAAGATATATTTTTCAAAAACACACCTTTTAAAAGCACTAAAAAATATTTTAATGATACAAGATCTGTCAGAGGTATAAGCCATGAGGGCATATTTTCAACCGGTGTGGCAAAACCTGACATCAAGACGTAAGGCACGACCATAACAAAGGCACCCAAAATACCCTGTTGTTGTGTGGATGAAATAGATGAGATGAAAAGTCCCATGCCCACAATGGAAAATAAAAAAGAGATCAACCCTATATAGAGGATGAAGATGGAACCCACAAAAGGTACACCGAAAAATGTCGTTGCTGCAAAAAAGATCACACTGGCTTCCAGCGTAGAGATGATCAAAGGAGGAATCGTTTTCCCGATGATCAAAATACTAGGCGACAAGGGAGATACCAAAGTTTGATCAAAAGTACCAAGTTCCCTCTCTCTTGCAACAGAAAGAGCCGTAAGAAGCAAAGCGATGATCATAGACAAAGATCCCATAAGATTGGGAAGGATCCACCAGAAATTGTCTAAATTGGGGTTGTACCAGTTTCTACTCACGAAGGTGTCATTTTTTATTTTGGCGGTTTGGGTCATTTTAGAGAGTGCCATTTGTACGTACGCTTGTGCTATCTGGGCGGTGTTTGATTTTCTTCCATCTGCTATGATCTGGACAGATGTCTGTTCTCCTGCACTCACTTTTTTTGCAAAATTTTGAGGGATATACAGTGTGGCAAGCACTTTTTGTGCGTCTATGTAAGCTGTTAATTGTTTTTCACTTTTTAACCTGTAGACATGTGTAAATGTTTCACTTAATTTAAGCGTTCTTATGAGTGCCTGACTTTGTACTGAATTGTCTCGGTCCAAGACTCCAATACTAATGTTTTTTACTTCAAGCGTGACAGCAAAAGAAAATAATACAAGCTGAATGAGAGGAGGTACAATGATGATAAGTCTGGATTTTTTATCACTCCAAATGGCTAAAAATTCTTTTCTTATAAGGGCAAAAAGCGGGTACATTAATCAAGCCTTTTTCTGGTAATTTTTAGGATAATTGCAAAAAATACTGAACCCAAAATAACCATTGCGATAAGATTTGGTATGACTATCGCATAGATATCTCCCGTTAAAAAGAGTGTTTGCAAAATAGAGACATAATACCTCGCAGGTATAATATGCGTAATGTACTGTAACCACCACGGCATACTGCTGATCTGAAAAATGAACCCTGACAATAGCAGTGCAGGCAAAAACCCGACGATCAAAGCCGCCTGCGCTGCAACAAACTGAT
>Ga0209013_10000891_pt1 | contig 27493 bp, 28 predicted proteins | sample Cruoilmetagenom2_FD_187291 | JGI IMG/M metagenome (GOLD analysis project Ga0209013, IMG submission 187291) | Oil polluted marine microbial communities from Coal Oil Point, Santa Barbara, California, USA - Sample 2 (SPAdes) (version 2) | ecosystem: Environmental > Aquatic > Marine > Oil seeps ...
CGTTCGTGCGCGGGCACATATCGGTAACACCGCTCTCACTTGACTCAACAGCAGGAATCGATCGGCAGGGGACACGGGAGCTTCCGGAGACACTGATTCATGCGGTTGAGGAGATGGTGGGGGTGTGATTACGACAGAACGCAACAACAATTAAGGGCTTTTTGCATATCTCGCGGGTAAATACAATAAATGGGGACTGCTTCAGTTATAGCGGCTTTTCACTACTTATAGATTACCACCTCTTCCGTCTAAATGTTTGGTAAATCGACAAGACTTTGCAGGAACCTGTCTGTGAATCTGGTGCCGTATTGCCAACTCACCTCAACGAGCCCCAGTCCCGCACGCCGCCGAGAACGCATGTTCAACAAACTTCGAGTGCACAAGTTCGACGATCGTTTCGAGATTCACTATATCCTCCCGATTGTATTTTAGCAGCAGTTCCAGCGCATCCGCACTGCCGCGTTCGTACTCATGCCAGAGCCGGACCGCATCAAATCCGGTGATTCCTGTCGTGTCTTCACTACGTGTGATCCCGAGCGCTCGCTCGATTGGCTTGAGACCACCCGAGTAACCGATGCGCCGCAGCGGATACATCAGATCCGTGTGCAATTGGTTGAACTCGATCTCGGGATACTCGTGCTTTATGAATGGCAGGTCAAAGCGTGCGCCGTTGAACGTGACCAAAAAATCATATTTTGCAAACTCGCAGACGATGTCGTCAAGATCGATTCCGCGTACGTATGTCCTTGTCTTCTTACCATCGTATATCCCGACAACGGTCATGTAGTTGTAGTTCGGAGACAGACCTGTGGTCTCTATGTCCACAAAGGCGATTCGGTCCTTAAAATCGCTGTATGCACGCCAGTGTTCGGGTTTCGGAAGCGATTGTGCAAAGAATCCGGCGTCACGTGAACTGAGGCGCTGCACAGACTCATCGATTCCCTCAAGGATGGTTCTCTTTTTGGCAGCAGATATGGGTAGATCCTCCTGGTGTTCTGCAAATTCGGACCATGTTTTGATTCCGCATGACCATATCTTCTCTTCGATCGTACGCCCGATGCGTGGTATGTGGATGTATGTACTTGTGAGCATAGTTTTGCCTCTTTTTCAGGACACAATGACTTATAGATGTGATTATATCTTTGTTTCTCTTGCAGGGGGTGCGTTACCGATTGAGACTGCGCGAAGATAAACCCACACAATCCATCCGCAGCGCCAAAACCCGGAACCATGCCCCACCCAATCGACATGCTTAAATGATATCGCATGGAAGAGCACTCATATCTCGTGCTGAGCGGAGGTAGCCAAGCGGTCAAAGGCGGTGGACTCAAGATCCACTCTCGCAGGAGTTCGCGGGTTCGAATCCCTCCCTCCGCATCACTTCTCTTTTCTCTTTTTTCGCTTGATTGATTCGATTCGATCGGTTAGGTCCTGAGCGAGCCCCTCGGAAACCTTGCCACTGTAGTAATCGATCCGTGCGGCGATTACCAGTTTTGAGGCGAACGCCCGTGCAATCCTGCCGCGCATTCGGTGGGGTGACGCATGGATGTGTGGGTGCTGGAAGATTACGCCGTGTTTTGGCGGAGATGCGCCGCGCAGATGCCGAAACATCGCCCGGTTCGCACCGAGAATCTGCACGCGGCTCGCAGGCATCATGCAGAGTCTGTTGAGCCCGCCTGCGATACCGAGAAGTCGCGCAGCAAGAACGGCGCCTGCGAGATTCGTGAGATTGGGTGCAACGCGTGCGATCTCGTCTTTGATGTGCTCAATTAACGCCTCACGGCTTTTGTGCAGGTCGATCCGGTTCTGCGCGAGCATACGCATTGCGGAGGGGAGGATATCCTGCTCAGGGATTCGCCTCAGGTCTGATTCTGAAATTGAGTTTGAAATCGAGTCCGGGTCCTTGTAGGGGGCATACCAGTCAACGAGACGCTCTGAAAATAGGTTTATAGTGTCGTTCAGGTCGTCAAGTGCTTTTATCGCATGCATGACCTCTTCGTCCCGGTGTGCGGACGATGCGACCTGTTTCCTTGCGAGTCTGATTGTTACCTCGCGCAGCAGGGATCGGTACTCCTCTTCGGAATCAACGATGCCATATCTGAATAAAAAAGTGCGGAGGTGTGTTACCGGACTTTCTGAGTCCAGTAACATCGAAACGATCTCGGAAGAGTGGACCATTCACTCCTTGACCAGGACCGGTTTCGTTGCCTCGTGCGTGAACATGATCGGCAGGACATTCAACACCCCTATAAGATCACCTTCCTTAATCTCGCCGGTCTCCTGTCCGAGAATGTATGCGACCTTGATATGTCGATCAGTCTCAACCGGTGCAACCCCGTCACCTGATCCGACGCGCACAACTGACACGAGTGGATGTGGAGTGAATGCGCACAGTAGTGCAAGCAGATCCTGCTGCAAGTTGATCTCCATGATCTTGATCTTCTCGAATGCGCCCTTCGCAATCGTCACATCCTCGCCTGCGATGATCATCTCCCATTTGGCACGGGTTGCTATCGTGAACTCGTAAGGCGATGCTTCGACCGTGATCCGCTCAGGTCCCTGTTCTGATGCCGAGACAATCTGTATAATTTGTGATGCCATACTCTCACATCTTGCTGATGCAATATATATTCATCCCAGCCGTGTCTGGATTGAGTCCCGCGCCTGGATTAGATCGGGCTGTATACACATGACACCAGTGAGCGGCTGCAACCGCACATCATCGCTCAGCATGTGGTATATGTGATCAGGCGGCGTGTCGAGTGATATCTCCTTGGTCATGCCATATCTCCCCCGATTAACCACTATAGCATTCACGATTCCAAGCATGTCGAGTTCGGTGATGAGTTCGGTGATACGACGCTGTGTCAGGACGTCTATGTCAATCATACCACACATACGCCTGTAGATGCGGTAAACCTCTCCGGTGGACATGATTTTTCTGCCGTTTCCAGTTCCCCGGATCAATTCAGGATCCTGATCGAGTGCCATGATGCTGTACAGCACCATCTTTGACTGCGTCGGAAGCGTTTTTATCACCTCTGCAACACGATCGGACTCGATCTTGGACTGTGCCCGCCGGACATGGACTTCACTCACCAGAATCGATCCATCGCGTTCAGCGAGTTCTGACGATATCCTGAGCAGATCAAGGGCTTTGCGCGCATCGCCATGTTCCCGTGCTGCGAGTGCGGCACAGAGTGTGATCACAGTGGTATCGAGTATCGCGTCGTCGAATGCCATATCAGCGCGCTGTCTGAGGATGTCTGTGAGCTGATCAGCATTATATGGTGGAAAAACGATCTCTTCCTCCCCAAGGGAACTTCTGACTCGCGGATCAAGGAACTCTGTGAACTTCAGGTCGTTTGAGATGCCCACAAGACTGACTCTGGCATGTTTGAGCGTGGCGTTGATTCTTGATAAATTGTACAGCACATCATCCCCTTTCTTTGTCAGTTTATCGATCTCATCGAGGATGATTATCACAGCCTGTTCTTTTGCATCGAGCGCTTTTTTGAATTCGGAGTACACCTGATCGGTGGGCCACCCTGTCATCGGGATCTTCTTGCCGAAGTTACGCGCAAGCTTGGCGAGCAGCCGATACTGTGTGTCGATGATCTCACAATTCACATACAGTACAGTACATGGAATCTCACGTTCCACTCCCACTTTCTCGATCTCATTTCCGACATACGTGGTGACTGCAGTCTTACCAGTCCCGGTCTTCCCGTAGATCAGGATGTTTGATGGTGTATCTCCTCGCAACGCCACGATCAGAATCTTGATCAAAGAATCCACTTCCCGGTCCCTATGCGGGAGATGATTCGGAACATAGGTGGATCGAAGTACATCCCTGTTTTTAAATATCGATTTCGAGTCAAGTAATCCATTTATAGCCTCTGCTATGGGGGTATTTCTCAAAGACGCTCCCTCCTTATCGGAATGTCGGCTTTGTACACCTCGATTACAAACCTATTAAGGATTGCGGGCGTGTAATTTTATTTTAACAAAGTGAAAATTAGGGCGAGAGCCGCTTTCGATCACGGGGGAACAACACCACATCGCGGATGTTTTCAATCTCTATCATGGTCATCACTAATCGCTCAGCCCCGATCCCCCATCCGGCATGCGGGGGCATCCCATACCCAAACGCCTTCAGGTAGAAATCAAACCCGTCCGGGTTGAGTCCGCATGCCTCGATTCGCTGGCGCAGCAGATCGTGCAGGTGGACACGCTGCGAACCGGACGCAAGTTCCATACGCGGATGCATAAGGTCGAATGATTTGCTGTAGGGCGGTCTATCGTCGTACGGCTGGGTGTAGTATGGCTTGATCTCTGTAGGCCAATCGACGAGGAAATAGTGCTCACCGATTGCGTTTCCTATCGCGCGTTCAGCAGCAGTGCCGAAATCATCGCCCCATTCGATCTCGTGCCCACAGCCAAGTGCAATCTCGAGTGCGTCATCGTACGTCACCCGTCTGAACGGCAATTCGGGTATGGTAAGCTCGACTCCGAGATCGTTTAGTTGTTGCGCGCAGCTCTCTGATACGTGCGCGTAGGCAGCATGAACCATCCGCTCGAGGATATCCATCACATCGAGCTGATCCATGAAACTCGCCTCGATGTCTATTGATGTAGCCTCGTTGAGGTGGCGCAGGGTGTCGTGCTCCTCAGCGCGGAAGATCGCGCCGATCTCGTAGACCCGGTCAAGACCCGCCGCCATCATGAGCTGCTTGTATAGCTGCGGGCTCTGGTTCAGAAAAGCCTCTTTGTTGAAATATGTTATCGGAAATAACGCTGTGCCGCCCTCGGTTGCAGTTGCAACCACCTTTGGTGTGTTAATCTCGATGAAGCCCTCGCTCTCAAGGAAACTGCGCACGGCTTTCAGTACATGGTGGCGAACCGTGAATATGGCGAGCATCCTTCTCCGCCTCAGATCGATGAATCTCGAATCGAGTCGCGTATCGATATCTGCTCCGACTTTGCCGGTGATATCCATTGGCAGCGGAGAATCCGATTCCGAAAGCACATCCAGGCTCTGTGGGATGATCTCGTATCCGCGGGGAGCCTGCTTCGCCCCCGCAACAGCTCCGGTCACCAGAATAACAGACTCCCGGTTCAACCTCTTGCCTTTCTCAAAGAGGGCAGAATCGGTCTTCTTTTTGACCATGGTGATCTGCATGAATCCTTCCCGGTCCCGAAGCACGATAAAACAGATTCCGCCAAGGTCGCGCGTCTCGTGTATCCAGCCCGCAACCGTGACTGTGTCGCCGTCCATCTCAGGCGTGATATCAGATGCATAATGGGTTCGCATGCCGTCCATAGTGGATGTTAGACCATATATCGGTGTTATATCTTTTGGTGCGGAGTGCTTGTTTGGCTAACCCTTATGTGTGTGTTATACCCCATGGTGTGGATCAATACTTAACAAAGGACGCACCCTCGCTTCGCAAACGCTCTTCCTCGAGTATCACGGTCTTCTCACGATCCTTAAACGTGCTGCCAATAACACAACAGTCCACACCCTGCTTTTCTGCAATCTGTATCGCTGAATCTGCTTCCTCTGCCGGCAGAACGATGCAGAAGCCGATCCCCATGTTGAAGACCTGATACATCTCAGCAATGCTCACAGGACCGTGTTTCTGAATCAACTCAAAAATTGGCGGAGTTTCAGGTAAACTGTCGATTCTGAATCCATAATCCTTGCTCACCCTTCTGAGATTTAAGAAACCATCGCCGGTTATGTGCGCGAGCGATTTCAGATCCAGATTGGATTTCTGCATCTCTCTTACCACTTTTACGTAGATCTTCGTCGGTTCAAGCAGCTCTTCGCCAAGCGATCTGCCGAGTTCATCGATGTGATCAGTCACGTCAAATTTATCCAGGAGAACTCGTCTGGCAAGCGTCATTCCGTTGCTGTGAATTCCCGAGCTCGCCATGCCGAGTATGACGTCCCCTTCGTTGATTGTGTCACCTGTTATGATCTCATCTGTCGGGACGATGCCAACGCCCATCCCTGCCAGATCAAAGCCCATATTCTCCCGCGCTCCTTTAATCATCTCAGGCATGACCGCAATCTCCCCCCCGGACAGCGTCACCTCTGCCGCTTTACATCCCACAACCAGTCCCTTCACGAGATCTTCGAGGAGATTCGGGTCCGGATTTTGAACCGCTATGTAATCGACAATTGAGATCGGCTCAGCCCCTACGCAGAGGATGTCGTTCACATTCATTGCAACGCAATCGATTCCAACCGTGTCGTATCGTTCCATCTCCTGCGCGATGAAGACCTTGGTTCCGACGCCGTCGGTCTTGATCGCCAGAGATACGCCGGAACCAATATTTATAACTCCGGAGAAATGCCCTACGGGAATCACCGGCTTTCCAGTGGTCTCTCTAAAGTCAAAAGTCGATTCCGCCAGTTTTACGATCTGCTTTAAGGCAGATTCTACCTTCCCGGTATCGGCACCGGCTTTCTGGTATGTGAGATAGTCGCTCTCCCGGTTATCATCGTTCATTGTGTCTGCTGGTGCGGTCCGATACACCAAAAATGTATGGATTGGCTCGCATCAAGCGAACATGCTCGACACCGACACTGTCGATTTTTCCAGTGATACGTGTTTAGCTATACGCCACACCACCACAATTTGAGATTTTCAATAAACAATAACCACAAGATTACACAGGCTGCGAAGCAGCGGCGCAGCCATCTTCACAAGATTTCTGTCTTGATCTCGTGGTTGTATATGTGGATATCCACGCAACATTGGGAAGTACCATCACGCCAGATATCCTTGGTATGCCCCGGAATACCCTGCAGTCTCGCTTGCAAGCCCCATAAACAGCAGTTGCACGACACGCGCACCTCGCTTTAGCCGGAACCCTTCCTTGTTTGCGACCAGAAGCAGGCACTCGCTCTTGCCTTCGTAGCCGGAATCCCAGACCGCAGTCTCCACGCTCGCCCCGCATCGCAGGAGGCTTGATCTCGGTCGTGCGATTGCGATCACATCTTTTGGGATATGTACGATCTCGCCGGAAACGATCTTGTAGCAGCCGGCAGGGAGATCGATCCAGCCGTCGTCACCGAATGCGAGTTCGGCAGACTCGGGGAGCACTCGCTCCGAATTGTCGAACGCGATCGCGCCGGTTCCGTCGAACGCGAAGATCCTGTCAACGGTTAGTTCGCAGCCGTTCACCTGTATCTGGGTCTCTGAATCAATCATCCCCTCAACAAGCGGTGGATCGTTCTTCATCAGTTCATTAATCTCGATTTCTGATAGTATCGTCATGATTCGCTCTCCTTCTCCTGCCTATCCCTATCCATATTCCCTTTCTCATCTACAGTCCCATTCTTGCCCCCCTCCGCCTTACAATCCCCATTCAGTTGTTTGCCAACGATTGAGTCGGCAATCGAGATGAACGCATCCGCAGCATCCTTTGGGATTGCGGCTCCCGCGGCGATGTTGTGCCCGCCACCTCTTCCGCCTGCCGACTCTGATGCGATCCTGAGCACCTCTGCGAGATCGAGCCCGCGTGCAACCAGGCTCTTCGTGCCTCTGCCAGATATCTTGATCCGGTCATCGCTCTCGTTCAACACGATGCACGGCTGATCCGGATGCAGAAATCTCGTGACCGTGCTTGCGATGATGCCCGTTGCCTCGGCGTCATGGAGGCGCAGGTATTTGATGTGGTCTCCGTGCATGATTCCGGGCTCAGCAGCCCGCATAGCCGCAACAAGCATGTGCTGGTACTCTACAGCCGCCTGCGTGGCATGGGAAACGCCCGACCGATCCCGCAGGCAGAGTGAGAGTGCAAGTCCCAGCTCATTCAGCCGTGCGCACGCATGCAAGGCGGAAACAAAGTCATCAACGTTGGAGATCACCTCGCGGGGCAGCAGACAGACGTCACCAACGAGCGTCTCGATCACATCCGGGCTGCTTCTCCGCAACAGCTTCAGCGTGAGCGCTGTTCCAAGTCTCCTGAGCTGCGGCTCGGTAAGCTCGCCCAATCTGCCGTTCACATCGATTTCATCAAGAAAACTCTTTACTTTGGATGCGTCGCCTGTGAAATCGAGATAAATCTCGATGTTTCGCTCAAGCAGATCGGCAATCTCACCGTCACCAATTCGCAGCCCCTTTCTGACATGTATGATTCCGTTCTGAACACCGTCGTTCAGGATGTCAGCGTTTGCGCCTATCATCAGCTGTTTGTCCCCGATTGCACCTGTTATTGCAAGCCCACTGAGATCGATGTTCTCGCTTGCGAGCCCCTTTACAACCGCATAGACCGCGCCCGAAGCCGAGAGCTCGAATGCGCCGTCGATTCCCACCAGATGCGGGTTTACATGCGGACACGAGAGTTCGCCGACCGGAGTGTGGTGGTCGATTACGAGGGCGTCTCCTGCGACCTTTGATATGATATCCGCATGCCCTGCCCCCATGTCGCAGAAGATTGTAAGCAGACCACAAGTATCGACGTCAGCACCACCATCATTACCACTACCACCACCCCGTTCCCTGTTCAGCCGCTCCACGACGTCACAATCGAGCTGGCTTACAATGCTCGCCTGAAAGCGCTTCCCGAGCCTGGAGAGGGCGTGGCAGAGGATGCCTGCAGCGGTGATTCCGTCTGCGTCGTGGTGTGATACAACCCGCGCTGCCTCGCAATCGAGGATCAGTCGCGTGGCATCGGAGATCTTTAGTTTTTCGATCATGTTAGAAGCCATATTTGCCGATCAGAGGTACGAAAATGACCCCCCCACTCTTTTCCTTCGATACAACATCGTTCTTGTGAACCAGATACAGTTCCTGCATGTCAGTCCCTACCGGGATCGTCATCCTGCCGCCATGCTTCAACTGGTCGATCAACGGCTGCGGAATAACAGGAGCAGCGCATGCCACCGTGATTATGTCATAAGGGGCGTGTTCCGGAAGACCGAGCGTACCATCTCCAGTTATTACGACGACATTATTATATCCCGCGTTTGACAGGTTCTGCTGTGCGAACTCGCTGATTGCAGGGAGCCGTTCTATGGAATAAACTATGCCATCCCTTCCCGTAAGTTCAGCGAGCACCGCTGCGTGATATCCCGAGCCGGCTCCGATCTCAAGGATTGTTGCCCCCTTCTCGATATCCAGGAGCGTACACATGATTCCAACTATATGCGGTGCGGAGATTGTCTGTCCGCGCCCGATTGAGAGCGGATTGTCGCAATAAGCATGTTTTCTCTCGTTCTCTCGCACGAAGAGGTGTCTTGGTACCCGTGCAATCGCCTGCAGAACGTCCTCACTGATATGGTCGATTTCAATATGTTTTCTCAGGTAGCTGACCAGTCGCGCACGCAATGTTTCGTAGTCGTTTGTTGTCATCTTGTCTCAGTCACTCTCGTATAGCTCTGTTTCGGTTCTCAATCGGACTATCATTATCGTGAGACTTTTTATCACTTTCTGGTTGCAAGTATCTGTTTAGCCAATGCGAAAAAATCACGAGATTTCACGAGATTGTAACAGAAATCTTGTGAAGATGGCTGCGCCATCGCTTCGTAGACTGTGTAACCTTGTGGTTAGCTAAACACGTACGGTTGCAACAATTTTCATAACTTACGGTTGGCAGCAGATGAACGCGGATTCTGGATTAACAAATCTATGTTCTCCAGTGGTTCGTACTCTTTCCTGATGACTATTACGGATTGAAAAATATTCGAACCGCAACAATTGCAAACAGAGCGTTGAGAGTCTCTATCTACGCCAGTTCAAGGCGCTGCCCCTTGACTACCAGTTTGCGCGACCGTCTTGCAACGCCTCTGATGAATGCCGAACTCAGACCAAGGGATCTTGATAATCCTGCCATTGAGCGGTTCCCTTTTTCGACCTCAGTCTCGATAGCCTCTATCGTATCGGCGAGTTCTCCGTCGCTCTTGAAGGTGATCATAATCAGATCGCTGAGATCCTTGAGCGAACACTGGAAATTGGCATGAATCTTTGAGTACGACGTCGTATATTCCTTGTCCGGCGTCTTCCCGGGTTCCGGCATCCTCCACTGGCTCTCAATCAAGCCGCTCTTCCTGAGAATCTCGATACTCGTCTCAACGTCCACACCGATAGCTTCTGTAAGTTCGGCTGCAGTCATCCAGTCCTCTGACAACATGTCAAAGACCTGTTTATGCGTATCCGAGCCAAAGGTTCGCAGCAGCAACACCAGATCAGAAGGGTCGTTTACGAGTTTTGTCCGTTTTCCCATCTGTGCGGTCATGGTACGCTACACCCTCGCCAGATTATCCAGAAACGCCTTTGCACCGACCTCGTCACCATGCACGAAAACAAGATTCATCTCATTGTTCAGTTCGATCACCATCTTATCAAACATCTTTTTCTTTGCATGAAGCTTAATATCATTTTCGGTATACATGCGTGTGGCATTGCTGTAGTACATGTCATGCCCCTCTTCGATTCGCGAAACCCGAAAACCCATCTTCTCAAGCGTATCAATTAATAGTTCTCTGGAAATATCGTCATCATACTGCCTTATGATCATGTCATGGCCTCGTGTAAAGAATCAGCGGATCAATATCAATGTCAACATCAATATATCGGTTCAAGATCTTCGATGTGCGAAAACGCGTCGTCGAGTCGTTTCTTTGACTGTTCTTTCTTATCCATCTCGAAACGGATCGCATCTGCCGCTATGGCATACAATTTCTCAAGTTCCGGTACAGAATTCAGTGTGAATAGTGATAAAACCTTGGGTCTTCCTTTTTTTATGAGAACTCCCTTGAATACCTGCCCCACCTCTCTTGAGAGTTCTTCCACGGTCTTTGTGATCAGGTCAAGGTCCAGAAACTTCTTGTTGCCCTTGATCACAAGCATCGCACGTGCACCATCCTCATACACATTCGCGGGAAAGAGAAGCCCGCTTGGCTTAAAACTCCCTAAAATAGCGGATTTGATGGTGCCTTCCTTGGATGCCTCGTAGAACCCCATCGTTCCCACACCGATTCCCCCATTCATCACGGTCTTGAGGTCGCCGAGGTCGGTTACCATCAGCATTTCGCTGTTGAGTGCCTCTATCAGAAAGAGTATTCGTCTCGCTGTCGTGGTGTTGATGCTGTCATACGCTGACTTGATATCGCCGGCGTATTTCTTCAGATACTGGTTATCCACCAGGAGTACCCCTCCGGCATCCATCTCAACGAGTTCCCGCAAGCAGAAAGCCGTGTTCTGCAGGAAAATGGAGCCCTCTTCCCGGAACGGGAGAACCGCAATGGATATTATGGGCGCGTTGTATGTCTGTTTCAATTCTTTGGCAAGAAGCGGTGCGAATGACGATCCACTCCCACCCGCAGTGGACGTGATGACAAATATGAGATCAAACGACCCCCTTTTATCGATCTCCCCCATAATCATCTCCTTATTCTCTTTAAACACCTTCTGTCCGATGATTCGATTTGCGCCAACACCATGCAGGTGCGGGACATGCAGACGATCCTTTGCGAGCGTGTCATCCAGCTCTTTCAGATCGTTGATCGCTGTATTGATTGCGATCGTCTTGACCGATGCCGGGAACTTCTGGCGTGAGTAGTATTTCGCGAATGTCCCGCCGCTTCCGAACGCCTCGCGGTTGATCGCATCCAGTATCCGATTTCCGCATTGTCCCAGTCCAAGAATAAGTATGTTCAACATGGCAATTCGTCTCTTTCTCAGTAGGAATAATCCTTACGCCTCTTCATAGCCCAGAACAGTAATAAGAGTATCGGAATCGCTGCCAGAATGTAGATGTAATATTGTTCCAGACCCGACTTCTCTGCCCAGAACTCGATTGTGTCAACGGCTTCCCCATCCCCCCACATCGCCTGAACATCAATCACATGTTTACCCTCGCCATGGGTGCGCAACGTGACCCCGTACTCCTCACTCTCGCCGGGTTCGATTGATTCATATACCGGATCGTCTTCGCCGCTCACCACCTGCACGTCAGGAGGCAGATCGCTCTTGATTGTGACAATCCCGCTCGTTGCATTCCCGACATTTCTGATCGTGACAGTCATCGGAAAATCGTCGCCGCATGTCATGATGCTGTCAACCGGCTCAATTGAGACCTCAATAGCTGGTAGCAGAACCTCAGCGGCTGTAATCTCAAGAACACCCGTCTTTGATTCGGATGAAAAGGATACGTCCGACGCGCTCTGGTAATTCAGTATGCTCGGACTCAGTTCGTACGTTCCAGGCTCTGCATCCACTACTTTGAGGGTATAGCTCACCCTCTTGGTCTCCCCCGCTGCTATGTCCTCAATTGTTGTGGGGCAGTCCTCCTTGTACGTGCCCCTGATCGCGGACTCATCCAGCATGATATCGGTTGCGGTTCCGTTTCCGGTGTTCCTGATCTTGATTGTTACTGCAATCACCTGACCCGGTTCGGAGACGGTCGTATCAAACGTTCTGGTGATATCGAGCTTCGGGACGGTCACTGTTTCCTTTTTTGTCTCTTCTTCCTCGTCTTCGGATTCGACGGTGTAATAATTGGTAACTCTCCAGTCATCAGGTCCTGTGACTCTCAGGGAGACTGAATCGCCATACACCGAGAGCACATCGATAAATATGCTGGCACCGCTGGAAGTATCATATTCGGAGGGACTATCACCAGTGAATATAGATATCACCCTCGCAGGCTTCTGGTAACTCGATATGCGTAACTTTGCACAATCGACGATGTCTGTCTTTACCTCAACGACCTCTATTTTTATGCTGTGCTCAATTGCAACACCGGAACCAACCTCCAGTTCCCGATCAAGGATCACGTTAGCATCGTCATCGCCACCGTTATCTTCGGCTGCTATCGCGATGGGACTCGTTGAGATTAGCAGTAACAGAACTATTATTATCGCCAGAATTCTGTCGTTATTCATTCATTGCCGACCCGATGTTTCTGTATATTCAGACGATTCATCTTTTATAAATCTTACGAAACGATATGGGTTGCCACAGGGTCATCCGGTCTCGGCAGCGTTCTGATTCAGATCAGATGTTATTGAACGTAACCTCGATTGAATCCGCAACTGTGATTATCGCACTCTGCCCCTGTGATGCCTGCCCGACATTCACGATCTTGGTGCCCCGCTTAACCATCATGCCCTGATCCTCATGGATGTGCCCGCACACGATCAGGTCAGTTTTGCCGATTGCACCTGTGAGCGCCTCGCTTCCGGCATTTCCATTGGGTATCCTGTCGAGCGTCTCTCTCGGGGGTGCGTGCGACAACAGCACGACTGTTCGCCCATCAGAGTCTGCCCGTCTCAACAGATCGTCCAGAATCGTTTTGATCTCGTCTTCGGATCGCTCAAAGGTCGTGTCGAATGGCGTCGGGTTCGAGCCGCCGATGCCGATGAAGACAATATCTTCAAGTGTGTGCACCGCATTGTCCAGATTAACGGCTCTCGAGGAATCGAGAACGCCGAGAATGCTCCTGTTATCACAGTTTCCGGGAATTGCAAGGACCGGACAGTTAAGTGGTTCGAGCAGAGCAAGCAGTTCGTATGTCAGTTCATCCGGTCCGAAATTGGTGATGTCACCTGCGATCAGCACACAATCGACAGCCCCTGCCTCGCGCACAAGGGACGGTATCTGCGCATAATCACCATGCGGGTCTGATATTGCCAGTAATCTCATGTCTGCACCTATTGATCGATGATGATATGTCTGCTTAAATGTGTTGCGGTGGATCACATGAGACTCTTAATATTTTTTGATTACACTGGACTGTCTTATGCAAGCACAACTGCCAGAATGCGGCACTATCGATCTGAAAAGCCATTTACTCTGTTAACATGCGTAACCTGTATTAATCCGTGGCAAATAAAACTTTTAGCCACAGATTAACACGGATTTCACTGATTTCACTGATTTCACCAATCCAATCACCGGTGTTTGCAGGATTGGCATCATGTTCTCCAGCCAACTACAATACATTAAAAATATTCATTGTCTCAGGCAGCAACCCAATTTATAATACGTATGCGCCAGATTAGTTCCACAGGAAATAACCAAAATTCCGCAAAATCGGTAGAACCGGGAGGATATGATGAAAGAATACATACATGCCATAAGCGAACGGAAGAACCTGAGTATGGATCAGGCAGAATCTGCCATCGCAAGCATATTCACGGATGCGACTGATACGCAGATCGGGGCATTTCTGATCGGTCTCAAGATGAAAGGGGAGACGATTGATGAGATCGCCGGATTTGCCCGCGGCATGCGTGCTGCGGCACGCACCATTGCGCCGGATGTCGAAGGGACGCTCGTTGACACCTGCGGCACAGGCGGCGACGTCCACAACACCCTGAATGTCAGCACAGCCGCCGCAATCGTCACAGCCGCCGCAGGAATTCCGGTTGCAAAGCATGGAAACTACGCGATCACATCAAGATCAGGGAGCGCTGATGTGCTGAAGGCTCTCGGCATACGAATCGATCTTCCGCCCGAGAAGGTCAAAGAATGCATAGAGACAGTGGGGATAGGCTTCCTTCTGGCGCCGGTCTTCCACCCGGCAATGAAACGTGTCGCAGCTCCGAGAAGGGAGCTTGGCGTGCGAACCATATTCAATATCTTAGGACCGCTCACCAATCCCGCGGGCGCATCTGCGCAGGTGATCGGCGTCTTTGATCTGGAGTTGTGCGAGACGATTGCCAAGGTGCTGGCTCTTCTCGGAAGCGAGCGTGCCATGGTCGTGCACGGCGATGGCATGGACGAGATCTCAAACATTGGTGAAACAACGATCGCATCGCTCGAAAACGGACTGGTCTCGACATACACTGTCAAACCGGAAGATTTCGGGTTTGACCGGGCAACGATTGCAGATATCGCTGGCGGAACTCCTGAGGAGAATGCCCGCGACATCGTCTCGATATTCGAAGGATCAGAAGGTCCAAGACGGGACATCGTGGTTCTCAACAGCGGCGCTGCGATTCATGTCGCAGGAGGGGCGGCTGATCTGGAGTCCGGGGTCAGGAAAGCAGAGGAGATAATTGACAGCGGCGCAGCGCTGGCACGGCTTCGAGCGTTCGTTGAGTTTGCAGGATAGTGTTAATATTCAGTTGGATGCACAACACCGCGATTGACAAAAACGACATCATGTAGGAACACAACCACAGAGGGACACAGAGGATCGATTTAAGAACTCTGTCTTCTCTCTTGTCCTCTGTGATCAAATCCGGTGGCTTTTACCGCTTGTGTGGGATCGATCATACCACAACAGAAATCGGGAGCATGCTAGTATATGGAAATACTGTTACTGAGTGACATAGTCATCATATTCGGGCTATCCATCGCGGTACTCTTCATATTCCATATGATCAGGGTGCCAGCGATCGTGGGATTTCTCCTGACCGGGATACTGGCGGGACCCCATGGACTGGGATTGGTAGAAGCTGTTCATGAGGTTGAGATTTTGGCTGATGTCGGGGTTGTGTTTCTGTTTTTCGCTATCGGACTTGAGTTCTCACTCAGAAGCATGCTGAAAATCAAAAAATCGATCCTGCTTGGTGGCTCGCTTCAGGTGTTACTGACCATTCTGGCTGTTTTTGCCATAGCCAGGCAAATCGGCATGACATTTGGTGAATCGATATTCATAGGATTTCTCATATCCCTCAGCAGCGCGGCTATTGTGCTCAAACTCGTCCATGAAAGGGGCGAGGTTGATAGCCCACACGGGCAGACAAGTCATGCCATATTGCTATTTCAGGATGTTGCTATCGTTCCAATGATGTTGCTTGTGCCTCTACTGGCTGGGGCAACAGGGGATCCGGGCGAATCCCTGATTCTTCTCCTGGTCAAGGGACTCGGTATCCTTCTGCTGGTCGTCGTTTGTGCTAAATGGATTGTGCCACAGGCACTGTATCAGATCACCCGGACGCGGAGCCAGGAACTCTTCCTGTTGAGCGTCTTTATGATATGCTTCACAGTTATGTGGCTGACCTCCAGCATAGGACTCTCCATTGCACTGGGTGCATTCATGGCAGGCTTGATAATTTCCGAATCGGAATACAGCTATCACGCGCTCGGCAATGTTTTACCCTTCCGGGATGTCTTTATAAGCTTCTTCTTTGTCTCCATCGGCATGCTGTTGGATCTCAATTTTCTTTTTAACCGACTTGGGGTCATTTTACTGATTGCTATAGGAGTTCTGGCATTAAAAACAATCATAGCTTGCTTTGTAGCCGTCTTATTGGGGTTTCCACTCCGCACTGTGATCTTGGTGGGATTTTCACTCAGTCAGGTTGGTGAATTTTCTTTCCATCTCTCAAGGACCGGTGTTGAATATGGTATGCTTGCTGGAGATATTTATCAAATTTTTCTGACCGTCTCTGTGTTGACAATGGCAGCGACACCATTCATTATAGCGTTGGCGCCTCGCATAGCGGATACCGTATTTCGGTTACCACTGCCGAGAAGGTTGAAATCAGGTTTGCATCCTGTGCAAGAGATAAAGGTGGCAGATATAGGAGACCACCTAATCATCATCGGCTTTGGGGTGAACGGTAGAAATCTATCGCGAGCCGCCAGGGTGGCAGGTATCCCTTATGCGATCATTGAGATGAACCCCGAGATCGTGAGGACCGAACAGGCAAAGGGCGAGCCCATTTACTATGGAGATGCGATCCATGGGGTGATATTACAGCACGCATACATCGAAGGTGCGAGAATTGTAGTGATAGCCATCTCTGACCCTGCAGCAACCCGCAGAATTACAGCAATCGTTCGAAAACTCAACCCGACGATCCATATCATTGTAAGAACGCGCTATCTTCAAGAAATGCAACCTCTGTATGAAATAGGAGCTGACGAAGTCATTCCGGAGGAGCTTGAGACATCTGTGGAGATATTTACTCGGGTTCTGGTGAAATACCTCATGCCCAGAGATGAGATCGAGAGCTTCATAGCTGTTGTGCGGTCAGATAGCTACGAGATGTTTCGAAGCATTTCAAGAGAGTCGGTACCTTTTCCCTGTTTCAAGCCTCATCTCCCTGGTGTAGATATCGTCACGCTGCGAGTCTTCGAACGAGCGCCTGCCGTTGGAAAGACGTTAGGTCAGATTGAGCTCAGGAAGAAGTATGGTGTCACCTTGCTCGCGGTGCGTCGAAACTCGCGGATGCTCTCCAATCCTGACGTAGGCATGAGCTTCTGTGCCGGCGATCTGCTTGTTGTTATTGGGCAGCCGGATAAGATCGCCGGGGTCACAGGTTTATTCAGTAACCCAGAAGAGGGAGGTAATTAGCGACGTGAGTTATGACGGATGATTGACTATGATCGCGCACATCTCAGGAATTCTCGATAGAAAATCACAGAATCACGCAGTCATAGTTTAGGTTTTTTGCCCAAAACCTAATTTTATTAGGGCGGATTACTTATGCACCTAATGATACATATAGGTGCATAATTAGGGCAGACAACTGCCCTGTGGAGATTGAAAAGTATGGAACATTTGATTCATAGGATCGTGAGATGTATCGCGCCCACAATCGCAAGCAGGAAACCGGCAACGCTGATGAACATAACGAATGCCAATGGCGGACTTCTGGATGCGTGGGATTGCCGCAAGAATTGTCTGTTCGCAGGCTCTGAAATCGGGTATTATGAACTGAAGAGAACCGAGATGAATGCAATCGTCCTGTTCTTCAATTATACTCGGCTGGGCGAACTGCTGCAGAAGAGGTCGGTTACAACGTTCCTGACCGAATGCGGATACCGGTCGGATTCCATCGAATACGCATTGAACATGTTAAGAGAGCGATACGCCGTCAGCGGATGCCCTCCCGAGATTGGAATATTCCTTGGAATCCCGCTGAAGGACGTCAAAGGGTTTATGGGCTTAAACTCCCTCAGGAACACGGGGTGTGGGATGTGGCGGATTTACGGGGACCCTGCGCCATCCGAAAAAAGGATGAACGAATACCGCAGTGCAAAGGACACGGTGACCAGGCGCCTCTTCTCAGGAGAGGATCCGGTCAATATCATACGATTGTGTAAACCGGATGAACGGGCGTAATCGGGGATGTTTGGATGTCGGAACGAAAAATATGGGAATTTAAGAGTCAAACGATCTGTTCGATCCTCGGACTGGCGTTTGACGACAGGGAACTGAGCGCGGTCTGTAAGCGACTGAAACTCGACTGCGGTTCGAACACGGCTTATGAGGTGCATGGTGGGCTTGTTCAGGCTGCTGCAAGCCAGAATAAGATATCCAGGCAACTGGACAAGATTCTGAAGAGCCGGTTTGAACGATACGAAAAGGATGTCAGACGCCTGCAGCAGGATGAGATTTACCGGTATATCGAGAACGGGGTTGCCGGGAATGGCACAAATATTCGGGATATCCCCCTTTCTGCAATTATCTGGTTTGCTGTGCGGAATCAGCGTGAGGATATTGATGAAATCGAGGCAACGGTCTTTTCACTGACCCACCTATACGAGCATCGAGCATCGAGATTCTACGACACGTTTCGCAGAGCGTTGCCAGACGGCGTTCCTGAGAATGCTCTGAAAGAACTGAACGATCACTTGAAAGCGAACGAAAAGCTTCGGACACAGTGCAACCGGTTGGAACGAAAGAGAGAGCAGATGAAGTCAGAGATCGAATCCGTTAAGGGCGATAGATCAAGGATCACAACTGCGCTGGACGAAGAGAAGCGATTGAATCGAGAGCTGACGCGTGATCTGGAGGAACTCGGTTTTGGGGATGCGCTCGATCGGACAGAAACTCTGAAAGGAGAGATCGACTTTTTGACCGAAGAGGTGAAGACGCTAACCAGGGAGTTGTTGAAGCGGGATCTGGAAGATAGCGTGGCGTCCTGCGAACTTACAGGGGTTGCATGTACCGATTGCGTCAGGGAGTCGGATATCGAGGATTGCGTGAAGAGTGTTGATCTGAACGGCACGAGAGTGACTTACATCGGCGGAGTGGAGTCGCTCATGCCACATTACAAAGAAGCGATCGAATCCTTTGGCGGCACATTCTGCTACCACTGCGGGCACTGCATACAGGGAAAGAAGGAGATCGAGATGCTTGTGGATAAAACAGACATGGTATTCTGCCCGGTTGATATAAATAGCCACAATGCGTGCAGATACGTCAAGAAGGCGTGCAAGCTGAGAGGTAAACCATGCCGGTTCCTTCGCAGTTCGAGTCTCAGCATGCTAATCAGGGAACTGGGGAGTCGCAATCGCGCAATAGATGTGCGGTAGCCGCGAAGACGAGCCACACCCTGGCATACGAAGCCACACTTATTTATACCCCTGTAACAGAGGTTCTTGCACATGACCGGCTGGAAGGATACACTGGAACGGATCGCGCTTGCGCTTGGCATATCGATGCTGCTTGGAATGATACTGATGCCTCACGACTTCAGACCTGCAGTCGGCAATGCCGCTGGCATGGTCCTTGAACCGCTGACGTATGTTCTGCCGATTCATATAGTGCTCTTTGTGATGGCTGTTGCTACCGGACTGTACGCCTCGCTCATCCAGAAGTACACGATCGACTGGGAACTGATGCGCAGTTTCAGCGAGAGGATGAAGGCGTTTCAGAAGGAGTACCGGGAAGCGCAACTCGCCGAGAACAAGCAGAAACTGAAGAAACTGGATGAACAGCGTGCCGCAATGATGGGGGATCAAGGCAAGATGATGAAGCAGCAATTCAAACCGATGGCATACATCAGCATCCTGACTCTGCCGATGTTCTTCTGGGCGTATGAATTCATCCCCACTCATCCGGACCTCACCATAACATTCCCGTTCTGGGGCGAAAAATTGTTGACTGAGCCGGCTCTTTTTGGCGTCTTCTATTACTGGATCGTCTGGTACATGATCTGCTCGCTTCCGGTCAGCCAGGTGATCAGGAAGGCACTCGACATCGGCGGGGCATGAGATATTCCCAATAGTATAGTATGAACCACACGATCGCACAGTCTACAAGACCGCGGTACAGCCAGTTCCACAAGATTTCCGTGTTAATCTTGTGTAATCTCGTAGTTTTATATGTTAATATTCACATAATATTGAGTAAATGCGAGCAGGGTGCAGGGTATGGGCCGGCAGGTGCATGACCCCGATTAGCTTTTTACGCTGCGACTCCGATACATAAGTGGTGGCTGAATGCTTGGCATAATCTACGGGACGAGTCTAATCGGAAAGCAATTCGAAGGTAAAATGGAGACTGTTCAGACGAAATACGGAACTGTGGAGGTTTTCAAGGGGCGCGATGCAATCTTCCTGCCGCGCCACGGCGTTGCTATGGACACGCCGCCGCACAGGATCAACCATCTGGCAAACATCTCCGCACTGAATATCTCGGGCGCAAGCGGCGTTGTCTGCATCTCCTCGACAGGCAGCCTGAAGCAGGAGATTGCGCCGGGAACAATGGTCGTTGTGCACGACTACATCAACTTTGGAAGGCACGTGACATTTTATGATGAGGAGATACGGCATGTCGTTCCCGGATTCGATTATGAGCTGAGAGATAGGGTCCTCAGGGCGAGTCGCGGGTTTGCGAGGGGAGTGTACGTGCAGACGCACGGACCCAGATTCGAGACAAAGGCAGAGATCGCTATGTTGAGGCAGCATGCCGATGTCGTGGGAATGACCCTGGCAAACGAAGCGACTCTTTGCAGTGAGATTAAAATTCCGGTTGCAGCGCTCTGTACCGTTGATAACTACGCAAACGGCGTTTCCGAGCAGGAACTGGACTATGAGACCGTAATTGAGAATGTGAACAAGAACCGTGATATGGTTGTGGATACGATTGCGAGGTTGATCGGATGAGTTTACTTCTGAAAGAGACTGAGAACTATGGCAACGTCTATATCGAGGATGGCAGAATCACCGAGGTCAACTGTGCCCCTTACGACGCGGACAGCGTGATTGATGCCAGGGGACGAGCGGTTGTGCCCGGCTTTGTGAATACACACACTCATGCGGCGATGACGCTCTTTCGGGGCTATGCCGATGATATTCCGCTACAGACGTGGCTTGCTGACTGGATATGGCCACTTGAGGCGAAACTGACCGCCGAAGACGTTTATTGGGGCACAAAACTCGCATGCCTCGAGATGATCAAGACCGGGACGACTGCCTTCAATGATATGTACTGGCACGCGCTCGCAAGCGCAAGAGCGGTCGATGAGATGGGGTTGCGCGGCGTTATCAGCAACGTCTTAATCGACATCGATGGGCGGTCGGATGAGGAAGTGCAGCGAGATAACAGAAGGCTGACTGAGCAGCTCAGGAAGGACTATTCCGGGAGAGTGATTCCCGCGCTCGGTCCGCACGCCATCTACACTGTTTCAGAGGAGAGTCTCTGCTGGACCGCGGAGTTTGCAAGAAAGGAAGACATATTAGTTCACATACACGTTTCAGAGACCGAGCAGGAGGTTCTGGATTGCATCGAGAAGACCAGAATGCGTCCTGTGGAATATCTCGATCACATTGGATTTCTTGGTCCGAATGTTATTGCGGCACACTCTGTATGGCTCAACGACCGTGAGATTGCGCTCCTTTCAAAGCATGGTGTTAAGGTCTCCCACAACCCAACATCAAATATGAAACTTGCTGTCGGGCAGGCAATGAGATACTCAGCGCTCTCATCCGCAGGAGTCAATATCTCGCTTGGTACTGATGGCTGTGCATCCAACAACAATCTCAATATGCTTGAGTCAGCGAAGTTCGCGTCGCTTCTGCAGAAGTCAGCAACAGACCGACAGACTGTGGTTCCGGCTCGCGAAGCACTTGAGATGGTCACAAAGAACGGAGCTGAAGCGCTCCGCATCGGCGGGGGCGAGATAAAGGAGGGTGCGCCAGCGGATATGCTATTGATCGATCTGCGACTGCCAGAGATGACACCACTTCACAATCTCGACTCGAATATGATCTACGCGTCATCCGGATGCGTCGACACCACGATATGCGATGGTGTCGTGCTCATGCAGAACCGTGTGGTTCCGGGCGAGGAAGAGATTATGAGGCGTGCGGCAGAAGTGGCATACGACCTGGTGAATAGACCATGACTGACACCACAAAAACGAACAACCGAAACCCATCGAAATGCAAGACACTGGTCGCATCGATGGATATACTCACGAAGCACATAGAGCAGGCACTCGATGAACTGGATCTCAATATGGTTTCAGAGATGCTTGATATGCTCAGGAGTGCAAAGAGCATCTTTGTGATGGGGACCGGACGATCGGGTCTGATTGGAAAGGCTTTTGCAACAAGGCTCATGCATCTCGGGATGCGCGTCTATGTGGTCGGAGAATCAACAACGCCCGCGCTGCATGCAGAGGATGTCGTGGTTGCAATCAGCGGGTCAGGCGAAACACTGTCCATCGTCGATTTAGGGAGGGTCGTAAAAGAGATCGACGCGTCTCTGATCGTCATCACCTCGCAACCCGACTCCACACTCGGAAAAATGGCAGACAAGACCGTGAGGATCTTTGGCAGAGCAAAGAATGGTCGGGGAGACTATCTTGTGCAGCATCTGCTTGGAAAGTATGCAAAACTCTCCGAACTTGCGCCGCTCGGCACAACCTTCGAGATCACAACGCTTGTATTCCTTGATGCGGCGATCGCGGAACTGATGGAACTTCTGGGCAAGGATTCGAAGTCGCTTGAAGAGATGCACGACAAGCTACAGTGATATGGTCTCTATAGTCAGGCGGTACGGAATCGAGATTGTATCGCTATGTTCCGCTCTTGTGATCTGGCAACTGGCTGCCGACTATATTGTCAAAAATCCAACGTTCCTCCCGAGTGCAACAGACGTTTTTACATCATTTTGCCGTCTACGTGCCGATCTGATCTATGATGCCGAGATCAGTCTGCTTCACTTCGGAATAGGTGTTGCTGCCGGAATGTGCGTCGCAATCCCGCTTGGAATCAGTATGGGCTGGTTTTCGCTTATAAACCGGATACTTAATCCGATTATAGAGATTCTGCGCCCGATACCGCCACTTGCATGGATACCGTTCGCGATTATATGGCTCGGACTCACGCATGCGGCTGCCGGGTCGATTGTGTTCATTGGGGCGGTATTTCCGATTCTGATCAATACGTATATGGGGTTTCGGAATGTGCCAAAAGTTCTAATCGAGACCGCGATGGTGCTCGGCTGCACCAGAAGCCGTGACCTGATCAGGAAGGTTGCATTCCCGTCAGCGGTTCCGGACATTGTAACGGGCATCCGGGTCGGAATGGGTGTTGGCTGGATGTGCGTTGTCGCGGCAGAGATGTTCGGGGCATCGACGAGCGGGATCGGGTACAAGATACAGTTCTGGGGGAATCTGCACCGGATGGATCATGTCATGGCTTATATGCTTCTTCTCGGATTCATCGCGCTCATAATAGACAGTCTGTTCCGGTACGTTGTTGAGCAACGTTTGTCGAGATGGCGCAAAGGAATCGTAGCGTGAGCGTGGTTCCGGCACAACCTTGATAACAGTCAGCACCAATCATACAACAGAGAACAGGAGGTTTGTAAATGGACATCGATAAACCGGTGCGAGAGGTCATGTCACCACACGTGATCTCAGCAGACATCAACGATTCGTTGATTAATGTCGCAAACGATATGATAAAATATGACCGATCAAGCGCAATTGTGACTGAAGATGGAAAACCGATCGGCATCATAACCGAACGTGACATCACACGCAAGATCATCCCCAACGACAGAAAACCGAGCACTGTTTTGCTCTCTGAGATCATGACATCCCCGTTGATCACAATCGATCACAATACGTCGGTGAGCGACGCGATTCAGATGATGCTTGAACATAAGATAAGACGGATGCCCGTATTTCGGAATGGTGATTTGATCGGTATAATCACGAGTCAGGACATCGTCGCAGTATCTTCTGATATGACCAAAGCCTTGCGAGAACTCATGGAATTGGAGCGCGAGTCCATGCTCACATCCGACTTCGAGGGTATGTGCGATGTCTGCGGACAGTATTCGTACCATCTATCCGTTGTCGACGGCAGATCGCTCTGCGATGACTGCAAGGATAGCAAATGGAGAGAACCAACAGATTCCAGTCATGAATCTGCATATATGGAAACATGAGGCTGGTTACGGATGGATCTCGTACAGAATCTGCTTGAGATACTCGAAAACGATCCGAAACTCGCGATTGATGAGATCGCAGTACTCACCGGACGGTCGGAGAACGAGATTGCGGCTTGCATCAGTGAACTCGAGTCGAGTGGTGCGATCCGTAAGTACAAGACCGTAATCGACTGGGATCGGGTGAATAATGGGTTTGTTTACGCAATCATAGAAATTAAGATAGCTCTAGAGCGTGAAGCCGGATACAACATGATTGCGGATCGTATTTCGAGATTTCCAGAGGTTCGGTCAGTCAGATTGATTTCAGGCGATCATGATCTTTCGCTCACCGTGCGCGGCAGGTCGATGAAGGAGGTCGCATTCTTTGTTGCGGAGAAGATCGCAACCCTGCCACAGGTGCGGAGCACTGCAACCCATCTTGTTCTGAAGACCTACAAGGAGGATGGCGTGACGCTGCATGAACCGGAGCATGTGGAACGACTCCCGATCTCGCCGTAGTGCATAGTGTATAGCATACAGCCCCATAAACCGTGGAGGATTCGATGCAGATATCAGATGCTGTGCAGGGTGTGCCTCCGTCAGGCATTCGCAGGTTCTTTGACCTGGCAAACCAGCTCGACGATGTGATCTCGCTCGGTGTCGGCGAGCCTGATTTCGTGACCCCGTGGCACATCAGGGAGGCATGCATCCACGCGCTCGAGAGCGGGCGCACATCCTACACTTCAAATCAGGGGCTCCCTGAACTGCGAGAAGAGATCGCTGATACGTTTCGCAGAGATCACTCGCTGTATTACGATCCCGGTGACGAGATACTGATCACGACCGGGGTGAGCGAGGGAATCGACCTTGTGATGCGTTCGATTCTGAATCCGGGTGATGAAGTCATCGTTTCAGAGCCGTGCTACGTCTCGTATGTGCCAACCGTGCTCTTCGCCGGCGGAGTTCCGGTGAGAGTTGCTACGGGAATCGAGAACGATTTCAGAGTCACAGGAGAGCAGATAGAGAGGAAAATTACGAAAAAGACTCGGGTTATCATGATCAATTACCCGAATAACCCGACAGGTGCAACAATGGATAAGAAAGACCTCGAAGAGATTGCGGATGTTGCAACCGAGCACGATCTGGTAGTTATTTCTGATGAAATCTATGACAAACTCACTTATGATGGAACACACACCTGTTTCTCCTCCCTGAATGGAATGATGGATAACACGGTCGTGTTCAACGGTTTCTCGAAGTCTTATGCGATGACCGGTCTCAGAGTTGGATATGCACTCGGAAACAGTGAAATCATCGGAGCGATGACAAAGATGCACCAGTACACAATGCTCTGTGCTCCGATCACGTCGCAGTTGGCTGCAATCGATGCGCTGCGGAACGGAACGGAAGAGATGGGGAAGATGGTGCGGGAGTACGACCGCAGGAGGCACCTGATAATCAGCGGCTTCAACGAACTCGGACTGGATTGCTTCCGGGCAAAGGGAGCGTTCTACGCATTTCCGTCGATTGCAGATACTGGCATGACCTCAGACGAGTTTGCAGAGCGTCTGATGGTCGAAAAGAATGTGGCTGTCGTTCCGGGGGACGTATTCGGGGATTGCGGAGCCGGATTTCTGCGGTGTTCGTATGCTGCGTCGAGGGAGGACATAAAGGAAGCGCTTCTGCGCATAGGGGAGTTTCTTGAGTCGATCAACTACAATCGGGCACCCGGGATGCCGATGGTGATGGGGGCACCGAGAGTATCGAGAGAGAATCTTCGTACGGTAACGTCCACGGAACAACGAGATTGATCGATGAGCAAAAAAACGTACACAAGAGAGAGTTTTCAGCTCAAAGAGACCGTTGTCACCATTTCTTCAGAAAAAAAATACATTCCCGCAGCGAAGCGTGTAATTGTGGCGTGCAGGAACGATCTGGAGCGATTCATCAGAGATGACCCGTTCTTCGCAGTCACCCTCGAAGAATACCGGTGCCAGCGCCCGGACGATGCTCCTGAGATTGTGCGGCGGATGGTTGCTGCGGGCAACGCCTTTGGAATCGGTCCGATGAGCGCGGTTGCAGGCACGATTGCGGGGCTGGCTGTGGGGGCGATGGTGGATTGTGGCGCAACTTATGCGATCGTTGATAACGGCGGCGATATCGCCATGGTCAACGACGAAACGGTCATTGTCGGCGTGTACTCTGGCAGAACGGACATCAGCATTGGTCTTGAGATTGAACCCGGCGAGTCGATCCGTGGAATATGCACATCGTCCGGGAGAATCGGGCATTCGATCAGCTTCGGGTGCGCGGACTCCGCAACGATTCTGGCTGATGATCCGGCTCTTGCGGATGCGGCAGCAACCGCGGTCGGGAACGCTGTGAGCGACACGGAATCCATCAAAGACGCGTTATCGATGATTGAGGGGGCAGGATCGATCACAGGAGGTTTAATTATCCTTGGGGACCACATTGGATTATGTGGGAGCGTCCCGGTCGTGGATGCGCCGCAGAGACTTGAGTACATCACAGGAGCAGGGGCACCATGAACATAATCGATCTCGCAAAGATATTCGTCTGCGTATCCTTCCTACTCTACTCGTGCCGCTCCGACCTCAGGACCAGAACCGTTCCGAACGAGCTCTGGGGCGTGGTCTTTGCCGCCGCTCTACCACTCGTTATCGCAGGTGCGATGGCAGAAGGCAAAGGGTATCTCCTGCACACAGCAGTCTCGGTTGTGGGCATCTATCTGTTCGTGTACCTGCTCTTCCGGCTCAATGCATTCGGAGGTGCGGACGCAAAGGCACTGATCGCTCTTGCGTTCATCTTTCCGGCTTTTCCGAGTCTTGCAGTCGCGGGACATGAATTACCGGTAAGTGGCGTTCCACCAGTCAATATATTCGCATTCAGCACACTCGTAAACGCTGTTTTGCTCACCACAATTGTTCCGCTCGGAATTCTTGCTTATAACCTCTGCACACTCTCTTTACGCGAGATTGCAAAACGACCGTTCTACATCTTCGCAGGATACCGGTGCAGGATATCCAATCTCCGGGGTCGGCATGTGCGACTGATCGAAGATTACCTCTGCGAGGACGGGAAGGTCAGGAAAAAATTCAGTAGAAGCGGCAGCAATATCGATGAGATCGCAGTGAAACGGCTGGAAAACCTCAAGGCGAAAGGATTGATTGATGAGCAGGTCTGGGTGACACCCGGACTGCCGTTCATGATCCCGATCACAGCCGGGTTCGTAAGCGCTCTTCTGTACGGAGATCTGATGTTTCGTGTGGTGCTTCTGCTTCTGCTTCTGTGATTGTGGTCACCTGATGAGGTGATCATACCGAGAGGGCTTCGAAGTTTTGGAATCAGAGGTTGAATGATATGGATCCCCACACAAATAGTG
>Ga0209013_10000892_pt1 | contig 27466 bp, 27 predicted proteins | sample Cruoilmetagenom2_FD_187291 | JGI IMG/M metagenome (GOLD analysis project Ga0209013, IMG submission 187291) | Oil polluted marine microbial communities from Coal Oil Point, Santa Barbara, California, USA - Sample 2 (SPAdes) (version 2) | ecosystem: Environmental > Aquatic > Marine > Oil seeps ...
GATCTCGTCCATCGGCTGGTAGAACTCACGAACGGCGGTGCGCGCCGCATCGAGGGCCACCGATCCTCCGCCGATGATGACGACCCGCTCACCCAAATCCACTCGGTAGCCGCGGTTGAGGTTGAGCAGGTAGTCCACGGCCTTGATGACCCCATCTTTGTCGGCGCCCTCGATCTTGAGGTCGCGGCCGCGCATGGCGCCCACAGAGAGGAAGAAGGTCTCGAACCCCTCTTCCCGCAGGTTCCTGAGCCCGAACTCTTTGGTGATCGGCTTGTTGGTCACGAAGCTGACGCCGAGCTTTTCAATGGCGGCGATCTCCCGGTCGATCACCCCCCGCGGGAGCCGGTACTCGGGGATTCCGTAGCGCAGCATGCCGCCGAGCTCCGGAAGGGCCTCGAAGACGGTGACGTCGTAGCCCATGAGCGCCAGATCGTGGGCGCACCCGAGGCCGGCGGGACCGCTGCCAACCACGGCCACCCGGTGGCCACGATCACCCCCTAGCGATTTCTCTCCGCTCAGCTGATCCACATGCCAAAGGCGCCGGCAGCCGGCATCGTCCGCTTCCTCCTCGGTGTCCGGCTGGGGGCCGGACATCAAGATTTTGAAGAAATCGGGACGCGCAGATTCGGCCCCGAACTGTTCGGTCACGAATCTCTTGAGCGGCCGAATTGTGACCGCTTCATCAACCCATCCTCGTCGGCACGCGTCCTCACACGGCGCGGAGCAAACCCGGCCGCAAACTGACGCCAGCGGGTTGGGTGACCGTGCGATCAGAAAGGCGTCTTCAAACCGCCCATCCGCAATGAGCTGGACGTAGCGTCCGGAATCCGTGTGCACGGGGCAGGCCTCCATACACGGCACGTTCGACCGGTACCACGGAAGCTCGTTGAAGCGCGCCGGGAAGCGCGTCATTCCGTCCGGTTGATCATCCACAGCGCGTGCTCCCCCGAGGTCTCGCGCCGGCTTGCTTCATCCTGACCACCCTCCCCAAGGGCCTCGAATACACTCCGGCGAGAATAATAACCGGAATTGAGGTATTACAATACTTAATAGCCCGAATGTGGTCAAGGTATCCTTGACCGCGGTCAAGGGCCTGCCGTCGGGCGCCGAGATCAGGCTAAGGTCGACATTCTGGGAGCGACAATGCCGTGTGCACTCAAAATCTCGGAGGCCGCCTCGCTGGCGATGCACGCCCTTGGATATCTTGCCAATCGGGAGGATGGACCAATCACCTCGCGCGAGATCGCGAGCCGGTTCGAGATCTCGGAGGCTCACCTCTCCAAGGTCCTCCAGCGGCTGGTCAAGGTTGAGTTGGTGCGTTCGGTCCGTGGTCCGCGGGGCGGGTTCATGCTCACCCGTCCCCCGGAATCGGTGACTCTCCTCGAGGTCTTCGAGGCCATCGAAGGGCGGTTCGAGCCCAGTCAATGCCTCCTCAGTTCATCCATCTGTGACGGGGACGAATGCATTCTCGGCAAGATCGTCGTCGAGGCCAACAGCATGCTGCGCACGCGGCTCGAAGAGACCACCCTGACCCAGGTCGAGGCGGTGATCAGCTCCAGTTGACCGACATCCCGCCCGTCTCAGTCTCTGCCCGCGCTCCGGCGAGGGGCTATTGGATTCGACGCGGCCTGTTTCTCAGAGCGTTTCCCGACAAATTCACCTGTCAGCGAGCCACGCCTCGAACTCGTCGGCGTGGCAAACATTGAGAATCCGATCTCGGGGCACTTCGGCTCGCATGGCGATTGCGCAGGCAAAGGCGTCGAACTCGAGGTGGGGGACTGCATGGGCGTCGGAGGCGAGGATCACCTCGCAACCCATCTCCACCGCCAGGCGGGTGAGGTCGGGGTCGAGATCCTGGCGGCGGGGGAAGCCGTTGATCTCCACCGCCACCCCCTCGTCGGCGCATGCGGAGAACACCTTCTCCCAACGGGCCCTGATGCCGGGCCGTTGATGGAAGTGACGGCCGCGTGGGTGGGCGAGGGCGTGGACCCCAGCGGTAGAGATCGCCCGTAGAAGACGCTCGGTCTGGTCGCGGTCGGGGTCGAAGAGGCGATGAACCGCGGCTACCACGCAGTCCACTTCGAGCCGCTCGTCCTTCGGGACGTCCAGGGTGCCGTCTTCGAGGACCTCGATCTCCAGACCCTGGCAGAGGTGCAAATCCTCGCCGCGGGTCCGGTTCCAGTTCTCGACGCGCCGCCGCTGCAGCCTCACGCCCTCGGGATCGAGGCCGGAGGCCACCTCGAGGCCCTTCGAGTGGTCGCAGGAGACCGCCCAGGTGCTGCCACGGCGCGCGCAGGCCCGGGCCATGACATCGAGAGTGGCCGCACCGTCGGAATCGCGGGTGTGCCAGTGGAAGGCGCCGCGCATACGCTGCGGCAAGAGGTCCTCGGGCCCGGTGTCGAGGGTCTCGGCCATCTCGACGCGGTTCAAAAAGCCTTGGCGCGATGGGCGCCGCCGCGGGCGAGCGTCGTGCGACAACCGCTGGACCGCAGCCTCGAGGGCGCCGTCACCGCGGCAGGCGAGGAGCTGAGAGATCAACGGTCGAAGCCAGGTCGGCGCGTTGCCGAGTATCTCTCTGTGTGCCGATCCCGGGGCGTCGAAGGTGGTGTAGCCGGCGCTCAAAAGGGCGAGACGGCGGTCACCCGGGGGCTCGGCGTCGGCCAGGGTGAAGAGCGCCTCGGCGAGGGCGCCGTTAGTGGTTGGTGGTTGTGGAGGCCGCGTCATCGAGGATGAACTCCCAACCGCAGTAGAGCCCCTCTGGCGCGTCCGGCGGGCAGTGGAGGCAGGTAGTTCGGATACGCTCGTCGATGGTGCGAGCGAAGGTTGTGAATTCGATGATACCGACGCTCTTGCAGGGGAAGTCATCGAGGCCTTTGCGGCGTCGGGTCTCCTGCACCCGGCAGATGTCCATGAAGAAGCGCAGGCGCCTGCGGTCATCCGACCATTCGACGTGCTGCTGGTTGATGACCGCGTACATGCGTAGCGACAGCGCGCGCTCGAGGGCATCGAGCCCTCCATTCGGCGGCAGACCGTAGGTCTTCACGATGCGCCGCGCCTCGGCGGCGGCAAAGCGTTCCCAGGCGCCCTCATCGAGCTCGATGGCGGTCTCTAAACCGTACCGTTCCTCAGCGGCGATGAACCAGCATCCGTCATGGGCGAGCCAGTTCTTGGCAAAGTCTGATAGCGCTCGTAGCAGCTCCTCGCGACTCATCTCGGCGTAGGGGTTCATCATGCCTCCTGCCGAGCAGTATAGCGAGTGATCCCATCTCGGGCATCGCCGTGTTGAAGGCAAGAAGAAAAGAGTGAAGGGAAAGGTCGGGGGGAGGAAGAATTCTCAATTTTGAATTCTCAATTTTCAATTCCGAAATCCGAAATCCGAAATTGGGAACACGTCAGCTCCAACGCACACCGCCCGCCGGATCGGCGGGCGGTGGAACACGGCTGCTTACTTGGAGCTCAGTACCGGTCGAGATAGCGCTCGAGCTCCCAGTTGTGGATCTCCTTGATGTAGTCGGCCCACTCGGTGCGCTTGTTGTGGAGGAAGTGGTCGAAGATGTGGTCGCCGAGCGCTTCCCGCAGCAGCTTGTCCTTCTCCATGAACGTAAGCGCCTCGTCGAGGCTGGCGGGGAGCTGGACGATTTTGAGCCGTTTCTTCTCGCGCTGGCTCATGTCGAAGATATTGCGGTTGACCGGTTCGCCGCACTCGAGCTTTCGCTCGACTCCGTCGAGACCCGAAGCCAGCATCGCGGCCAGAGCCAGGTAGGGGTTGCACGAGGGGTCGGGGATGCGCACCTCGCAGCGGGTGCCCACCCCGCGGCGATCGGGAACGCGGATCATCGGCGAGCGGTTCTTCTCCGACCACGCCACGTTCACCGGAGCCTCGTAGCCGGGTACCAGGCGCTTGTAGGAGTTCACCAGTGGGTTGGTCAGAGCGACATAGGCACGTGCGTGGTCCAGGAGACCACCGATGTAGGAGCGCGCGACCTGGGACAGCTGCCACGGTCCGTTCGGATCATAAAATGCGTTTTCGCCGTCCAGCGTAAAGAGGGATTGGTGTGTATGCATGCCGGAGCCGTTGACGCCGGCCAGGGGTTTGGGCATGAAGGTCGCGTGGAGGCCGTACATCAGCGCCACCTTCTTGACCACGAAGCGGAAGGTGATGATGGCGTCCGCAGTGGTCACCGCATCCTCGTACTTGAAGTCGATCTCGTGTTGGCCGGGTGCCACCTCGTGGTGGGCCGCCTCGACCTCGAAACCCATGGCCTCGAGGACCAGGGTGATGTCCCGCCGCGCTTCCTCACCGAGATCCCGCGGGCTGAGGTCGAAGTATCCACCCGTGTCGTGGGTGGCGGGGACCGCTTCGCCGTTCTCGTTGCGCTGAAATAGGAAAAATTCGGCTTCGGGCCCGGCCATCATCCGGTAGCCCATCTTTTCCGCCTTGGCCACCATCCTCTTCAATGCGCTGCGCGGGCAGCCGGCGAAGGTCAAGCCGTCGGGGGTGGCGATGTCGCAGATCAGCCGTCCCACCTTGCCGTGGTCGGTCTCCCAGGGGAAGACCTCGAAGGTCGTGAGGTCCGGGACCAGGAGCATGTCCGACTCCTCGATGCGGGTAAAGCCCTCGATCGAGGAACCGTCGAACATGATCTGGCCGTCGAGGGCCTTCTCGAACTGGCTTTTTGGGACCTCGACGTTCTTGATGATGCCGTCAATGTCGGTGAACTGAAGCCGGAGAAAATGGACGTTCTCCTCTTTCGCGCGGGCCAGGATCTCGTTGGGAGTGTTTGGCATGGTGTCGCCTCCTCAGTTGTCGTTCCGCGAATTTTGATGCCATATTATGTCAATGTCAAGAGAAATCTCTCTTTCTGATTAGGTTTTTGTCGACATTTAGCATGTTTCGGGTCCCTTTCGATCAAGGGATTCTCCAAGACCGGGCGGGCACAGGCTCTGAGGTGGAGGCTATACTCCGGCCTGGAGGGAACGATGGACCACACCCCGACCCGCGAAGACGCCTGGACCCTGCTCACCGAGTTCACCGATAACCCGAGCCTGATCAAACACGCGCTGGGGGTGGAGGCGGCCATGCGCGCCTACGCGCGGCATCTCGGTGAGGACGAGGAGACATGGGGAATCATCGGGCTCGTGCACGACTTCGACTACCAGCAGAATCCAACCGAGGAGACCCATCTCCACGTGGGCACCGCGATCCTCCGCGAGCGGGGCTGGCCGGAGGAGTGGATTCGCACCATCGCCTCACATGCGGACTACATGGGTGTAGCCCGAAAAAGTCAGATTGCGAAGACCCTTTTCGCGGTGGACGAGCTCTCCGGCTTTCTCACCGCCTGCGCGCTGGTACGACCCGACAAGGCCATCGGCGAGGTCAGGGTGAAGTCGGTGAAGAAAAAGCTCAAGGACAAGGCCTTCGCGCGGGGGGTCAACCGCGAGGACGTGAGGCGTGGCGTCGAGGAGCTCGGCGTCGACCTCGACGAGCACATCGCGTTCGTTCGGGATGCGATGGCGACGATCTCGGATCAGCTGGAGCTGCCGCCACCTGGTTAGTTTTGAGTTCTTAGTTTTGAGTTTTGAGTTTTTCGGTTCCCGCCCGTAGCTCGTCTTTGTGATTGGGAGCGAACTCAAAACTCAAAACTGCTCATCGAGCTGGTTCAATGAGTTCTAACCCATGCATATAGGGTCTGAGGACCTCGGGCACGACGACCGAGCCGTCCTCCTGCTGGTAGTTCTCGAGCACCGCCACCATGGTTCTGCCTGCAGCCAGCCCGGAGCCGTTGATCGTATGGAGGAGACGGGCTTTTCCGCCACCGGCGGGCCGGTAGCGGAGGTGCGCCCTGCGGGCCTGAAAGTCGGTGAAGTTGGTGCACGACGAGATCTCCCGGTAGCAGCCGAGAGCCGGCAGCCAGACCTCGAGATCGTAGGTCTTGGCTGCGGAGAAGCCGAGGTCTCCGCTGCACAGACTCACCACCCGGTATGGGAGATCGAGGCCCTGGAGCACGGCCTCGGCGTGGCCGGTGAGCGCCTCGAGACGCTCCCACGACTGCTCGGGGTGGACCAGCTCCACGAGCTCCACCTTGTGGAACTGGTGCTGGCGGATCAGGCCCCGTACATCCTTGCCATACGAACCCGCTTCGGCTCGAAAGCAGGGGGTGTAGGCGCAGTAGCGGACCGGCAGCTCCTCTTCGGCCAGGGTCTCATCGCGATGGAGGTTGGTGAGTGGGACCTCGGCGGTGGGCACCAGGTAGAGATCGAAGTCCTCGATGTGGAAGAGATCGTCGGCAAATTTCGGGAGCTGGCCGGTGCCGAGGAGTGATGCGGAGTTGACGAGGTAGGGCGGCAGTACCTCGGTGTAGCCATGGACCCTGGTGTGGAGGTCCAGCATGTATGAGATGAGGGCGCGCTCGAGGGCGGCGCCGGCGCCACGGAGGACCACGAAGCGGCTGGAGGCAACCTTGGCTGCACGCTCGAAGTCGGCAATGCCGAGCTCGGGGCCGAGGTCCCAGTGGGCCCTCGGCTCGAAGTCGAAGCTCCGCGGTTCGCCCCAGGATCGTTCCACCCGGTTGTCGCTCTCGTCCTCACCGATAGGGACGCCGGCGTTGAAGAGGTTGGGGATGGTCAGCTCGAGGTCCTCGAGCTCGCGCTCGAGCTCCTTGGCGCGTTCCTCGAGGCCCTTGATCTCGTCGCCGACCGCCGTCATCTCGCCTTTCCTCGCCCCCGCCTCTTCAGCCCTCCCGTCTCGATACAGAGCGCCGATCTCCTTCGAACCGGCATTGCGACGCGCCTTGAGCTCCTCGACCTGCACCAGCACTTCGCGCCACGCGGTGTCCACCTCCAACAGGCGGTCCAGAGGAGCGTCGGTGCGGCGCGCATCGAGCATCGCTCGGATGCGGTCGGGTTGGTTGCGGAAGAGGTCGCGAGCGAGCATTCAGCCTCCGGCGGGGATGATAGCAGGGGTCAATTCTCAGTTCTCAGTTTTTAGTTTTAATTTTGAGTTGAGAGGTTGGTCGGAGAGCTTCCTGCGTGGTCAGGAACCGACGGGGACGTAAACCTGGGTGCCGCGTTGGCTGCGCATGATCTGCTCGACGAAGGCGTCTAGATCCGCCGGCTTGTTGACGAAATCGATCTCGTCGGTGTTGACCACCAGCAAGGGCGTTTCCCGGTAGTGGAAGAAATAGTAGGAGTAGGCCTCGCTCAATCGTTCCAGGTATCCCGCCTCGATGCTTCGCTCGAAGTCGCGTGCGCGCCGTTTGATGCGCTCCATGAGCACCGGGACCGAGGCCTGCAGGTAGATCACCAGGTCGGGTTTTGGAACCTCGTGCTCGAGCACCGGATAAAGCTTCTCGTAGACCCTCAGGTCGGTGTCCTCGAGATTCAGGTAGGCGAAGATTCGATCCTTCGGGAAGCTGTAGTCCGCGAGCACCAGTCGCTGAAAGAGGTTCATCTGTGCGATCTCGCGCTGCTGCTGAAACCGCGAAAGAAGAAAGAAAATCTGGACCTGGAAGGCAGCGCCCGGTCGCCCCTCATAAAAGGATGGCAGAAACGGATTGGTGATGTCTTCGAGGACCATTACGCCCTCGAAGCGGTCAGCAAGCAGTTGCACAAGCGAGGTCTTGCCGACCCCTATCGGGCCCTCCACCGCGATATGTCGGAAAGGGATCTTAGCCCGCATATCTCACGAGCTGATCTTAGCAAAGAGAAACAGCACGCACATCAGCACCGCGAGCATGCCGTTGGCTGTGAAAAAGGCAGCATCCACCGAACCCAGGTCGTCGGGACTGACCATCCGGTGCTGCACCGCCAGCAGGAGCCCTGCGGCGGCAACCCCGGCGAGACGGAGAAAACCACCGCCGGCGGCCACGGCGAAGACCGCGAAACCGACGAAGGCTAGAACGTGGAAGAGCCGCGCCAGGTGCAGGGCCCGGCAACAGCCGAAGCGGGCGGGCAGGGAGCGGAGTCCATACTCGCGGTCAAAACTGTCGTCTTGCAGCGAGTAGATCACGTCGAAACCGGCAACCCACAGACAGACGGCCGCCGCCAGGACGACCGGCGGCCAGGTGATCGACCCGGTGACCGCAATCCAGGCGCCGACCGGAGCGATGCCGAGGGCAAGACCGAGCCAGAGGTGGGAGCCCGTGGTGAAACGTTTGGCGTACGAGTAGCCGAGGAGAACGGCGAGGGTCGGCGGGGCGAGGACCAAACAGAGCCGGTTGAGCTGCGCGGCGGCGAGCAGGAAGATTGCCGCAGCCATCCCTGTGATCGCCCACGCAAATTGCCGGCTGAGTCGTCCCGCGGGTAGGGCCCGGTCCGCGGTCCGCGGGTTTTCAGAGTCGATGGCGTGGTCGGCGAGGCGGTTGAAGGCCATGGCCGCAGTGCGCGCCGCCACCATCGCCACCCCCACCCACAACCAGACCCTCGGCTCCGGCCAGCCCGGAGACGCGGCGGTGATCAGGGAGACGACGGCAAAGGGGAGGGCGAAGACCGTGTGCTTGAACGCGATCATCTCTCCAGTCTCGTGGAGATCTCTGACCACCCGCGAGCAGGTGGTCTTCAACCCCGCCATCGCAGGTCCTCGTCTCCCGTAGGGATCTCCAGAAGGTCGAGTAGACGCATGCAGAAGTGGTCGACGAAAACCCGTTGCGCCGAAGCCTCGTCCGGTTTGAGGTAGAAGGCCGGCATCGGCGGTACGATATGCGCCCCTGCCCGGGCGAGTTCGAGCAGATTCCGGAGCAGGATCGGCGACATGGGGGTCTCACGGACGGCGAGTAGAAGGGGCCACCGCTGTTTAAGGGCGACATCTCCAACCCGCTGAGTCAGTCCGCGGGATATGCCGTTGGCTAGGGAACCGGCCATGCCCGCGGAACAGGGAAGCACGATCACGCCATCGAGGCGGTGGGAACCGGAGGCGATCGGCGCGGTGAGCTCGGAGTCGGCCCAGGGGCGCACCCGCCCGCGAAGCTCCTCGCTCACCGGCAGGAGGTCCCGCATACCCCTGGCGCTCGCCCACTCCGGCCCTTGTTCGTGGGCGAGCACCTTTGAAGCCGGCCCGCTCACCACCAAGTGCAGGGTCTCGACCTCACCACTCTCAAGGGCGGCGACTGCAAAACGAATCGCGAGGATCGTCCCCGAGGCACCGGAGACCAGCAGCGCGAGCTCACGCGCCACGAGCCGTTCTCCATGCGCCTGTGTTCCAGGGGCTGCCATCGCCGGAGTATAGCAGGCGGTCACTGACAAAAATTCTTTACACCCCTCCGGTTCTGGCATCCCGGGAAAAGTGACAAAAAATCTTGTCGGCTGGGTTTCAACTGGCTTTTCAGCAGAAATCGGTTAAGTAGAAGATAAACAATAACTTAAATCGAATATTAAGGGTTGGCACGCAGGCTGCTCTTGGCAGAGGCGAACGAAAGGAGGCAGCCATGGAAGGCAATTGAGAGGAGACAGGCATCGAATTATCAACCAACAACCAAAAGGAGACTCGCATGCAAACACGGACCGTACTCTCGCTCATCCTCGTGGTCCTCACCACCGCAGCGCTTGCAGGCGCCGCTGGCGGTCAGGGACCCACGGGAGTCGTCAACATCAACACGGCGGATTCGGAGCAGCTGCAGTTGCTGCCTCGGGTGGGACCGGCCCTCGCCGGACGCATCATCGAGTTCCGGGAGGCGAGCGGGCCATTCCAGTCTGTCGACGAAATCGTGGCGGTCAAGGGCATTGGTGATCGCTCGTTCGAGAAGCTCGAGCCGTACCTGGCGACCGATGGGGCGACCACCCTCAACGAGAAGGTGAAATCGCCCCGCTCGACCAGCGGCGAGAAGGCCGCTGACTGAACAATAAACCAACAGCAGCGTGGACGGGATGCGGCCCTTCGGGGCCGCTTCTTTGGAGGCGATCATGAAGATTGATAACGTCCGATGGAAGAGACAGCGAGGACTGTCCGTGGTCGAAGCCGCGGCGGTGCTGGTAATGATCGCGATGCTTGCGGCTGCGATCTTGCCCGGTCTCGGAGAGGCCCGCGGGGCGGCCGCTCTGCGCATGGTGGCGGGACAGCTCTGTGGGCTCATGTTCCGCTGCCGGGCACACGCGATTATGAAGGGGAGGGCGAGCGCCGTGGTGTTCGAGCGCCGCCCGGACGATTCGTGGCGATGCTACCTCGTCGAGGACGGTGACGGCGATGGCATCCGGCGGGATGACATTACCGCCCTCCGCGATCCCGTGGTGGGAGAGGTGTTTCACTTCGAGGCCGGAGATGCCGGTCTCGGTATCCTCAGCGGCGAATTCGTGCCCGACCCCTCTGGCCGTGGTCGCCTTCGCGGCGACCTCGATGATCCCGTTCGTGCCGGGCGTGGTGACATCATCACCTTCACCCCGAGGGGCACGGCAACACCGAGCTCGGTCTACCTCACCGATCACCGCTCGCGTATGCGGGTACTGCGGATTTATGGATCAACGGGCAGGGTGATCTGCCGGGTCTGGCGTTCGGGTTGGGCCGACTGGCGTGAGTCGGGGATGTGAGCCCAGGGGGAATTAGGAATCAGGAATTTCGGATCGCCGATTTCAGGTGCGTGTCGTTGGAATGAAGGCGCACCGTCAGAGAAGGGCAAGAAGGCGATGAGAGTCCGGTTCCCGTTCCTCTCAGCGGGCTTCGGCTCGCACCTCGTCCACTACCGCCTCCCCGCCCCGAACCTTCACAGCGCCGAGGAGGACCGAGCGGATGACCCTGGTACCGCGGCCCACCATCGCACCTTCGGCCACGACCGAGTTCTCGACCACCGCGCCGGCATCGACGCCGGCGTTCTGGCCGATGTAAGAGGTTGCGAGGGAGGCACCCGGATCCACCCTCGCCGAAGGGCTGACCACAGTTCTGCCTGCGAGGCGTTGTGTGACGACCTCGAGGTAGCCCGCGGGGGTGCCCACCTCGCGCCAGTGGCCGGGGACAACAACCCCGCCCAGGCGCCGAGCCTCCCGCGCCGGCCCCCACAGGAGATCGGGGATTTCGCCGGGAGTCGCCGGCAAGTCGTCGAGGGCGGTTCGGGAAACGGCCATCACGCCGGGATAGAGGAAGGGCGCCTCTTCCGCCGCGGGTGGGCCCGGAGACAGGATCCGTTCAACCCGACCACCGGCGTCGAGTAGAACCCGGGACCATCGGCGGGGGTCGAGGTGAGGAAGCAGCGCGAGGGTCACCAGATCGTCCCCTCGATGATGGTGTGTGACGAGAGAGTCAAGTCGCAGCCCGAGAGCTCCGTCGCCGTTGATTACCAACACCGGTCCGTCTTCCAACAAGAGCCCGCGGTCGCGTGCCAGGGCCAGACCCCCGGCGGTTCCCATCAACTGATCTTCGGGGGAGATGGCGAGTTCGACTCCCGGAAGATCGACCTCCTCCACCGCAGCGGCCATCCGCTCCGCGAGGTGCCAGGTGTTGACCACCACCCTCTGAACCCCGGTCTCCGCCGCGAGGCGCAGAGCTGAGGCGATCACCGGACCCTCGGGCAGGGGCAGGGCCGGCTTGGGAACGACATTCGAAAGGGGTTGCATGCGCTCACCCCGCCCCGCGGCAAGCACCAGCGCCACCCGGAAGGCCGGGCTTTTCATTTTGGGAATACCATGTCTGCGGGAAGGTGGTCCTCCGGGTGGCGCTGGCGGTGCACCTGCCAGAGGCTCAAATAAGAACCGCGAACCGCCCGCTCGGGATCAAGTCCGATGGCACTGGCAGTGGCCTCGATCTCTTCCGGCGGCCCTTCCACCTCGACGAAGTCGCCCATGGGTGTGTGGTCGAGAACTATGATTATGCGACCGATTCGCCAGGTTTCGCGGTCCTTCTCGTAGCGAACCACGGTGCAGAACCCGAGGTCTTCGAGGATTGTCTGCAGTCGCTCCGCATCCTCGACCTCGACCTCATTCTCCTGGCGGACCTTGATGGTCCCCCGATAGCTCACCGGCCCCTTGAGGGTGAGCAGGTGGCGATCTCCGTAGCGACGCAGCCGCAGGGCGCGCCCGCTGGCCTGGAGGCGATCATCTTCGGTGTCGAGAAGCACGTTCACTTCCCGAGCCATGTGGTGGACCTCTTCGGCCTTCAAGCCGCGGAGGGCGGCTCGCACCGGCTCCAGCCCGGGCACCGGGATCTTGAGCTCGGTCTCGAGTGGGGGGTGGCCCATGGGGAGAGCTTACCCAGTCTCCGCCGGCACGCCAAGTAGGTTCTCCGCGGGGTGCTCACCCTGCTCCGGGAGGGTGCTCCGAAAGCGTGTACCATGATCCCGTGGGACACGTCGTCTGGGGAACCGCGGGGCACATCGACCATGGCAAGACCACTCTGGTCAAAGCCCTCACCGGCACTGATTGCGATCGCCTGCCCGAGGAGCGGGAGCGCGGGATCACCATCGATCTCGGCTTTGCCCAGCTCACGGAGGAGGACCTCCAGCTCCACTTCGTCGACGTGCCGGGGCACGAGCGATTGGTCCACACCATGATCGCCGGGGCGTCGGGAATCGATCTCGCCTTGCTGGTGGTGGCGGCGGACGAGGGGGTGATGCCTCAAACCCGCGAGCACCTCGAGGTGATCCGTCTCATGGGGGTGCCTGGGGGAGCGGTGGCTCTCACCAAGTTGGATCTGGTGGACGAGGACCTGGCCGACCTCGCAGTGGAGGAGGTTCGAGATTTCCTCCAGCCGACCCCCTTCGCCGGCGCACCGGTGATCGCGGTGTCGGCGCAGACCGGCGCCGGCCTCGGTGAGCTTCGGCGGGTGCTCTTCGAGCAGGCTCGCCAGGTGCGGCCACGCCAGGTAGAGGGGCGTCCCTTTCGGGAACCGGTGGATCGTGTCTTCAGCCTCACCGGTGTAGGAACGGTCGTCACGGGCACCTCTTTATGGGGTGCTCTCGAGGTAGGGTCCGAGGTCGTCGTCCACCCGCGCGGCACCACAGCGAGGGTGCGCAGACTGCACGTGCACGGGGCCGAACGCCAGCGGGTGGAGGCCGGCGAGCGCGTTGCTCTCAACCTCGCCAATATCCCTCGCGAGAACCTCCGCAGGGGAGATCAGATCCTGACCGCGGGTCCTTGGGAGACCACGCGTTTGGTGACAGTGAAACTCGAACTCCTCGACAGCGCTCCCGGGCCTCTGAACGAGGGAGACGAGGTCGAGGTACATGCCCTGGCCGCGCGAGTGCCGGCGCGGGTCGATCGTCTCGCGAAGCGGCCGTTGAGTCCTGGGGACCGCGCCACCGCCCAACTCTCGCTGAGAGAGCCGATGCTGCTCTTCCCTGGCGACCGCCTGGTGCTGCGCCGGCCTGCCCCGGTGAACACCTTTGCCGGCGGCCAGGTGCTGGACGCCCGGCTCCCGCGTTGGCGGCGGCGCGACAGCGCCGATCTCGACCGGTTGCCGGAAGTGCACCGGAGCGGCTGGCCGGAGCTTCTTCTGAGCTGGGTGGAGAGGGCGGGCCTGGATGCGATGACCCTGCCCGCGATCGAGGGCCGCCTCGGCGTTCTCCCCGCGACCGTGGAAGCCCCCCTCGGACGACTCCTCGAAAAGGGCGCGATCCTCGCTCTGCCCACCCAACCACGCCGTCTGGTGTCCTCCGCCCGGCTCGAGAGACTCGCCCAGGAGGCAGCGGAAGAGCTCAAAAGGCGGCTGGCGAGCGAGGAGGTATCGGCGGGAATCCCCACTCGGGACTTCGCTGCCCGTCTGCTCCCGCGCCGTGCCCAGCCGCTCGCCGATGTTTTTCTCGAGGAGCTCCGTGGCCGCGGCGTGCTCGAGCTCATGGAGGGACGGGTGGTGCCGGCAGGAAGCGATCGCCACATGACCGCAGCCGGAGAAGAGCTGGCTCGCAGAGTCGAGACGCTGTACCGCGAAGAGGGCTTCACTGCGCCGTCACCCGGCGAGGCGGCCCAGCGGCTCCAGGCCAAGCCCGTCACCGTCGAGGGCATCTGCCGCTTTCTCGTCCAACGTCGTCGCCTGGTCCGTCTGGACGGGAAGTACCTGATCCACCATGCGGTGCTTGACGAGATCGTGCGGCAGGTGCGCGAGTGGGAGGTTGATGATTTTGCTGTAGGTGATTTTAAGGAGCGCTTCGGGCTCACCCGCAAGCTCGCTATTCCCATTCTCGAGTGGTTGGACTCCGAGCGCGTCACGGTACGCCAAGGAAATCGTCGCAAGATCCTGCGGCGCAAGAGTTGACCCACCGCCCAGGACCGAGGTTTGCCACCTGGAAAATGAAGTGGTGGAGCTACTCGGGGGTGTAGTCTCTGTCGCGGACGACCCGAAAATTGGTCGAGTCGAGACTGGAGAGCTTCATCCGCACCCTGGCCGAGTACTCCACCCATGAAGCCTGGGCGACGCCGTCAATAGTGGCGGGTTGGACTCTCCAGCTGGCCAGGTAGGCCGACAACCAGGGATTGAGACCGTCGAGGAGTTCGAGCGGTACATAGCGGTCACAACGACCCGTTTCCGTGATGTGGACCAGGGCCCGCAGGTGGACCTCCTCTTCTCGGCCGGGAGCGTGGATTCGGATGCGGCGCGGGGAAGCGAGAACACTGAGCTCCGCTTGAGGAATGGCCGGCAGCTCGCGCAGATTTCCCGGCGGCGTCATGGCAACTGGTGTGTTCGGCTCGGGGGGAGAGGTCGGCTCAGGCAATTCGAGGAGTTGGTCCAGTAATTCGCTCTCCTTCACCTTGCCCTGCATGACAATATCGAGCACGACCCATGAGGGCTTCGGGACATCATCGGCGCGAGCGGCGTCAAAGCGGCTTCCGGTGAGCTCCTCCACCAGGGGGGAGGTGAGACCCGGGAAGGGCAGCTCAAGAGGTACCGTACCGAGGCACTCCCCCTTGACGTCCACATATGCGGCCACGGTCGCTATTCCGCTCACCTCGACCTTGCGCGGGGGGACTGACTGGAGCACTTTTGGCGGCTGGTCCACGGGTGCGGCGAATGGGTTGACAGACTCTAACTCCACCATCGGCACCGGGAGTGGAATCTCTACCTGCAACCTCTCCTGCCAGGCCCTCGTCGCGGAACCCTGCGCCGCGGCAACTCCGCTCGCCAGCAGAAGAACGATGACTACTTCGCCCACTCTTTTCACGGATGCATCGTACCACGTGTGAGGGTGAGCGACCCTCGCCCGCATATCTCACCGGGTTTCGTTGCGAGGGCGGCGAAGTGCAGTGCTCAGTGGCGTTTTCGACCAAGAGGTCCGGCCGGAGCCCCCAGTGCCGTCCGCCGATGGAGCTCGTGAGGCAAGGTCAAGGCGCGAGGAGGAAGTCGATGCCCGCGCATCGTCGGCCGTAGCAGAAAGCTGGTGAGGTATGCGGGTTAGACTGACTTCATGAGCTCGCTCGCTTACTTCATCTCGCCCCACGGCTTCGGTCATGCCGCGCGTGCCTCCGCGGTCATGGCAGAAGTTGTTCGCCGCCGGCCGGGGACCCGCTTCGAGCTCTTTACCGAGGTCCCGCGTTGGTTTTTTTCCGAATCCCTTCCCCCCTGCTTCACCTACCACAGGCTGGCGAGCGACGTCGGCCTGGTGCAGAGTTCGCCACTGGAAGAGGATCTCGAGGCGACGGTCATCAGACTCGACGCCGCGCTCCTCGTGAATCCTCGCGCCATCGAAGATCTCGTGGAGGAGCTTCGACGCCTCGGTTGTCGGATGGTGATCGCCGACATCTCTCCTCTTGGGATTGCCGTCGCCGACCGTCTCGGAATGCCCTCCGTGCTGATTGAGAATTTCACCTGGGATTGGATATACGCAGGTTACCCGGAGGCCCCCCAAGATCTGCTCCGCCACGGTCTGGAGATGGCGGAGATCTTCACCCGCGCCGATCTGAGGATCCAGACGGAGCCGGTGTGCCACCCGACCGCGGATGCCACCAGGGTGCCGCCGGTGGCGAGAGTCCCACGAAGCGCGAGGGCAGAGGTTCGCCGCCTCCTCGAGGTGCCCGAGGGCGATTCCATGGTGCTACTGAGCATGGGAGGAATTCGGTGGGATTATGTCCTGCCCGGCGAGCTCGAGAACCAGGACCGAGCCTGGGTCGTGGTCCCCGGCGGTTCCCGGACGGTTGAGCGCCGGGGAAGGCTGATCCTGCTGCCGTTTCACGCCGGGATCTACCACCCCGATCTGGTGTGCGCAGCGGACCTGGTGGTGGGCAAGCTGGGCTACAGCACTGTCGCCGAAGTCTTTCTTGCGGGTGCGGCCTATGCGTATGTGGCCCGCTCCCGCTTCCCTGAGTCACCGATATTGGAGACTTTCGTACGGAACCACCTCGCCTCTGTGGAGATTAGCCATGAGGTGTTCCACAAAGGGACGTGGCTCGATCGCGTCGGGCACCTGCTCAACCTCCGCCCGCGAGAATCGGGGTCGGCGAACGGTGCGGAAGCAGCGGCTGAGGCTATCCTGGCCCGTCTTGCACAGTAATTCCGGATGGATGGCTCGCAAGAAGGCGAGCCATCCATCCGGAATTACAAACGAGCCCGCCATGGAGCCCAGGCGACCTGCGGCACTCGCCGTGTTCCCCCTTAGTGCTGCTCCCTTCCGGGCCTGACACGGTTCGAAGGACGACGATGCACAGGGCCCGAGCTCCACGCCGGGCTCGGATCCTGACCGGGTTTTTGGCGGAGAGGGCGGGATTCGAACCCGCGGTGGAGTTGCCCCCACACACGCTTTCCAAGCGTGCTCCTTCGGCCTCTCGGACACCTCTCCAGACTCTCTTCAATTGGGTGGCGGAGAGGAAGGGATTCGAACCCTTGGACCTCGTGAAAGGTCAGCGGTTTTCGAGACCGCCCCGATCGACCACTCCGGCACCTCTCCGCAACCGGGCCTCGCATTCTACGACGATCGTCGTTGTTTGGCAAAGAACCGATGCAGGAGTTTGCGGCTCGCTTCAGCGTCGAGACCGCCACGGTGTGCGAGCGGTGGCCCGAGGCGGGGATCTTCGGCGAGATCGAGCACCGTGCCGCAGGCACCCCCCTGCGGGTCCTCGGCACCCCATACCAGGAGATCGAGCCGGGCCTGTCGGCAGGCCGCGGTGCACATCGCGCAGGGCTCGAGGGTGACATAGAGGGTGCATTCCTCGAGGCGCCAATCACCGAGCACACGGCCAGCTTCGCGCAGCGCCAATATCTCCGCGTGACCGGCCGGGTCCGCCATCTCCTGGCGACGATTGCCGGCACGGGCCAGGATCTCGCCGGCGCGGGTCACGACCGCCCCTACCGGAATCTCCCTTCGCCTCGCGGCGTCCTCGGCCTCGGCTATGGCCTCGGCCATAAAGGAGTGGTCGGCGTCGTCGAAGACCCAGTCAGGAAGCATGAAGCCGAGGATAGCACCGGCGGTCAATGCCAAGAAAAAGCCCCCCGCAACCCGGGGGGCTGGAAATCTCTCATCTTAGGTCCTACTTGATCTCTACCCTATTGCCGACGGTGAGCCGTTGTCTCGCATAGGTGACCACTGCTGTGGAGTAATGCTCATCGACGGTGAGAATGCCGATCTCACCCAGCACCAGGCGCGGCATACCCTTGACCGGATTATCCGTAAAGACGGTGGCGAAGGTACCGGGATAGAGGCCTTCGGCGGCGCCCAGGTCGATAAACACCAGCCAGTGCGTTCCGATGTCGATCTGGTCATCCCGCGTGTACGTGACGTAGCCTGTGGGCTTGCCGTTGGGCAGATCGCAGCGATCGGTGCGGTCCGGGCTGATGACCAGGGGCACCGGGACCGGCGAGAACGGATACAGAACGTCGCCGACCACAATTGGGTCGCAGGCATGGGTGATCTCGGCAATGGAGCTGTTTTCCTGTGCGCATAGGACCTTCAGCTGGCCGACCTGCTGGTAGACGATGCCCAGATCAGAGTTCGACACCGGGTGGTGGAGCTTTCGAATTCGGTGGGAGATGAAGAACCGGTCACCGGCCTGGATCCCCTGGGCTGCGCCGCCGTCGAGATACACCACGTCGCCTTCGCTGTATGAAGCCTGGGACAGGATGAGCTCGGCCGAGGCGACTGTGAAGGGGAAAACGGACGGATCGTCGATCAACCGCGCGAAGCAGTAGACGTCGGCCGAGGCGCCGAGGGGATAGGGCATCTCCTGATCCACATCGCCGAGTTCCTCTCCCGACGGCGCGTACTCGGAGACCACTGTTTCTTCGGTGGGGACCTCCATCTCCGCCGGTGGCGCCTCCTGGACGGCGAGATCGATGACGATGGGGTCTCCGGGGTAGATCCAGTGCGAGTCCTTGATGTAGGGGTTGCGCTCCCAGATCTGCGGCCACAGGTAGGGATCCCCGAGATAGGTGGCCGCCAGATCCCACAAAGTATCGCCCTTGACCACCGTGTGAACCGTCGAGCCTTCGGGGAATTCCGAAGGCGGGTCGTACGGCGTCCAATGATCGTTTACGAAGTGAAGCGGCTGCGGCGGCGGCGCCACCGTCTGTGCCGCGACCAGTAAGGGCGCGAAAACCGCGATGATTGCGACCCGAGTAATGGCATTCATTAGCCCTCTCCCCGCTCTAAAAACCACAACTTCAGGTTAACCCATGGGCGGTGGTTCCGTCAATCGTCGGACGCTTTTTCGAGTTCTTCGAGATGCTTTTCCCAAGCCGCTTCGCGTTCCGCAATTGTAATTTTCAGTTCGCTTATCTTCTCGTTCACCATGTTGATGTCAGAGTAATCCGGATAGTTTTCCTGAATATATTCAAGACGCCACAGGGCCCCCAGGAGTCGCTTATTCCGGAGGTAAAAATGGGCGACAAGCCACTCGTGTTCGGCGAGCAACTCACGCAGATCATGCATCCGTGTCTGTGCTTCTGGGAGGTGACGAGAACCGGGATAGAGGTTTATAAGCTGCTGGTAGGCTCCAAGCGCCTCCTCGATATCGCTGAGATCTCGATCGGGACGCAGCTTGCGGGCGCTGTATGTATGGCCGACCATGAGCAAGGCGTAGTCGCGGTCAGGATCGTTCGGATAGCGGTTGACAAAATCTCGATAGCGCAAGCGTGCTTCTGTGAGATTGGTCACATTTTTTTTTGCGGAAAACGTGTCAGCGACGCGGAGTGCGGCCTTGTGTCCCAGGGGATCGTTTGGAAAGGAATCATAAACGAAGGAAAAAAGGTCGCGTGCCTCCTGGTATTCCCCCTCCGAGTACAGAAGCTCTGCTCGCTCGAAAATCGTTTCCTTGTCGAGGTTCGCCAGCTCATCCAGGATCTGGTCCTCCTTGCCGGTGCTCGAACATCCGACGAGGCCGAAGACCAGTGGCAGAATCAGGAGGAGCACGATTCGGTTACGGGCAGTCATCCGGTCTCTCCTTCGGCAGCGGCACGGCGTAACGCGGCAAGGGCACCCGCGCGATCGGCGGCGCCGAACACAGCCGAGCCGGCAACCAGGGTAGTTGCACCGGCCTCGACCAAAAGGCGGGCGTTGTCGAGGTCAACGCCTCCGTCCACCGAAATGTCGAGGAACCGGCCACGAGCCATCGCCCGCAGGCGTCGGATCTTTTCGAGGCTCTCCGGGATGAACTCCTGCCCGCCGAAGCCTGGGTTGACGGACATGATGAGAACGAAATCCGCCCACTGGAGCGCATCCTCGAGTAGGCAGAGGGCAGAGGCGGGGTTGATGGCGATCCCCGCTTCCACACCCGCGTCCCGGATTCGCCCCAGGGTTCGTTGCAGATGATCGCAGGTCTCCAGGTGGACAGCGATCCGCGCCACACGGGCCGCTACGAGATCGCCGAGCAGGTCGTCCGGGTCGGTGACCATCAGGTGAGCGTCGAGAGGGATCGGGCAGCGTGCGGCGAGTGAGCGCACCAGAGGGGGGCCAAAGGTGAGATTGGGGACGAAATGTCCGTCCATGATGTCGAGGTGGAGAAGATCGGCGCCGGCGCGATGAACCTCCTCCACCTCGGCCGCGAGGCGCGAGAAGTCTGCCGAAAGCAGCGAGGGCGCCAGACGGACGCTCACCGGCTCACCCACACAGTAATGATGTCGGAGGGTGACAGCGGGGACCCTGCCGAAGGGTACTGGCGGAGCACCACCCCCGCGGGGAGCCCCGGGTAGTCCACCTCACGCGCCTGGCCAATGCGCAGGCGCTGCATTCGGCAGAAGCTGCTGACCCGGTCGAGGGGTTGCGATACCAGCGAGGGCATCACCCACTGGTGACGTGTGGGAATGGTGTTCACCAGCAGGTCTACCGGCGCCAGTGGAGCCACCTCCTCACCAATGGGGGGGCCGGTGGCGATGATCCGATCACCGGTAGCCTGGCCTGCGACTCGTGCGCGCAGGCCGAGAGTCAGGCCGGCTTGTTCGAGCTCTCGCTGGGCGGTGTTCAACGAGTTGCCGCGTACGTCGGGAACCGCGATGCGCTCACCTCCGAGGCTGATGCGCACGGTCACGGCGGTGCCTGCCTTGACATGGAAGCCTGGAGGAGGATCCTGATAGGCGATGGCTCCCGGATCGACAGAGATTGAAAACACACCCGGCTCCTCCACCCCCAGCTCGAGACCGAGGTCATGCACCCGTTGTCGTGCTCTTTCCAACGTTTCTTCGCTGAGGTCAGGCACAGCCAGCGTCCCGCGGTGGACGGTGAAGACCAGAGCGAACCAAAAGACCACACCGGCACAGGCGAGGAAGATCAACGCGGCCAAGAGGCGGGTAGCCATAGGGGAAAACCTTAACACGCCGGGCACCATCCGCATTCAGCCGCGGAAGAAGAACCCCTTGACGCTCTCGGGCAGTATTCTCACGATATCGTTGAAAAACACCACGATCATCAGAGCGATCAGGAGGTAGAACCCAACCTCGAGGATGCGCTCCTTGACCTTGAGGGAAAGGTCCCTGCGGATAATTCCCTCGAAGGCGAGGACCGTCAGGTGGCCGCCATCGAGGATCGGAATGGGAAGGAGGTTAAAAATGCCGAGCTGCAACGAGATGAGGCCCATCAGGAAGACCAGAGTCTGGAAGCCGGCGCGCGCCGCTTCGCCCGACATCTGGGCGATTCCGATCGGCCCTGAGACTTGGCGAATCGAGACCTTGCGGGTGAACAGGCGACCAATGACCCGGAAGGTTTCGCGGGTGATCCGCCGGCAATCCACGACGGCCGCGCGGAGGGCCGCGACCGGCCCGAGCTTCTGGATCACGGTCGGGAAGACGGGCACCACCCCGATCAGGCCCCTGCCCCCTTCGGATCGGGGAATGACCATGAACTCAAGACTGCGCCCGTCGCGGAGCACCTCGAAGCTGAGCTCTTCACCGGGGTAAGGCGAGATCAGCGGCGGAAGATCGTAGAACTGGTCCACGAGCTCGCCGTCGATGGCGATGATTCGGTCCCCCGTCTGCAGGCCGGCGGCAGCCGCGGCCGACCCGGGGCTGAGCCTCACCACCGCTTCGAGGCGGGGCTCGATACCGGCGCCCCCGAAGTTGTAATGACCGTCGTGACGCGGGGTCAATGAAATCTCGAGAGTCTCCGCGCCGCGCTCGACTCCCAAGGTCAGGACGGAGTCGCCCGCGGTGAGCAAGGCCATCTTGAGATCGCGCCACACCGCTACCTGCTCACCGTCAACCGTTGCCACGAGGTCCCCCTCGCGGAAACCGGCTTCCTCAGCCGGGGATCCAGGCTCCACCCAGCCGACAACCGGCTGCTGCTCGTAGTACGCCGGGGTTTCGACACCGGCGATGAATGCCAGGGCTACGAAGATTACCGCCGCCACAACGTTGGTCAGGGGCCCGGCGAGGAGGATCAGGGCGCGTTTCCACCGCGGCAAAAGCTCGATCGCCTCCGCACCCTCGCCGATGACGTCGGACTCATCCGGCCCGAGGCCGATGATCCGTACATAGCCGCCGAGCGGCACGATCGACAGCCGGTAATCCGTACCTCCACGCTCGAAGCCCCACACCCTCTTGCCGAAGCCAACGGAAAAAACCTCCACCGGCGCGCCGAGGAGGCGAGCCATGGCGAAGTGACCCGCCTCGTGCACGATAACCAGGACGCCGAGGACAAAAACGAAAGCTACAATACTGATCAGCATCGAATCTCCGAACGGTCGACGACCGTCTCATATTTCCTCATGCCCGTCGCTGCGAGCTTCCGCGCCTCGAAATCGGTGGCGAGGACCTGTTCCAGGGACGTCAACGGGTGGTTTCTCGAGGCCCACGCTTCGAGCGTCATCTCGACCGTTTCGGCGATGGCGGGCAGTGGGCAACGGCCGTCGAGGAAGGTGGCGACCGCCACCTCATTCGCGGCGTTGAGAACCGCTGGCATCTCTCCGCCGGCTTGCAAGGCTGAGCGGGCAAGCCTGAGGGCGGGGAACCGAATTGGGTCGGAGGCCTCGAACGTCAGGGGCGGTGCGTTCACCAGGTCGAGGGGGGAAACCGAAGTCTCCAGGCGCTCCGGCCACGAGAGGGCGTAGAGGATCGGCACCCGCATGTCGTTCACCGACAGCTGCGCGATGATGGTCCCGTCGACATGCTCCACCAGCGAGTGGACGAGGCTCTGGGGATGCACCACGACGTCGATACGGTCGGCGGGCATCCCGAAGAGGTGGTGGGCCTCTATGATCTCGAGGCCCTTGTTCATCATCGTTGCCGAGTCGATCGTGATCTTCGGCCCCATTTTCCAGGTGGGATGGGCCAGGGCCTCCTCCACCGTTGCGCGGGCCAATTCCTCGGCCGACCAGGTGCGGAAGGGGCCGCCGGAAGCGGTGAGGATGAGTCGAGACACGGAGCCCTCGGGCCCCACGCGCAGGGCCTGGTGGATGGCGCTGTGCTCGCTGTCCACCGGGAGGAGGTTGATACCGGCCCGCTCCACCTCGGCCATCACCAATTCGCCCGCGACGACCAGCGTTTCCTTGTTGGCTAGGGCAAGGTGTTTGCCGGCGCGGATCGCGGCCAGGGTCGGGGCCAGACCGGCGGAGCCCACCATCGCTGCCACGACCGTCTCCCCGTCGGGATGGCAGGCTGCCTCGGCCAGCCCTTCCTCGCCCCACACCACCCGGGTGTCCGGCAGCTCCGAGGCCAGCGCGTGGGCGTCCTCGCGGCGAGCGACGCTGACCAGCGCTGGCCGGTGACGCGCAACTTGGCGGTGCAAGAGGTCGAGATTGCGGCCGGCGGCCAACGCTACGATCTCGAAGTGGTCGGGATTGTCCTCCACAACCGCCAGGGTGGAGGTGCCGATGGAGCCGGTGGAGCCGAGAACTGCGAGCCTCTTCATCACAAGAGCCCGGTCACCAGCAGGTAGCCGAGAACCGGAGGCGCGGCGTAGAGCAGGCTGTCCGTGCGGTCAAGGAAGCCACCGTGACCGGGCAGCAGTGACGACGAGTCCTTGACCCCGCTGTCACGCTTGAACTGTGACTCCACCAGATCGCCGACAGGGGCGGCCACCGCGAGAACGGTCGCCAGCGCCGCCGTGTGTGTCAGGCCGAGACCGAGGTCGAAGGCAACCGCCGCCACGGCCGCCGCCGCGTAGGTGGTGAGGACGCCGCCGGCGAGGCCCTCCCAGGTCTTGTTGGGACTGATGCGCGGCGACATCTTGTGGCGCCCGAAGTTCTTTCCAACGTAGTAGGCGCCGGAGTCACCGACCCAGATGCAGGCGAGAAAAAAGAGCAGGAGCCGCACCCCCTGCGGATCGCCGGGCCACAGCCGCAGCCAGCCGAAGCAGGCGCCGGTGACTCCCAGGAAAAGGACCGCAAAAGACCCCGCGGCCACTCCTCCGAGGCTTCCCGTAGGGCTGTCGGGATGGGCGAGGCGTACGGTGGGCAGGATCATCAGGATCGAGACGGCCGCGGCCGCCAGCCCTGGTACTCCCCAGATCCAGGAGGCGGCGAGAAGGGCGGCCAGGGCGCTGAGGGGAAGCCAGCGTCCGGCGTCGAAACCGGCGCTGCGGGCCATGGTGAGGAGCTCGTCACAGGCCAGGACGACCCCCGCCCCGAGCACCGCCAGGAAGACCCACGGCGGGAGCCAGACGATCGCGACGACGAGAACTGGAATGGCGGCTAGCGCGAAGAGCTCACGCTTCCCCATGCTGTTCTCCCGGGGGGGTGAAGACGCCGTGATCAGGGGTCAGACCACCGAAACGCCGTTCCCGCCGTTGGTACTCGAGAAATGCCTCCAAGAGGTCGAACTTGGAAAAATCCGGCCAAAGGACCGGGCAGAAGTAGATTTCAGCGTATGCGAGCTGCCAGAGGAGGAAGTTGGAGATGCGTTGCTCTCCCGAGGTGCGGATGAGGAGGTCCGGGTCGGGGATGCCGCGGGTGGTAAGGTGGGCGACAACCCACGCCTCGTCAATGGCCTCCGGCGCCAGGACGCCGTCGGCAGCCTCGTCGACGGCCCCGCGAACCACGTCCGTGAGCTCCTGACGGCCGGAGTAATTGAGGGCGATCTGCACCACCGTGCCCGTGCAGTCGGCGGTAGCCTCGACTGCGCGGCGGAGCTCCTTCTGAACCGAGGCGTCGAGCTGATCAATGCGCCCGATGGGACGAAACTGGAGGTTGTTTGCGCGGAGTGTCTCCAGCTCGCGGTTGATGAACTCCTTGAGCAGAGCCATGAGGGTCAGGACCTCGTGCCGCGGGCGTTTCCAGTTTTCGGTTGAAAAGGCATAGAGGGTGATGACCTGGAGGCCCAGACGCGCCGCAGTCTCCACGGTTTCGCGAACCGAGCTGATACCGGCACGGTGGCCCTCGACGCGCGGAAGGTTGCGAGCCTGCGCCCAGCGCCCGTTTCCGTCCATGATGATGGCGACGTGGCGGGGCAGCCTGTGGAGGTCGATTCGCTCCAGTATCTCGCGCTCGCGGGTCCCGGGCTGGGCGATCTCATCGAGTGGTTGCATCACCTTACCCCAAGGCCCGGAGTCTACCACAGCAATTAGCTCGAAAGCCTATTCGAAAGAAAGGAGGGGTGAGGGCCGGTAGTAAACCCGCTCCAGGGTGAGGCCGGGGGCAGGCGCGGTCAACACGGGAGCGCCGGGAATGGGGTCTTCGATGAGGGCTTGGAACTCGCTGACCCGGCGTCGTTCCCACCCGACTTCGAGCAGAGCCCCCACCAGCCGCCGCACCTGATAGCGGAGGAAGCCCTCGCCGACAAAATCGAAGTCGAGGCCGTCGCGACGGCGGTGCAGCCGCACCCGAAACAGACTGCGAACGGTGGAGCCGGGACCCGGGTCGGGAACGGTGAAGGAGGCCCAGTCGTGTCTCCCGGCCAGCAGTTGGGCTGCACTGAGGAGGTCCCCCTCCCCGCCCTTCACTTCCACCACGGTGGCCGATCGGGGCTCGAGCCAGGGCAAGGAGGCCTCCCGCCAGCGCGCCCGGTAAGTGTAGAGCTTGCCGAGGGCGCTTTTTCGGGCGTGGAAGCCCGGGCCGACAGGGCGGGCAGAGCGGATTCGGATCTCCGGCGGCAAAATGTTGTTGAGACCGCGGACCAGACCGTCGGGAGGAATCGCCGTCGGCAGGTCGGCGTGCGCGACTTGAGCGGCCGCGTGGACTCCGGCGTCGGTACGGCCCGCGCCCACGATCGGCACTCGGCGACTACCGGTGAGTGAACAGAGCGCTCGTTCAAGCTCACCCTGGACGGTCCGCTGGCCCGGCTGGAGCTGCCAGCCGTGGTAATTTCCGCCGAGATAGGCGACGACGAGCTTCATTCGACGGGTCATCCCGGCTATCCTCGCATGGGGTGAGGCTGAAGAAAAGGAGACGGCTTCCATGGGGATGACCGCGATAGTGGTGGCGGCGACGATGAGTGCGTCGGTGCTTTCCTCAGGCCAGGTACAGTGGTTTCCGGGCACCTACTTCGACACCCGGGTTCGCGTCCCACTCCAGCGCACCGTGATGGAGAGATGGCCGGGGCCGGGAGAGCTGCTGCGAATGTGGCGGGAGGAGGAATTGTCGGAGAAGCAGCGCCTGGCGCTCCTCCTTGGCGGGGCGGTGCACCACGACCCGATGCTCTTGCCGGCGTACCGCGAGGCCATCGCCTCGGACTCCCAGCGCCTCCGCCAGGGTGCTGCATATGGCTTCCGCGATCTGCTCGCCGATCTTCGTCCGAACGTTACCGGCGGAGTGAACGACGAGGCGGCCCGGAAACTGGGAGAGGAAATGGACGCGGTGGCCCAGACCCTGCGTCAGGAGTCCCTTCTCGCTCTCTGGCTTCAGGCCGCTCTCGCTACGGAGGGCGCATCCCTGCCCGGCTGGCAAGGAGTGGTGCTCCAGCGATCGAGCCGGAGCTCTTTTCGGGCGGCCGAGCGCGTGGCGGGCGTGGCCGATCTCGAGCTTCTGGTGACGGCTTATCGGATTTCACGGGACCGCACGAACCGGATCACCCTCATGCAACTGATCGAGGGGGTGTCCTTGAGCCGCTTCATCATCATGCCCTCAGGTGAAAACGCTGGCTGGGGGCCGCAGGTCTACACCAAGGGTCTGAACGATCTCGACTCGGCCCTGCGAAGGTGGTCTCACGGCGGCTGTTCAGTCGATGGAGAGGCGGTTCTTCGCGACAACCTGAAGAAAATGGGGGTCGAAGGGTTGGACCCCCTGGCGCCGGAGGGTTGCGAAATCTGGCAGAGAGTGCTCACCCGGGGGCTCCCGGCCTGGTGGATGCTGGCGGCCCGCCAGCTCTACACCTGCGGCGGGCCCTGGTTCGAGCTTTCCACGCTCGATCGGGACAGGGAAGGGAACCGCGAGCTGCGCGACCATATGCTCGCCTGGTACAAGCCGCCACGATCGAAGGCCCCGCGCCCGACCCGAAGACCTTAGGAGCTTGTCCGAGTATTAGGCGCGACCGCGTTACGAGCGCCGCGGCGTCAGCTGCGAGGCGCTGCGACGACGACGATGTCGCTCCATCGTCGAGAAGCGGCAACGAAGCAGATGACGCCGCGCCTGGTCTGCGCACCACAAGACCCCAGCGCGCGGCGCGCCCCTGATATTCGGACAGGTCCCTAGGCAGGAGCTGCGCTGAAGCTCCTTGGTTCCGGCTCCGCCGGGTTGGGGTGGCGGTACAATGAATCAAAATGCTTGAGTTGTACTTCGAAGACAACGGCGTCACCCATCGAGCTCCGGTGCGGGGGGGCCTTTCGCTTGGAAGATCGAGCGACAACGACTTGGTGCTGCGGGACTTCTCGGTCTCCCGGTATCACGCCAAGGTGGAGGAGGAGAACGGGGTTTTTAAAATCCACGACCTCGAGTCGACGAACGGAATCAAGATCAATGACAGCTTCGTGATCTCGGGGACTCTTGCCGCCGGTGATCGCCTCACGGTCGGCAGCTTCGAGTTGCTCGTGGAGGACACGGCAACCGACGCCGGAGGTCTTTCCTCGGCTACCTATCTCCGGCCCCTGTCGGAGTTCAACCAGGACTACGGCCTCGAGGGGCGGTCGTCGGAGATTTCCAGGGATGTCGGTGGGCGGGCGCGGGTCTTCGAGATCCTGGCCCAGGTGGCGAAGACCCTGATCCAGGTGGAGGAGCTCGATCCAGTGCTCGAGAAGGTGATGGATCTGGTCTTCGAGCACCTTCTTGT
>Ga0209013_10000893_pt1 | contig 27466 bp, 20 predicted proteins | sample Cruoilmetagenom2_FD_187291 | JGI IMG/M metagenome (GOLD analysis project Ga0209013, IMG submission 187291) | Oil polluted marine microbial communities from Coal Oil Point, Santa Barbara, California, USA - Sample 2 (SPAdes) (version 2) | ecosystem: Environmental > Aquatic > Marine > Oil seeps ...
CGAGCAAAACAGTGGTGTCCAGGGCGGCAACCTGATCCGCCCGGTAAAAAATATGTTTTAGGCTGTCGCTTTGACCAATGATCTCGCTGGAGGAATTAGAATTCATCAGCTCCTGACGCAGGTAAATATTTTCCACTTCCAGTTGTTCTTTCAGTACTTTTATTTCTTCCAGTTGTTCTTCAATTTTTTTCTGAGCCAGCTTCATCTCTGAAATGTCCACAGTCTGCCCAACAATGAAAGACTCACCTCCAATTTCAACTAATTTTCCTGATCCATAATAGGAGGGTACTATTTTACCACCTTTTATGATAATATCATATTTAACACTTCGCTCCTGCCCATCTTCAATTAATTTCTGTATTTCGACCATCACCTTTTTCAGGTCCTCTTCATTAAGGAAATCACCGAGGAATTTATCTTGCAATTCCTCTGCCGTATATCCAAATAAATCTTCCAAATTCTTATTCCAACGTTTCAATCTTCCCTGCAAATCGAGAACATAAGTTAGTTGTGGCATCCCTTGCATTACAGCCTCCGACCATTCCTTTTCTTCCACTATCCGTTTGAGAGCGATTTTTCTGTGCATCACATTAGCCAAAATGTTTCCCACAATTTTAATTTGATATATTGTATGTTTTTTCCATTCTTGATGTTTACGAACCGTAGATAAAGAAAGGCCGAAATCAATAGCATTGTCAATCTTTAATGGAAGTACGAGCAGGGATTTTATACCCATTTTTTCGATTACAGCTTTATCATGACTGGCATTATTTGGAAATTCAGTGATTTTGGTAAAGGCCAATAACTTGTCTTCCTTGATACTCTTATAGATGAAGGGCAGAAAGTCTTCTCCAATTCCCGTAATTGGAGGAATGTTAATACCGGGTCGTGAATAGAAATAGGAAAGGACAAATTTGGTTTTATCATCAGAGAAAGTACCCAGATTACAACGATCTGCCTCAAAGAATTCTACTATCGATTTCAGGCTCGATTCAATAGCTGCATCTATGGATTCAAGTGGCAGATTTACCAGTTTGGAAGATAAATCTGCGAGCATTGATTCAAAGCTGGAATTTTCGATCAAAACTTTTATGTGTTGATTTGCTATTTTATCTTTCTGTATATTCATGACAAGATACATTTCATATTCGAATATCAAAAGAAAGCTATTATGATAAGATCCTCTTAATAAAGATACTGCATTTGAAAATTTGGACAATAATTTTCATTATTGATTTAATTGAAAGAGTAAAAGTTCTGTAAGGCATATTGCCCAAAGGTGACAATGGTTTACTTCACACCCTAAATTTATCAAAATCTGGACTTAATTTTGTCTACAATAGTCTGTGCTAATTTCTCCTTGCTCTCAATGGTCCACCCGGCAACATGCGGAGAGAGAATAACATTTTCGGCATCAATTAGATATTTAAAAGCATCCGGAAGTTCACCTTCTGTAAACATATCTTCGAAGGAGGTTTTTTCATATTCAAGTACATCTAATCCCGCACCTAATATTTTACCAGATTTTAAAGCGGTAACCAAATCTTCGGTCACTACGCATTTTCCTCTTGCCGTATTTAACAACCAAAAAGACTTTTGGAATTTATTGATAAACTCGGTGTTAATCATTCCCAGGGTTTCGGGCGTTTGAGGTACGTGCAGGCTTATTATGTCTGATCTTTGCTCCAATTCCATGATCCCTACCTGCCTGGCATTTTCATCAGATACGCCCCCAACTATGTCATAGCAAATTACTTCAACATCAAAACCACTGAGTTTTTTAGCAAAGGCTTTCCCTGTATTGCCATAACCAATTATACCTACTGTTTTTCCATCCAATTCAAATCCTCTATTCCCTTCTCTGTCCCAAATCCCTGTTTTTACTTCACGGTTGGCTTTGGTGAGCTTATTAAAAAGCGCCAATAATAATCCCAGGGCATGTTCCCCAACAGCATTGCGGTTTCCTTCGGGTGCAGCTGCCAAAAAAATTCCTTTATCCCGGGCATAATCCATGTCGATATTTTCCAAACCAGCCCCAAGTCTTCCAATAAATTTGAGGTTTTGGGCTTTGTCCAGAAAGGATTGGTCTATGCTAAATCTGCTTCTGATAATTAGCCCGTCATAGAGGTGAATTGTCTTTTCAACCTCAGATTTCGGTGCAGTATATTCTTCAACATTTTCAAAACCCAGAGCTTTGAATTCCTCTATGAGCAAAGGATGGTTGTTGTCTAAGTGGAGGACTTTCATTCTTTTTTAAATTTTAGGATATTCAGTTTGTGTCATTGTGTGCTGTACCTTACCGGTGTGCGCTGTTGTTAACTTTTCAAAGAGTAATAAATGTACTTCTTCATTGTTTTTTGTAGACGGATTGTGTTCTACCCCTTTTGGGACAACTATAATTTCGCCTGCTTTCACTACCTCTGTCCGGTCTCTGAATTGCATATATAAAGTGCCTTTTAAAACCTGAAAAAGTTCATCCTCATTTTCGTGGGAATGCCATACAAACTCTCCCTGAATCTTTGCCAGGATTACCTGCATATCATCTACCTGCGCTATTTGATGGGGGTGCCATATTTTGCTGAAGGCGGCATGTTTCTCTTTTAAATTTATAGCTTTCATTTCTATTAACTTAAGTCTAATTTTTTATAGAACATATTTTACTCCTTTTTGGTTTCAGGCTGGTCTTTTGCATCAAATTCGAAAATATCATTTCTGGCGTAATGACCAATTACATCAAAATCGAGTTTGTTTAACTTAATTTCTTCAAGATCTATTTCAGCTACAAGAACTCCGGCTTTATTATATAATGGACCGGCAAGAATTTTCCCGTTAGGAGCCACTATAAGACTACCTCCCCGACACATTGTTTCTGGCTCATCGGCAACAAGTGACTGGTAGTTTTCGGGATACATAGATTTGGTAAAATACTGGTTGCAACCAAGTACGTAGCATCTGCCTTCCAAAGCGATATGTTGCATAGTGGAGGTCCATTCTTCCCTGGCATCTGCCGTAGGGGCAATATAAATTTCAACCCCTTTTCTGTACATTGACATTCTGGCCAGAGGCATATAATTTTCCCAGCAGATAAGTCCACCCAACTTGCCAATATTAGTTTGATAGGTAGTTAATGATTCACCGGAAGCTTCTGCCCAGATGATCCTTTCTGTGCCTGTAGGTTTAATTTTCCGATGGGTGCCCAGTAACCCCGAAGTTGGGGATATATATAGCATGGAACAATAAAGGCTGCCACTTATATTATCTTTTTCGGTTACTCCAATAACCAGGTAGGTTTTATTTTTTTTTGAAATGTCTTCGAGTCTTTTAAGGTCTTCACTCTGCACATTGAGGCTGTTTTCATAGTATTCAGCATAAAGCTTGCGCCCCTTTTCAGATCTGCTGCCTATGGTGGCGCCGAAGGTAAATCCTCTTGGGTAACCCGGAATAAAAGATTCCGGAAAAACCAACAAATCACATCCCTTCGCTGCATATGTTTTCGTAAGCCTTTCAACTTTAGAAATGGTTTCTTTTTTATTAAAAAAAACAGGGCTTTCCTGGACTAATCCTACTTTTATTGGCATAGATTGAAATTCTTAAATAGAATTTATTTTAGATTTCGGGGACTCTAAGGTATCCAATTTTAATAAAAGTGAGGTCTAAATTCCCAAAATAACTTTCGCTATCCAGAAATAAATCAAGATCCCGAAGATATCATTACTTGTCGTAATAAAAGGGCCTGTAGCAATAGCCGGATCTATACCCCTTTTGTTTAGAAACAAGGGAATAAAGGTTCCAATTATTCCGGCAACGATGATTACCACAACCAGCGAAATTGAAATGGCAAGTGCTGCAGGAAAATTGCCTTGCCAGAACCAGGTAAAAACTAAAAGAACCATTCCCAGGATTAGACCATTTAGTGTGGCCAGGAGCATTTCCTTAATCAGGCGGTTACTAATGCTACCCTTGAGGTCATCATTTGCAATTCCCTGTACTATGATGGCACTTGATTGCACTCCAACATTACCGGCCATGGCGGCAATTAATGGTGTAAAAAAGAACAGGATTGCATGATTACTTATCAGTTCTTCAAAGCCTCCCATGATAGCTGCTGCCCCAATACCGCCTAAAAGGCCCAAAAACAGCCAGGGTAAACGGGCTCTGGTTAACTCCCAAATACTATCATCGGCCTCCACATCCTGCGAGATACCTGCCGCCAGCTGGTAATCTTTCTCAGCTTCTTCCCTTATTACATCTACGATGTCATCAATGGTAATTCTGCCAACCAACCTCCCAATCTCATCAACAACAGGAATGGCTTCAAGGTCGTATTTGGACATAATTTTTGCTACTTCCTCAGGTTCTTCATTTACGGTAACCCTATCCACTTTTGGAATATAAATATCTTTAATCGGAGATTTGGTTGAGGTGGTTAAAAGATCCTTAAGTGAGAGCCTGCCTTTTAGTTTGTCATCATCGTCTACCACATAAATAGAGTGCACCCTTGTTACATTTTCGGCCTGGGCCCTCATTTCTTTAACGCAGGTAAGTACGTTCCAATTTTCATTTACTTTTACCAATTCCTTGGCCATAAGGCCACCTGCAGAATCTTCATCATAGCGTAAAAGATCTACAATATCCTTGGCATGATCACGGTCCTCTATTTCCGAAATTACTTCTTCAACAATTTCCTCAGGGAGTTCTCCCACGATATCCGCGGCATCATCGGTATCCAGTTCTTCTAATTCTTCTGCGATTTCCTTGGAAGACAAATTATTAAGGACAGCCTCCCGCATATCATCATCCAATTCAATGAGTACGTCGGAGGTTTTATCACTATCCAGAAGTTTAATAAGATAAGTAGCCGATTCTTCACTAAGATCATTAGCAATTTCTGCGATATCGGCATAGTGGATCTCTGCCATGAAAGACCTTAAATCTGCGTCTTTCCCGGATTCTATAAGCAGTTCAATTTCTGCCAGCAGCTCGTCTGTGAGTTTAAATGGAGTCATCACCTATCTTCTTGGTCAGCGAAATAAATTGGGCTACAGCCAATTCTTCGGGACGCCGGTCAAAGATAGCATCTTCTTTTAGATTATCGGAAAGGTTAAATATTTTTAAGCTGTTTCTTAAAGTCTTTCGGCGCTGGTTAAAACCTGTTTTTACTACCCTAAAAAACAATTTTTCATCACAATCCATTGTTAAATCATCTTTTCTTACAAGTCTTAACACCCCCGACTCTACTTTTGGAGGGGGATCAAAAACCTCAGGATTTACAGTGAAAAGATATTCTGCATGATAAAATGCCTGGACCAAAACAGAAAGAATGCCATAGGTTTTATTTCCTTCTTTGGCACAAATGCGTTGAGCCACCTCTTTTTGGAACATCCCTGAAAATTCCGGAACCCTGTTTCGAATCTCCAATAACCTGAAAACAATCTGCGTAGAAATGTTATAAGGAAAATTACCGGTTATGGCAAAAGGCTCCATATTAAATAAAGTTGAAAGATCGTATTTTAGGAAGTCGGCCTGAATTACCTCAAGGGAATTGTTTTGCTGCAGAATTTCATTGTGTTCCAACTGAAAGCTATGGTTGAGGTAAATAATAGATTCCTCATCCAGTTCCATAGCGACAAGGTTCATAGAGCGCTGCAACAAATATTTTGTAAGGACTCCAGTACCGGGCCCAATTTCAAGTACATTGGTATAACCGTCCATTGAAAGTGTATCGGCTATTTTTTTGGCAATTTCTTCATCTCTAAGAAAGTGCTGCCCCAGATATTTTTTAGCTTTAACCGGACTTTCTACCTGGTAGGCACTCTTCTTAAACGAGCTGTGTTTTTTACGTTTTTTGGCCATAGTCTAATTCGGTTGCGGAGTAGAGCTTATATAAGCCCAGGCACTTTTTCCGGAGTTCAGAACTACTTTAATTCTTTTATAAGCCGGTCCTTCATATTTATCAACTTCCAAAATTTCTTCATTACTACACATAAAGACTCTGCCATTCACAAAATCCGCAGGCTCATCTGAACTTTGCATTACAGGATATACACCAACTACTTTCTCATCTGATAACTTATAACCTATAAGGGTGTCGTTAAAACCGGAAAGTGTTCTTGAAAAAACAGTTAACTGTATATTTTCCTCCTGCAAGGTACCGTAAGTAAAAAGATATTCAGTTGCATTTAATCTATGTGCAGTATACTCTTTAATCACAGCCAGTTCAGTTCTAAAGGCTACAAATTTATTTCCGAAGTGCTTTACTACATCCTCGCGCATTCTTTTGGCATCCTCGGCATAATATTTATCTAAAATTTCCTTGTTTTCAGCGGTGTATTGTATAGAATAGGTAATTCCTCCCATTTCTTCTTCCAAAAGTACTTTTGCCATTTTAGCCTTTATGAATTTTCCAGTCTCCAGGACCTCCGGAATATGCGTTTCCTGCATCCATTCTAACCATTTATCGTGAACAGTTTCATCAATATTAATGGTAACATTGTAGATAATCATACATCAAATATTATAAGTCAGTAAATGCAAATTTAGTTAATACTATCGCCACGCAATATTCGGAAATTTTTGCGTGCCTGGGGAAAGTAGTAGCTGTCCTGATAATTGTAAATTATTTTCTCGTAATGTTCTTTAGCTTTCTCGGTTTCATTTAAGATGTTTCGATATAGCTCTGCAAGTGCAAAATGCGCGTCATCGGCCAAAATATCATTTCCATAAAACTCAACAATTTTAAGATAGTTAAATTCTGCTGCCTCATAATCTTTGATAAGTACCAAAAGCTCACCTTGTTTTAAAAGTGCCTCATCTTCTATTTTTTCTCCCTTGTGATTTATGAGAATATCATCGAGGACTTTAATCGCTTCATTCGTGTTCTGCTGATAAGACAGGAGGTCTGCTCTGGCATACTTCTTTAATGCGGTCTGAGTTGAATCTTCCAAAGAATTATCTGAAATTAAAAGGCTTAACTGCATGGCATCGTTTGCAATAAGTTGCGAAGTTGAACCTCTCAGGACCTTTAATTGAGTAAAAGCCCAATCAAAATCGCCCTTGTAAAAACTGGTCTGAGCTACTTTAAATCGCGCATCCTGCCCTAAAACATCATTTTTTAAACTTTTTTGGACCTGGGAAAAATTAATTAGTGCTTCGTTGAATTTCTGATCAAAAACAAGGATATCCCCGAGGGCAAGTTTTACATAAGCTTTACTGAAGCGTTCCAGGGGGAGATCTAAACATTTCTTAAGGATAGCAATAGCCTCCCGGGGTTTACCTTTTTTAAAAGTGAGGAAATGGGAATAGGCAATTTGCAATTGTAAGGTGTGATTTTCATATCCATATACTTCCATTAAAGATTCGAACCGGGCTTCTACTTCATCTAACTGTTTTGTGTTAGCGTCTATAAGTTCAATGTCAATAAGATTCAGGCGTGCATTGAGTTTGATTACCGGATCTTTAGAATTTTTATCGATATAGGTAAAAATTGCTTCAGCATCATCAACGGCATTGTCCTCCAAAGCAATGTCACCCAGACCAATCAAACGTTGTAATGTAAAAGACCCGGATCTTTTATAGATGGCTTTTTCCTGATTGAAGGCACTGTTGTATTGTTTTTGTTGCACAAATAACCAGCTTAAAATTTCATTCCAAAGGATATCCGGATTTTTTTGTGCCTTTATCAGTAGTATTTTTTTGAGCTTGAGGTTGTTAGGATTCTCAGGGTCTGAGGTAATAAAATTATCAAGATTCCGAAGTACATTGGTCTGAGTAGCCTTTCCTGCAGAAATTAGTTCCAAATAGGAGTCGTACATCCTTTCTATATCTCCTTGTTCTCCATAAATACGGGCCATTTGAAAATTATAGTCTAACTCCGGGTTTAGCTCCATAGCTTTCGAGTAGGCCCTTAGTGCATAGTCTAAAAGCGCATAGCGCTGAAATCTGAACCCTATACCATAACCAAAGTTTGGATTTACCTCAATTTTTGAAAGTGCAATTTCATAATTCTCTTTAGCCTTTTCTGTCTGGTCCTGCAGAAGGTAATTATACCCCAATTCAATATAAATAGTTGGGTATGGGTTACCTGATTCTATTTTCCTTAAAAGAAAGGCCTGGGCTTCTTCATACTTTTCCAGTTGCTGGTAGCATGCAATCAGACCTTCGGCATAATCTGTACGTCTGGGGTTTTTTTCTGCCAGATTTTTATAAAAGACTTCCGCTTTCTTAAATTCACCATCTTTGAAATACTGCTTTGCCAGAAAATCTTCTTGTGTCCAGCATTGGGAGGTACAGATAAGACAAATAAATAATAAGGCAAATCTCATATTGGAAATTTATCAAATTTAACCAAGCTCTATAAAAAACACTGTCAAAGAAAACATAATATCGCTGAACTGACCTTTTTCCCGTATAGATTAAGCATCAATATAGGGTGCAAATAATGGTAATTCGCCCAATAAGTCAATCAAGTAAAATAATTTAATCTATCCTACTAAAACCTGTATAAGGGACCAGGATATCCGGAATATTTATCCCGTCAGCGGTCTGGTAATTTTCCAGTATCCCTGCCAAAACCCTTGGTAATGCCAGTGAACTGCCATTAAGCGTATGAGCCAATTGTGTTTTGTTGTTTTCATCTCTGTAACGAAGCTTTAATCTGTTCGCCTGAAAAGTTTCGAAATTAGAGACTGAACTAATTTCCAACCATCGATCCTGAGCAGTAGAAAACACCTCGAAATCATAGGTAAGGGCTGCGGTAAAGCCAAGGTCGCCGGCACAAAGACGCAGGACTCTGAAAGGCAACTTTAATTCCCTCAAGATATTTTTTACATGTTCTACCATAGCATCCAATGCCTGGTAAGAATTATCCGGATGTTCTACCCGTACTATTTCCACCTTGTCGAATTGGTGCAGACGGTTGAGCCCCCTTACATGAGCCCCGTAGCTGCCTGCTTCCCTTCTGAAACAAGGAGTATAACCTGTATAGCAAATAGGGAGATCATTTTTATCGAGGATAGAATTTCTTAAAACATTGGTTACAGGCACTTCTGCTGTTGGTATCAGGTAGAGATCTTCCTCAGTAACATGATACATCTGACCTTCTTTATCCGGGAGTTGTCCCGTGCCATAGCCGGAAGCTTCATTAACCAGGAGGGGTACCTGGATTTCGGTATACCCGGCTTCCGTATTTTTATCTAAGAAATAGGCAATCAAGGCTCGTTGCAAACGGGCGCCTTTACCCTTGTATACCGGAAATCCTGCCCCGGTGATTTTAACACCCAGTTCAAAATCTATGATGTCATATTTTTTTGCCAGCTCCCAATGTGGTTTGGCATCGCCACCCAGCACAGGAATATCTCCTTCCCTGAAGACTTCTTCGTTATCTTCTTCACTATTTCCGGCCGGGACTGATTCATGCGGGACATTGGGAATTTGATAAAGTGCTTCCTCCAGCTCGTCTGCAACAGCATTTAGTTCTTCGGTTAGCCTTTTAGAATCTTCTTTTAGCTGAGTCGTTTTTTGTTTAATCTGGTTTGCTTCTTCTGCTTTTCCACTTTTAAATAACAAGCCAATCTCTTTGGAAAGTTTATTGCCTTCTGCCAGTGTATTATCCAAATCTGTTTGAAGCGCACGTCTTTTTTCATCAAGGTTAAGAACCTTATCCAAATGAAGTTCTGCATCAAAATTGCGTTTTTTTAAAGCTTTCGCAATCTGATCTTTATTTGTTCGTAAGGCTTGTAACTGCAACATGTTAAGATGTTTTAAGGCGCAAATTTAGGGTTAAATGATCAATGTATCAATTTGGAATGGCAACATTTTATTTTATCACCCATATTTATTTAACAAAAAGGATTCCTATTTAGAAGCCGGTAATTCAGCTTTAGATTCTTTAGAGGGCAAAATCCAGTTATTATGCCAAAAATAGTCCCATCGTTCTGTGGCGAGATCTACGTCAGGATCTATAAAGGGTTTTAATTTACTGCCATTAATCCGGACCCTGGAATTAACATAAACGGAAATATCTGCACCGTCTTCAGAATAAATTTTCTTAAGGTGCTGTGCAAACTGCCAAATAAGATCGGGATATCCCGAAATTCTGCCTCTTTGCTTTTTTGTTAAGTAGTCCCTCAGATTAACATTAATGACATTGCCATTATCATTATTTATCACTTTAAAACTAATTATACCAGACCTGCTTCTGAGCATCATCCGCCAACTCAATCTATGTCCCTCTTCGGTCCATAGAACATCATCTTTTATAAAATGATGTCTTAAGGGAAGAATAAGTTGTATTGTAAAATAAATTGCAAATCCCAGAAAAAAGAGGTTTCTGTATTTAGGGATAATGACTTCAGAAGGTTCCGGTAACGGTTTCTTTTTAAAGAATATCCGCCTAATAGTTTCCGGTTCAAAAAAGAAAACGGTAAAAGCCAGGGCAAGGTAGGGAAAGATCCCAATTTGAAATACGACAGAATTGAACAGGTGAAAGAATATCGCGAAGGCAAAAGCAATTTTTCTGGAGGGTTTCCACAGTAAGGCAGGAACTATGAGTAAATCGAATAAAATTCCCATGACTGAAATAAACTTATGGACCCAGGATTCCTGTAACAAATCACCTATGAGCCAAAAATGAGCCTTGTTTTGCATTAGTATTCCAACAAAACTAAAATCGAGCCAATCTGCGTAGAGTTTGGCCAGGGCTGCATAGGTATACACAATAAAAAGTTGTAGTACTATTATCCATTTTACATAGCTGTACATGCTTTCACTCCTAATCTGTGGCTTAGCCCTGGCATCTAAGGAATATGCCTGGTTAGCCGGGAGAAAACACATAATAAGTGAGATTAGCACCAACAAATAATAGTGATTGTTATATGATGTTTTTTGCATCAGGTAAACAGCTGTCCAGAGAATGGTAAATGAAAGTATACTGAACCTATACTTATAACCAAGAGCAATGAAAATTCCCAGGGTACCCATAATAAAAAAGTAGATATACATGCCCGGACCGGGTAAGGGTTGTAACCATTCAAAACCAATAAAGGAGAATGTAAATGTGGGTTCTATCAAAGTTCTCCTGACCCATCCTGTTAAGATGGCACCATAGCATTCCAGGCTGATAAGAATCCCCAGAAAGATGCGAAAAATTAGTAAAGGACTGTTGTCTATTCTTTTAAAAAAAAAGGAATTAAACATCTAGCTTGAAATTAAGGCAATTGACGTTTCTTTATCTTTTAGCAACTGCGCTTTAAGTTCCTCCAACGAGTTGAACTTATGTTCATCGCGGATGCGTTCCAGGATATCTACCTGGATATTTTGCTCATATAAATCTGCTTTAAAATCAAAAAAATGGATTTCAATACTCTTTGAGGAACCATTTACAGTGGGATTAAAACCGATGTTCATCATCCCATAATAAAGTTTGTCATTAAGGATGCTTTTTACCACATAAACCCCGTTTTTAGGGATGAGTTTATATTCTTCTGCAATAAATAAATTAGCTGTGGGAAAGTTTAATTGTCGCCCCAGACCTTTACCTTTTTTAACATCACCTGTTAACATATAGTTATATCCCAGGTATTCATTGGCAGTCTTTATATCTCCTTCTATAAGCGCATTTCTGATTTTTGTAGAACTTACAGAAACATCATCAATTTCCTGTGCCGGAATTTCTTCAACTTCAAAATTTAGAGTATTACCAAAGGCGGAAAGATCCTGGATATTGGCATTTCTGTTACGGCCAAAGCGGTGGTCATAACCTATAATAATTTTTTTGACCTTTAATTCATTCACCAGGATGTCTCTAACGAATTCTGTAGAAGAAAGGCGTGAAAATTCAAGAGTGAAGGGATGAATAATCAGGTAATCCAGGCCAATAAATTCTAAAATTTTGATTTTTTCCTGGATGGTATTCAGAAGCCTTATTTCGGTATCTTTTTGTAAAACCATTCTGGGATGCGGGAAAAAAGTAAGTACCGTAGCTCGCAGACCAGTTTTTTTGGCATCATTTATGAGGCGTTCAAGTATTTTTCTGTGACCTATGTGAACACCGTCAAAAGTGCCAATGGTTATGGCAGTAGGGTGCTTTTTATCGTAATTGGAAATGCTTTGAACTGTGACCACACAAATAAAATAATAAAAAGGCTTACTTTTAAAACTTTAAAAATCCCTTGATGTTAGCAAAACTACGTCTTGTTTTATCAATTTCCATATTATTTCTCTCCTTTTACGGATCTTCGCAATCCAAATATTGGGGGCAGGAAATTTCTCCCAGTAAGTTTTCTTCGCCTTCACTATCCAATCCGGACGTGACTAAGGTAAGGGTTTTTGATTTGGACCAGGCATCTTTATCTGAGGAACTCTTATCTATATCTACCCAAAAGAAAGTTAACGGAATAATTTATTTTCCAGATGTCAAAGGGAAACTAAGGGCGTTCCGAGTTTCAGAAAATTCGGTCTTGGCACCCGAATTGGCAAAAAAATATCCGGGTATAAAGTCCTATTCAGGTTATAGTTTGGATGGAAGTAAAGACCGTATTCGATTTAGCATTTCACACAAGGGTGTACAAAGTATGATTGTTCATGCAGGAAGCGAAAAGACCACTTTCATGGAAAAAGTCTCAGATGGAGGCGGTGCTTATGTAGTTTATGACAGAAGTTTACATTCGAAGCTCAACAGTGATTTTATATGTTTTACCCAATCAGCGATTGAAAAAAGTTTAAACGGTTCTGTTTCAAAACTTGTGGATGATCAAACCCTTAGAAAATACAGAATAGCAATTTCTGCTACAGGAGAATATACCGAATTCCATGGAGGAACCGTGGCCGACGCCCTTGCGGCAATAAATGCTACACTTACGAGGGTAAACCAGGTTTTTGAGACCGATTTGGGTGTTACTTTAGAATTGATTGCCAATACAGATTTGGTGATATTTACAGACCCTGATACCGATCCCTATGGAGGAAATTTAAATTCAGAAGTTCAAAATACACTTACCTCAACAATTGGCGAGGCAAATTATGATGTGGGTCATTTATTTCATGAAGATACAGATGGAGGTAATGCGGGCTTTATAGGTTCTGTTTGCATAGATAACCAAAAAGGAAGTGGATACGCTGCCGCCTTAAATCCGCAGGGTGATATCTATGATCTCGATTTTGTATCACATGAATTGGGGCATCAATTTGGTGCAAATCATACCTGGTCCTTTGAATCTGAAGGCACTTTGGTTCAGGCAGAACCTGGTACAGGAACCACGATTATGGGATACGCCGGTATAATACCCGGACAAAACGTTGCGCCAAACGGGGATGACTATTTCCATTATAACAGCATATTTCAAATCATAGAATATCTTCAGACTACAAGCTGTGGAGAACTTACGCCTTTAACAAACAACCCTCCGGTTATTAATCCTATTCCTGATTATATTATTCCCAAAGGAACACCATTTGTATTGGCAGGAAATGCCATAGATCCCGATACTACAGATATACTTACTTATGTATGGGAACAGATTGATGACGGCGTGGTCACTACAGAAAATTTCGGACCCGATAATCCAAGTGGCGCAAATTTCAGATCTCTTAAGCCTACTACAGATCCCGACAGATATTTTCCAAAATTATCGGAGGTTAACCAGGGGAATCTTACGCAAACCAATCCACCGATAAATTCGGCCTGGGAAACGGTTTCCAATGTGGAACGCGAAATGAACTTCGCCTTAACCGTTAGAGATAACGCAGCAGGAGGGGGTCAGGTAGCTTCAGAGCTGGTAAAGCTTAATGTTTTAAATAGCGCGGGACCATTTGTTGTAAACTCTCAAAACACAGCGGAGACCTATACGGCCGGATCTGTACAGATCATCAGCTGGGATGTCGCCAACACGAACAAAACACCAATAAATACACAGGAGGTAGATATATTTCTTTCTACAGACGGAGGTTTGAGTTTTCCAATACAGCTGGCAACCGCAGTTCCAAACGATGGCAGCCACGAGGTTATTGTTCCCGGCAATAGCACTACAACGGCCCGTATCATGGTTAAGGGCACAAACAATATTTTCTTCAGTATGAACACTACTGATTTTGCAATTGAGGATTCTGAAGTTATCTTGAATTTTGCAGACCTCAATTATGAAGTTTGTGAACCTAATGACCTTTTGACACCGTTTATATATGAAACCTATTTGGGGTTTAGTGAGGAAGTTACCTTTAGTGTTCAAGGTATGCCTGCCGGCCTCACAGCAGTTTTTACACCGCCAACTGCAACAATAAATAATACTCCGGTTTCCATTACTTTTTCAAATACAAATCTTGTTCTTCCCGGGAATTATCCTGTGACCGTCACAGCCACTTCTTTGAGCATCACTAAAGAGGTAACATTAAATATTAATATTAACGATGCCAACTTCTCAGATGTGGTTTTACAGACTCCCATTGATATGGCAACAGGGGTAGGTCTGCAACAACAACTTAGCTGGGAGTTGAATGCGCAGTACACCTCATACGATATAGAAATTGCCACAGATATGCTGTTCACTTCAGTTATTGAATCTTCCAGCGATGTTATTTTTAACACTTATTTACCCGAAAATCTACAGGAAGAAACCACTTATTACTGGAGAATAAAACCAAAAAATTCTTGTGGAGAAGGAACTTTTGGTCCACCATTCAGCTTTACGACTATAACAATCAGTTGCGACATTGAAACGGCTAAAGACCTGCCCGTAGATATAACCTCTATAGGTACACCAACAGTAACTTCTAAAATTACATTCTTAAATGATTTGCCGATAACGGATGTAAATGTAGGCTTGGAATTAGAGCATAGTTTTCTGGCAGATCTGATAATTAGTATTACATCGCCCCAGGGTACACAAGTTATTTTAACTTCCAACTCTTGTGGGGAATTGGAAAATATTGATGCTGTTTTTGACGATGACGGAGATGCTTTTATCTGTGGTGGCGGAGCGGCGGCAATTAGTGGTACGGTAAGCCCCCTGGGTTCACTGGCCTCCTTTAATGGTGAATCTTCTTTTGGCGAATGGATATTAACAGTTTCTGATACTGCCCCGGCCGATGGGGGTAGCATTAATGACTTTTACCTGGAAATCTGTGGTGAAGGTGAATTGAGACCTGACGATGATGGAGATGGTGTTTTTGACGATGGGGATGACCTTTGCCTCGGAACACCTCCCGGAACCGAGGTGAACACAGATGGATGTCCCGTTTTTCGTTTTGCTACGGATAATTTCAATCTGGTAATAGAAAGTGAATCCTGTATTACCAGTGATAACGGATCATTTGAAATAACGGCTGTAATGTCTATGGATTACACGGTTAGTGTATCGGGCAACGGATTGAATATTACCGAGGACTTTACCAAGGATTATAAATTGGAAAATTTAGCTGCGGGCACTTACTCGGTTTGCATAAATGGAACGGACGGAGTAAATACTTTTGAGGAAATCTGTTTTGACGTAGTAATAAATGAGCCCGAACCTTTAAGTGTAAGTTCTGTGGTCTCCCTAGATGGGTTGCAGGCAGTTCTGACGTTATCAGGTGCCCGATTGTATAATATTGAATTAAATGGGAGCCTTACCCAGACGGAAGGTTCAGAAGTTGTACTGGATCTGAAACAAGGGACAAATACCCTAAAAGTTTCTACAAATCTGCCCTGTCAGGGGTCATATGACGAGACAGTTTTTATTTCCGCTGCTCCATTTATATATCCGAATCCTGTAGTTGAGACTTTAAACATATTCTTAGGACCATCTTCAGATCCGGTTGACATTGTTATTTTTGCTTCTGACGGCCGACTTATCAGTAGTCAAAAGTATGAGGGTAATGAGGATACACTGACACTTAATTTTGCTGGATTACCTTCAGGGTTGTATTATGTAAATGTCAGAGGAGGAAATCTTAAAAGAACTTTTAAAGTGTTGAAGCGATGAGAATTGTTTTAGTAATTTTCATAAGCCTGCTTTTTACGGCCTGTAAAAAGGACTCACCCAAGCCACCTTCAGCGGCGGGTTTAGTTTTCCCTTTACAGAACTCTCTGTGTACTACTGGAGTAAACATAACTCCCACCTCAAGCAGGGTAGAGTTCATGTGGCAAACTGCAAACAACACAAATACCTATGAATTAAGGGTAACGAATCTTTTAACTGATATTACCCAAACGGTTAATACGCAATCCACCAGTACAGAACTTACCATAGAAAAAGGAGCTCCGTATTCATGGGTAGTTATTACCAGGAATACAGAAGTACAGGAAACTGCATCAAGTGCAACCTGGCAGTTTTTTAATGCGGGTTCCCAAATTACCTATGCTCCCTTTCCGGCACAAATAATAACACCATTATCCGGGGCTTCGGTGGTTCGGGATATCAATGGAGAAATCGTTTTGGAATGGTCCGGGGCAGATGTTGATGATGATATAGTTGGTTATGAGATATTTCTTGATACTGTATCTCCTCCCCAGGTTTCGGTAGCTTCGCCTGCATCTTCTGTTTCCAGTATTAAAATAAATACAAGTGCTAATACAGTATATTATTGGAAGGTGATCACCAAAGATATTGAGGGAAATAATTCAGATTCAGGAATTTATTCCTTTAGGGCGTTATAAATTCTAAGCATTTAAGTTAATAAAAAAGGTCTGTGTGAAAAGGCAGGCTAGGTATTGTTATACTCATTCATGGTTATCTTTACCCCGGCAAGGACAAAAGATGCGATAAGTTCATTGGCTCTCTCCAGCCGTTCAGGCAGTGCAAGTTTTTCTTCATCATTCCATTTTCCAAGCACATAGTCTACTTGTCTTCCCTTATTAAATTCAGAACCAACTCCAATTCGCAATCGGTTGTAATTCACAGTTTGTAAGCTGTTTTGAATATCCTTAAGACCATTGTGGCCGCCATCACTTCCTTTAGTTTTTAGCCTTAGGGTCCCAAAGGGGAGGTTTAAATCATCGGTAATGACAAGGATATTTTCTAATGGAATTTTTTCTTTTTCCATCCAGTATTTTACAGATTTACCACTGAGGTTCATATAGGTAGATGGTTTTAAACATAAAACACTTCTGCCTTTTATCTTGAAGGAACCCAAATCTCCTAATTTCAGGGTCTCAAAGGAGAATTTTTGTTTTTCAGATAGCTTGTTAAGCACCTGAAAACCAATATTATGCCTGGTGTTGGCATATTCATTACCTATGTTTCCCAAGCCAATTAGCAGGTACTTTTTCATGGAATCTGTTTCTTCTAATAGTCGTTTTTCCTTCCCAAAAAGAAATTCAAAAAATCTTTTCATACCCTCAATTGGTTAAGGGTAAAAATACAAAAGCATCCCGAATCCTGATATATTTGGATGGGATGCTTAGTATGAATAGCTTTAGTTTATTTATTCAGCACCTTCTTTTGGGGCTTCTCCACCTTCAGCGCCAGTTTCTGTTGCACCTTCAACGCCTTCAGCACCTTCAGCACCTTCTTCTCCTTCTTCTAATCCTTCTTCATCTTCAACTTCATCTTCAATGGCTGCACGAGCAGTTTTAACCTGTACGACCACAGTAGAATCTGGTTGTAAAATTATAAAATCATCATTTAGTAAAGATTCTACCAGGATGTTATCTCCAATTTTTAAATCAGAAATATCTATATCAAAGAAATCGGGAAGATGGTCTGGTAAAGCTTTAATGGTTAGCTTCCTGTTTCTGAATAATAAACGCCCCCCATTTCTTACTCCCGGGGAACTACCATGTAAACGAACAGGAATTTCCATTGTAACCTCCTTGTCATCAAACAGTTGGTAAAAATCTACGTGTAGAATTCTATCAGTTACAGGATGAAACTGTATATCCTGCATTACTGCTTTTACTTTGTCACCTTTTTCCAAATCAACCTTTACAGTGTGGGCGTTTGGAGTGTACACTAATTTTTTGAATGCTAATTCATCCGCTGAAAAGTGTAATGGTTTTTCCCCTCCGTATACCACGCAAGGAACCTTTCCAGCATTACGTAGGGCCTTCGTTGCCTTTTTGCCCACGCTTTCTCTTTCTGATCCTTTGATTGTAATTGATTTCATTATCTAAGTTTAATTAATATTTACATTAAAAATTTGGACGAAATTGAGGTGTTATGATGAACTCTGTGCATAACGTCTGCAAACAGGTCGGCACAACTCAAAACTCTTATTTTTCCACTTTCTTTCTTGATAGGGATAGAATCTGTAACGATCAATTCTAACAATTGCGATTTTTCTATTTTTTCATAGGCATTACCTGATAACAAAGCATGTGTGGTTATAGCTCTTACACTTTTGGCGCCTCGTTCCATCATAAGATCGGCGGCTTTGGTTAATGTCCCGGCGGTATCCACCATGTCATCTACCAGTACTACATTTTTGTCCTGTACATCGCCAATAAGTTCCATATGCGATATTACGTTGGCCTTAGATCTTTGTTTATAACAGATCACCACATCAGATTGGAGTGCTTTGGAATAGGCATAGGCTCTTTTTGAGCCACCCATATCGGGAGAGGCGATGGTAAGGTTCTCTAAATTAAGTTCTTTAAGATACGGCAGGAATAATGTAGACGCAAACAAATGGTCTACTGGTTTTTCAAAGAACCCCTGTATCTGATCTGCATGCAGGTCCATAGTAACTATCCGTGTTGCCCCGGCAGCTTCTAACATCTTGGCTATTAGTTTAGCGGCGATAGGAACTCTTGGTTTATCCTTTCTGTCTTGTCTGGCCCAACCATAATAGGGAATTACAGCGGTAATATGCCTGGCCGATGCCCGCTTTGCAGCGTCTAACATTAGCAGCATTTCCATAAGATTTTCAGAACTTGGATTGGTAGAACCTATTACAAAAATTCTTGTCCCGCGAATAGACTCTTCAAACGAAGGTTGAAACTCCCCGTCGCTAAAATGAGAAAACAAAACCTTGCCTAAATCCGTGCCATAAGACTTGGCAATTTTTTTACCTAATTCCATACTCTGGGTGCAGGCAAAAATCTTCGGTTCTGGTACTTGATAAGCCATGGTTAATCTCTTGTTTACTAGTTTCTTAAAACCCCTGATTCTTAAGGAGGTGCAAATTTAAAAATTTATTTGGGTTGCTAAAGGATAAATGTGGGTTATTTTAGTTTTGTAAACGAAATTATTTTTTAGCTTTGCAGTCCGTTTGCCTCGGTGGAGCTCCGGATTGTTATCGGGATGGTAGACCTGCCTGACTACAGACGGGATCGCTGGGGTTGGTATTTGAAATCATGGTTTGGGTTTATATTATATCTGGTTTAAGTTATAACTATATTTATTTAGGAATCCACTAATGATTTGTGCAATAGGATTTAAAGACACAATAATTGAGTGCCACATTTAAAATGCTCGAGTGGCGGAATTGGTAGACGCGCTGGATTCAAAATCCAGTGTCCTTGGACGTGTGGGTTCGATTCCCACCTCGAGTACATAAAGAGAAAGCCGAGATTTAGATTTCGGCTTTTTATTTTAGGTACAACAATCAATTAAATTTTAATGGTAATATTTAGTGAATGTGTTTGATGGCATTTATTGATAAAAACAATGCCCTTTTTTGGACGGGACTTGAACTTTAATTTCAACTCAGGGGAAGGCTATGGTGTCATAGGGTGTTATTTTAACTTTGGTGCAATTGGAGAGGTCTTTAGGTAATTGTTACCCACTCTATAGTTACCGAATTAACAATTAACAATGGGCAATGATCTGAAGTTATCCCAAGTCACAATAAAGACCATAAAATTGCAACCGCTCTTGTGTATCGTTCTCCTAAATAGTATTGCCCTCAGCTCAAGAATGACCGTCCCTGAGGTAGTACTGTCCCAATATCCATAACCTTACCTTACTTTAGCCAGTAACGATAACCAAGAGGTAATCTGGCTGAACAGTGTAAAATTTTCAATAACCCTTATTTGTCCATTAAAGCCCCATTTGTCCCTTTCTTTTGGGTTGTTGAGCATAGTTTTTAGCATGTTGGCCAAACTAGGTATATCAGTGGGGTCCTCATTAATTTTTCCGTTGATATTGTGCTGTACCTGAAACCGCAATCCTGCTGCGCCCGAGACCAAAACCGCTCGCTGTTTCCACATGGCTTCGGTGGCCGTTAATCCAAATCCCTCCTGGATGGAATTTTGGACAATGATATTCGAAAAGCGCTGCAAGGCGTTTACAATCAAGGCATTTTCTTTGGGATTGTCCAATGGAAGCAGCAGTATGGCAATATCTGCCTGTAGTTCGGGATCGATGGATCGGTACTGTTCAATCAATTCGTTCAGCACTTCCTCTCCTTCAGGATCGTCAGATACAAATGCGGGATCGGGTCCGCCCAAGATCAATCGGGTATATTTAATTCTTTTATAAGGGACACTGGAACTATCAGGGGAAGCTTCATTTTCCCTTTTCATCATAATAAAGGCATCCATAAGTTCCTTAAAACCTTTCAGCCTGTCCCAACGGGAGATTTCGGTAACAGTGGGTCTATAGATAAGATCCAAATTACTGTCGTGGTTAACCGTATTAAAGGTGCCATCTGGCATTACACGCCTTGCCTGATGTCCATAAAAACCGTAAAGCAAAGGTTCACGGCCATTAATGATGCCCGATTGCAATAAGATGCTGATACATTTATCCATATGTAATGTTCTGTTCTTATGGCTCAAGGGATCGATGGCAGGGGGTATAATGGCGGTTTTTTTCTTCAGTTCTTCAGGAACATAGGAGGGGAGACTGAAAACGAAGTGATCATAGGATTCAAAATACCTTGATAGAAATGACCACACTCCTTTGGTCGTTTCATTTTGCTCCTCCAAACCGATATGACATCGCCATACCATTTTTACATTTCTCTTTTTAGCTATCATTGCCGCGAGTGGCATAGGTTGTGGATCATGGATCACTACCAGGTCCCCATCCCGTATAGCAGCAACAGCTCGATCTGCGTTCTGGGTGTTTACCTGTTCAAAAACAGCACGATCTTCATCGGTAAATATGCCGTTACCACTGCCATGTATGGCATTGTGTATTCGTTTGGTAAGGTTAAAAAATGATTGATCCCTCGCCTCAATGACCATCCACTCTATTTTTACACCCAAAAATCGCATAATCCGCATTTGGCTGGGAAGCATCTCTGCCACTCCGCCACCTGTGGCCGTTGAATTGATCATCCATATGGTGCAGCCTTTAAGGTCCACAACGGATTGTTTTGTGGCCACTAAAAATTCGTCCACCAGATTATTTAGGCTACCATACGCTTTGTAGTCTTCAATTTTGGCGCCTTCCTTGATATTTATTTTTTTCATAAAATGTTGGTTTACTTTATCCCAAATGATTAATTGGATTTAAGATACTGATAAAGAAGGACAGTAAAATACAAAGGGAATGACAATGATTTTACTCATTTCACATTCCCTTTGCTATAGTATTTCAATGTTGGCATTATCCAACAAATTAACAGGTTTGATTCTCAGCCTTTAACTTAATAAATGCACCCTGAATACTATAAAGGAAAGATATAAAAAATTTTAGATAAAAAAAGATTTTTCTGTTTTTAACAATTGTTATTCATGCCTTTTTTATTTCATATTTCATATTTCCTGCGTCTGGTTTAACCTCTACCGGGTGATTGTGTGAGTCCTCCAATTTAATGAGAGCAAATATTTCATTTGGGATAAGTCTTTCGAGATTTTCAATATACCCTCGACCATTTCTAATTACACCCTCTTGTGAGTAATCAATTATTGTATATTTATGTTTACTTCACATCCATATTTCAACTATTATGTTTTGAAATCAATTCACGATACTGTTCCGCTTCTTCTTTCGAATGATTCCCAAAATCATCTTTAATATCATGCGATAGGCTATTATTTTTTAGAAATGTAGAAATTCTTTCTAATTCTCCAGGGGAACCTTTTATCTCAATTCTTGCAAATTATCTCCTCATTTTCATGATTCCACTCCACCTCAACAAAGAACTTGCCAATAGCGTACAGAACGTACTTAGAATTACCTTATAAACGTGTAATATTACAAAGTAAAAAATAAATTAGAAGAGTGAAATATACGAAAATCAACGATTATTAATTACCATGTTTAATTTTTTCAAATCGCCATTCGCTTAACTGTTTTAATCTGTTCAATACATTCGAGGTTACACGGTCATGGATCGACTCCCATGTTCGGTTGATTAAATTCACTTTTGACCATTTTTCTTTGCCATAAAAGTTGAATCCGACCATCATGAACAACTGTGATTGTTCTGTTTCCTGTTGATCGGCGATCGAAGTTCGTACATAAAATGTGAAAATGCCAATTGGGTAGCCACCACTGCATTCATATAACAAAAAGCGGGCATTGTCCATTCCCATAGGATCAGGGATTTTTTTAATAACAATAGCGTTGGTCACGAATAATGGGACAAAACTCCATCCAAACAGGTTGAAGGAAAGATTTTCTAAGCTATTGTTTCTTTTTTCGACTTTTGCAATATAGTTTGGCCAGCATGTTGAATTGCCATCCCATTTGATTAATTCCTCGAAAATATATTTTGCCGGTGCGTTTACGCCTATTTTGTGAACGTTCAATATCTTATAAGCAGACACTTTAACTCCTAGTCGTTGTAAGATTCGATAACTGTAGTTTTCCCTCTCGGAAATTGTATCGAAATCAACCAAAGTGGGTATGTCTGGTTTATGTAATAGGAAGTATCTTATATCAGAAAGAATTGCTTTGCTTTTATTTGGAGGTTTTAACGGGGTCGATTGAATTCCTTCATTACTGAATTGGGCATCCAAGGCTTTCTTTTTGTCGAAGATCTTTTTTTGGGATTCCCGTGTTAAGGCCTTTGCAAGAGCTTCGGTATAGCTTAGGGTTTGAAAAGGGATCAACTTTTTGATATCCGTGTTACCGCAAATTACATTATTAACGCAGCTTTCCATTAATGACCTGATTATATTGGGAGGTACCGGGGTAAACCAGCTTGTTATTTTGGAATAGATATTCATAGCGGAAAATCCTGAATTAATAAAGACCCTTTTCTTATTCAGAATCTTTGCCTGGGTTTTGATCATCATTCGGTAAGTAAGAATATCTTGACCGCCAATATCAAATGTTTTTCCTGTGGTTTCTTCTTTTTCAAGGCAACCCACCAAATATTTAATTACATCGCATATGGCAATCGGTTGACAATTTGAATTGGCCCAGGCAGGAAGTAAAAAAAATGGACAATTCCGAACCAGATGGTTAATGATTTTGTAAGAAGCGCTTCCCGAGCCAATGATGACCGCAGCTCTTAGAAAAGTAACCGGAGTTTTTCCCCTTTGAAGATATTTCGCCACTTCGAGCCTGCTGCTGAGGTGATCGGACAAAGTTGTTTGTTTATTTCCCAGGCTGCCCAGGTATATAATTCTTTTCAAATCGTTCTCTTCCGCGGCCTTCTGAAAATTTTTAGCAGCTAGGGCATCAATTTTTTTAAATTTATCGACTAAATGTAAAGAGTGGATGAAGTAATACGCACAATGAATTCCCTCCAAGGCTTTTTTTAATTGAGAATAATCAAGAACATCGGCGACAACAATCTCAACTGAGGGCCATCGCTCTTTGTATTCAAGTAAGAATGACCGGACTATTACCCTGACCTGATATCCCCTTGCGACTAATTCAGGAATAAGTTCCCCGCCAATATAACCGGTAGCCCCAGTGACCAGAATTTTGTTTTGGGTAACCGTTTTGGTTGGTAAATTGTAGCAGAATCGCTCTAGATCGGCTTCCATATTGTATACCTGATATTTTAGATTCACATGGGATATTTCTTGTTCACCACTATGAATCATTGTTGGAATTGAAAATAACTTTCCATTAATTTATGCATAAGTATTCATTTTCATGGTATAAGAGATAACAATTGTGTATTGTGCATATGCAAAGCATCAGGAATGTCAGAGTTGACTAAAAGTCAAAATTATAGAATTAATAAGACCACTTTACTAAACTAATAAACATTCAAATCACGTTCAATAAATTGCAAAGTAATTCAGTCCCACCCGAGGTACAAGGTTGAAAGCTTAACAAGTTGATTATTTAACTGTTAAGCTTTTTGTATTTTGATCAAACCCTACTAATCCATTGACCCTTTGAAAGTGAGTAAAGCATCACTTTTGCTAAAAAGAGGTTCCTATAACAATATACCATCCAAATTGTGAATTAGGGTTGGCCCATGCAACATCAATACCCACACGGGTATTAAATGCTTTCTTCATCACATATCGCAACCCCGTTCCATAATTAGAAATCCACTGACTATGTGGAAAATCAGAGAATGAATCAAATGCTTTTCCTGCGCCTAAAAAAGCTACCACAGCCCAGTTTTTATAGAACAAGGCGCGCCATTGGGTTTCTACTTTAGTGGAGATATCTCCTTGATAATAAAGTGCTGGTACTCCTCTCAGCGCTACATAGGGTTTCAGATAAAATGGTGCGTCACCGCCAACTGTTTGATAATCTAAATGATAAATGGAATGAAGCCAATTATTAATGGGTAAATAGAATTTGTAAAATAAATTGAATGAAGCAAACTGTTCAGTAGAACCAAGCCATTTGGCATTATAATTTAATTCAAAACCACCATAATGACCTTTTGTCGGCGAAATAGTATTGTCACGATTGTCATAATGGGTCCGGAGCCCTAAGGCTGAAAATGTAATCGTTTTGTCAATGACTTTGCCTATTGAATCTAAGACAGGTTCGTCTGGATCAATAATATTTAAACTACTTTCTATACTTGAATAGCCATACTGAGGGCCAATAAAAACATTACTTTCTCCAATTCTAAAAAACACATGATTTGCTATGCCCCAACCATTTAGATTTACTTCAATAGGATTGTCAGAAAGATCAAGAGATCCTAATTCATAAAAATCAAGATTCACATTAAAAGACAAAATTGCTCCCGCATATCTTAACTTGTCATTATTCCAGGAATGGGTATGAGCTCCACCAGCGACCCAGGTTTTTTTGGTTGTTCCTCCTCCAAAAGCTGCCGTTATAGATGGCGGAGTATTTTCACGGGTTTCTTTCTTATTAGGGTGCATATAGGCAAGTGCCAGGACCAGTCCGAAACCAATATTTTGATCTGTTATAAAATAGGGAACTGGCAGGAAACTACCCTTTTTTGCATCTTTAATAGTGTCCCTATTTTTTGTTTGCTCATGAACACTGGTAGACGTAGACATTGTTAAATCGGAAGCAGGCGCTAGCTGGGCAGAGAGTGTTATATTTCCTATAAAAAAGAATATAATTAAGGTAACTTTAAATAATATGTATCTATACTTTTGCGTCCATATTATTTTCATTTTTCTAATTTACAATGAATTAAGCATCTCAGATTGCTACCCTGAATTTTATATGAGGTATTGCTACAAAATCATCTTCCGGGTTTAACGTTGGATTAAATACGAATTGTATACCTGGAGTTACCCATATATTACGAGTGAGCGATATCCTCCAATATGCCTCTATTCCCGTTTGATCACGCGCCTCCTCACCAAAGATCTCATCAATAGGATTCATGTAATAAAATCCGACACCCGTCTCTCCGTTAACGTTTAAAAGGTTTTTGTAAACTGCCCCAGCGGTCACTGTGTGATTCGATAATGTCCCAGTAACACCTCCTCCTTGAGCCGTATTGTATGTGTATTTTGCAAATCCAACCCAGTTACCCCATTGCTTTTCTCCAAGAATACTGAAACCTCCTCCTGCTTTGTTTGGCAGTGTTTCAGGAGATCTAGTGCTTCTCTCATCAGCGTAGAATACCAATAGACTCAAATGATCGTAATCATCTTTGCCTCGTACCCAGTTATAACCCACCTCACCTGCATAAAAAAACTCACCTCTTGAAACAGTGGACCAGTCAAAGCCTTGAAGATTCGGATCTCCATTCATATCATTCAATGTCCCAGAAATGTAGAGACCTGATCCCTTAGCAGGTAACCATTTAAAAGCAGCACCGAAGCCAAATGTCGGAGTGGGCATTGTTGGATGGAAAGCAAATGGGCCAGTCGTAAAGGAAACCCTTGAATCTTTGAAACGAAAAGGATCGATTATCACAGTTGCAACTTGATTCCCGATTCGGAACATAACATCGCGTTCTCCTAAGCCGATCCATTGCTCCCAATACAGATTCTCAATGGCAAAATTCCAATTGGTAAATTCTACATTTGTGGTAATACCTCCGATATCTACAATTCCAAAGTTCGATGGAACCGCATTGTTTCCAAGCCCTCGACGATCAAACATACTGAAGACTAAACTTCCTTTATTTTTCTTATTTCTGTTGATTAAAGTCCATTTGATCATAAATCCTGTCCATTGACCAACAGCTTTGTCATATATTGCATCGGGAGCGACAGTGGAGGCCGCCTGAGTTAACAGTTGGTAACTAACTCCAAATTTTAACCCAGTCTTATTGTACACTTCATCCTTCCAATCAAAATAATTTTGGGGAACACCAATATCAAAAAGAAAGCCTGGTTTTGGGACAATATCATCAATTACTTGTTCCGGGTCCATTGGATTTATCCGATTTTGACGCTTTATTGTATCCTGTGCAATACTCCAGTTACTAAAAAAAAGAAAAATGGATATGGCGAGGCAAGCAATAATTAACTTTTGACTTATTATTTTATTTAGTTTTTCCATTTGAAATTTTATTTACCAATTTATCCCAACCGCTAACATGGCTGAAATCGCAACATCATTAAGGGTTATATCGACGAAAGTTCCGGGAGCAATAAAGAACATTTGCTTTTTTCCAATGAAGAATGTGTATTCGGTTCCCATACGAAAAAATCCTTCTGAATGATTCTCCTCACCAGCAATACCAAACCCAGAAAATACCGGCCACTTATTGGTTATGGAAAACGCCACAATTGCGGCAAGCTGGACACCCTCAAATTGGACAAAGTTCTTTTCCCAGTCAATGTCGAGTTGTAAGCCCAGTTCCCATTTAGGATTTAGTCTACGCAAGTAATCAAATCCTATATTTGAGAAGGATCCCCCATTAAAAACCTCACTAGCCCTGCCAATGCCAATAGTAAACGTATTCAGTGGCATTTTTTCTTGCGCCTGAATGATTTCGCTGCCAGTTTGGTTTTCTTGGGAAAGAGCTACTGATGCAATTAATGAAAAGAAAATAATTGCTAGAGTTCTAATCCCAAGCCAAAAATCACTAACCAACTTCAACTGTACCATCCTCACGGATTGCGATCGGATCGCCCATTTGAACTGCCTCAAGAAACTCGTCACCCAACATGTCGATCGTCACGATACGCTCATCCTTCCAGATATCCGCCATAAGCACACCTGCAGCGGCCAAGGTATCTATCGGCTGCGAAAACAGCAGAGCCTTGGGGCCGACGCCGATGGCCTTCATCCCCATCAGG
>Ga0209013_10000895_pt1 | contig 27374 bp, 25 predicted proteins | sample Cruoilmetagenom2_FD_187291 | JGI IMG/M metagenome (GOLD analysis project Ga0209013, IMG submission 187291) | Oil polluted marine microbial communities from Coal Oil Point, Santa Barbara, California, USA - Sample 2 (SPAdes) (version 2) | ecosystem: Environmental > Aquatic > Marine > Oil seeps ...
TATTCTGGTGGGTGCTGAGGGGATCGAACCCCCGACATTCGCCTTGTAAGGGCGACGCTCTCCCAGCTGAGCTAAGCACCCATGAAGGAATCTGTTTTTTCAACAGACACCTCTTCATGAGGCGCGCTAGTTTACTGCATCTTTGAGAGCTTTGCCAGCCTTAAATGCAGGATTTCTTGACGCCTTGATTTGAATCTCTTCACCGGTGCGTGGATTGCGTCCCTTACGAGCTGCACGATCACGCACAGAGAATGTTCCAAATCCAATCAGTGAAACGGAGTCGCCATCTTTCAGAGCTTCCGTAATCGCTGACACCATGCCTTCAAGCGCCATACCTGCTTTCGCTTTGCTGATTTCGGCGCTCTCGGCTATTGAATCGATCAATTCACTTTTATTCATAATAACTTTCCTCATTCCCAGTTTAGTCTAATGGAGATCTTCATTCTTGTATTACAGCCATACTCAAGCATGGCTTGCACTTTTCAGGCGACTGATTACATACAGTGTGGACGCTGCTGTCAAGCTTGTTTGGAGAGATTTTCAAAATAATATTGCCGCGTTTCCAAAACAGAGTGTTGCAGGGAATTGATTCCATGGCAGTTTCACAAACAGCAGCAACAGAATATTTTTTCAGTTTTTAGAGAAAAATCCCACTCAATCCCCCTTTGACAAAGGGGGATGTTAATATGCGGCATCCATCAATGTTTTATCACAACCGCCTTTTTATTCTCTGATGGCTTGCTGGCCACCGGCTCCGCTGCACTCTCTTCGCCAGCATGCGGCTCGGGTTGACTCGCCAGCGCCATCTCAAGGACCTCCTCGATCCACTGAACAGGACGAATGTCCAGGCCCTGTTTGACATTTTTTGGTATTTCGGCAAGATCTTTTTCATTCTCTTTCGGGATCAGAACCGTCTTGATACCACCGCGCAGCGCCGCCAGGAGCTTCTCCTTGAGACCGCCAATCGGCAGCACCTCACCACGCAGTGTGATCTCCCCTGTCATGGCGACATCGGCTCGCACCTTGATGCCCGTGAACACCGAGACCAACGCTGTACACATGCCAACACCGGCACTGGGCCCATCTTTGGGCGTGGCGCCCTCAGGAACGTGGATATGCGCCTCCTGCTTCTGATAGAAGTCTGGTGCTATCCCAAGAGTATCTGCACGGCTGCGAACGACTGTCATGGCCGCCTGAATCGACTCTTTCATGACATCCCCGAGCTGTCCTGTCAGCTGCATGCCGCCCTTACCTTTCACCAGCGCTGCTTCAATGCGCAGCAACTCACCGCCCACTTCTGTCCAGGCCAGCCCGTTCACCTGACCAACCTGATCCAGTTCATCGGCCATACCGAAACTGAAACGCCTGACACCGAGATACTTTTCCAATCTTGCGGGAGTAATACGCACACTCTTTTTACTGCTTTTGAGCAACACATCCTTGACGACTTTGCGGCATATCTTGGCAATATCGCGCTCGAGATTCCGCACACCCGCTTCACGCGAGTAGTAGCGAATGATGTCACGCACGACCGCATCACTCATCTCCAGCTCGTTCGCTCTCAGACCATTGTTCTTTTTCTGTTTTGGAATCAGATATTTGACGGCAATATTGAGCTTTTCATCTTCGGTATAACCGGAGAGACGAATCACTTCCATCCTGTCGAGCAGGGCCGGAGGGATATTCATGGTGTTCGCCGTTGCCACAAACATGATATCGGAGAGATCCAGATCGACCTCCAGGTAATGATCCTGAAAGGTGTGGTTCTGCTCCGGGTCCAGCACCTCCAGCAGCGCCGAGGCGGGATCGCCGCGGAAATCCATCGCCATTTTGTCGATTTCATCCAGCAGAAAGAGGGGATTGCGTGTTTCCACACGACTCAGGTTCTGTACGATCTTGCCCGGCATGGCGCCGATATAGGTGCGGCGATGACCGCGTATCTCGGCCTCATCCCGCACACCGCCCAAAGCCATGCGTACAAATTTACGCCCGGTTGAACGCGCAATCGACTGTCCAAGCGAGGTTTTGCCAACGCCGGGAGGGCCGACAAGACACAAAATCGGCCCTTTGAGCTTGCGCACGCGCTGCTGCACGGCGAGGTATTCCAGAATACGCTCCTTGACCTTCTCAAGACCGTAGTGATCAGCATCGAGAATCCCTTCCGCCTTGTTGATGTCATTATTGACACGCGAGCGTTTTCTCCACGGAATCCCGACCAGGGTATCGATATAGTTGCGCACCACGGTGGCTTCAGCTGACATCGGCGACATCATCTTGAGCTTGTTGAGTTCACCCAAGGCCTTCTTTTTGGCCTCTTTCGACATCCCGGCTGTTTCGATTTTTTCCGCCAGCCCATCTATCTCGTTGGGCGCATCATCCATCTCACCCAGCTCTTTCTGGATGGCTTTCATCTGCTCATTGAGATAATATTCGCGCTGGTTCTTCTCCATCTGTCCCTTGACACGGCCACGGATACGCTTCTCAAGCTGGAGGACATCATTCTCCTCCTCCACGAGCCGCATGAGATGTTCAAGCCGCTGCTGAACATCGATGATCTCCAGCACTTTCTGCTTTTCATCCAGCTTCAGCGACATATGCGCCGCCATCGTATCGGCCAGTCGGCTAGGGTCGTCAATACTGGCCAACGAGGTCAACACCTCAGGCGGAACCTTTTTATTCAGTTTGACATAGTGATCAAACATTGAGAGGGCTGAACGCATGAAAACATCCGTCTCCCTGTCATCGGACATCTCACCCTCGTCAAGGCGCTGCGGGAGTGAGCGATAAAAGGCTTCTGTCTCAACAAATTCGCCAACTTTGACACGATAGACGCCCTCAACCAGCACCTTGACAGTGCCGTCCGGCAGCTTTAACAGCTGTAATATATTCGCCAGGGTGCCGATCTCGTAGATCTCTCCTGTTGAAGGATCATCAACATCGGCGCTCCTCTGCGCCACCAGCAGAATTGGCTGATCATGCCGTGTTGCATAATCGAGTGCATGTATTGATTTTTCACGCCCGACGAAGAGTGGTATCACCATGTGAGGATAGACCACGACATCTCTCAGCGGCAGGATAGCAATGTCATCGGGTAGTTCCACGACACCGCCTTTGCTTTTCTCTTGTACCATGAATCAATCTCTTGTAATCACTCTGAGACAATCAGAGTCGAGGTATTTCCAGCAGAAGTATCCTGCTGGGTAATAAGGGAGCTATCCAAAAATAACTTCCCGATTATGTGCAGGGCTGGGCACTGCGTGTGATACGGGATTTTATTAAATGGTGACTTCTCAAAAAGCCCATGTATTGTTTGACCCTGCTTCCCTGCACGGGGTTATTGAGAAGTTACATTAAATGAAACCGTCAGTCAGACAGGGCAGCTCTCTTTTCACCGCCCTCGATGATGATATAGGGGTCAGTGTCGCCGGAAACAACCGTCTCATCGACAACAACTTTGGAGACATCATCCATGGATGGAAGATCATACATGGTATCAAGCAGAATCTGTTCCAGAAGTGTGCGCAAACCACGGGCGCCTGTCTTGCGCGCCATTGCCTTGCGGGCAATCGCATGCAACGCATCCTCACGAATCTCGAGATCGGCGCCCTCCATCTCGAAGAGACGACTGTACTGCTTGGTGAGCGCATTTTTCGGCTCTGTCAGAATACGCACCAGCGCTTCTTCGTCCAACTCCTCGAGCGTAGCAATCACAGGAAGACGACCAACGAATTCAGGGATCAGGCCAAACTTGATCAGATCTTCCGCCTCGACATCGGCAAAAATTTCACCCAGGCTCTGATCCTCATCCTTGCTGTGAACTTCCGCAGAGAAACCGATGCCACCCTTCTCGGAACGATCCCGGATCACCTTCTCCAGACCGGAAAAGGCTCCACCGACAATAAACAGGATATTGCCGGTATTGACCTGCAGAAACTCCTGCTGCGGATGCTTGCGCCCACCCTGGGGAGGCACTGATGCCACTGTGCCCTCGATCAGTTTCAACAGCGCCTGCTGCACACCTTCACCGGAAACATCGCGGGTAATCGAAGGGTTGTCGGACTTACGCGAGATCTTGTCGATCTCATCGATATAGACAATACCGTTCTGCGCCTTTTCGACATCATAATCGCACTTTTGCAGCAGCTTCTGGATAATATTTTCGACATCCTCACCCACATAGCCCGCTTCGGTCAGGGTCGTCGCATCGGCAATCGTGAAAGGAACATTCAGCAACCGCGCCAGCGTTTCCGCCAGCAGGGTTTTACCGGAACCGGTTGGACCAATCAGCAGAATATTACTCTTGGCAATCTCCACGTCATCTTTCTGCTTCTGAGCGACAGCCTCAAGACGCTTGTAGTGGTTGTAGACAGCCACCGAAAGCACTCTCTTGGCGCGTTTTTGACCGATAACGTAATCATCCAGCCAGGCATTGATCTCCCTTGGCCTGGGCAGTCCGCCCATCTCATCAGAAGCAGACCCCTGGATCTCTTCACGGATAATGTCATTACAGAGTTCGACACACTCGTCACAGATAAAGACGGAAGGCCCGGCAATCAGTTTGCGTACTTCATGCTGGCTCTTACCACAAAAAGAGCAATAGAGGAGCTTGTCGTCATCTGAGGTCGTTACGTCATCACTCATTCACTTCTACCATGGGAAATTAATAGTCTTCAGTTGTCCATAATATCGAATTACAGATAATTGGCAAGCAGATGCTACCGCGCTTGCTATGCGGATTACGCATGTTGCAATCAAAAAATGCCCGCATGATGCGGGCATAACTGCTTTTAAGGGGGATTTTCTTGAAAAACCGACTGAGAAAGTCATCTCCTGAGTTCAATTACGAGGAGATGTCGTTCAACCATTCTCCGTACGTTGATCAAGCACCTTGTCAATCATGCCATACTCGACAGACTCCCCGGCGCTCATGAAATTATCACGTTCTGTATCTTCTGCAATTCTCTCCAGTGACTGACCGGTATGTTTTGCGAGAATACCATTGAGTCTCTCGCGCACCGCCAGGATCTCACGCGCATGAATTTCGATATCTGTCGCCTGCCCCTGGAAGCCCCCCAGCGGCTGGTGAATCATGGTACGGGAGTGCGGCAGGGAGTAGCGCTTGCCATGCTCTCCGGCTGCCAGCAGCAGCGCTCCCATACTTGCCGCCTGGCCAATGCACATGGTGCTCACATGGGGGCGGACAAATTGCATGGTGTCATAGATGGCCAGACCGGCTGTCACCGAACCTCCTGGTGAATTGATATAGAGATGGATATCCTTGTCCGGATTTTCAGACTCCAGGAACAGCAGCTGCGCAACGATCAGGTTTGCCATGTGATCCTCTATCGCGCCGACAATAAAGATCACCCGCTCCTTGAGCAGGCGTGAATAGATATCATAGGCGCGCTCACCGCGGGCGGACTGTTCGACAACCATAGGGATCAACCCCTGGCCGAGTGGATTAAGAACAGTGCTGTTTGCCAATTGATGCTGCATTATTTCTCCAGTCGGGTTTACAGTTAGTTAGCATTCAAAAATGTAAGTTCTGTCTGCGTTAAGTGTTGGTCAGTAACTTCTCAAAAAGCCAGTGCATTGATTGAGACTGTGTAGGATGCTGCTGAGCTTGGTAACTATCAATCTGGAAGTGGGACTTGAGTCCCGCACAAATCCGGCGAGGCTAAAGCCTCACTTCCCGCTTGTCGAAGTTATTCATGGAGAGCTCCTTACGTTACGTTGTTTTCTATCCAACAGCGCATCAATCCTGATTATGTCAGCTCATCAAAGGAGTGCTGCTTATCTTCAACCTTAACCTGGCTCAGAACCCACTCAACAACCTGGTCTTCCATAACAATATGCCTGACAGGGTCGATGCGCTCAGCATCTTCGTAGTACCAGTCGATCATCTCCTGGGGCGACTCATAGGAGGCGGCAAAATCCTCGATCATCTGACGCAGACGTTCATCATCTGCTTCAATCTTCTGATCGGAGATGATTTTTGAAGTCAGCATGCCCAGTTTGACACGACGTTCCGCCTGCTCCTTAAAGACTTCCACAGGCAGTTGAAAAGAGGTGCTGCTCTGCCCCTGGCTCTCCATCTGCTTGCGTGTATCTTCACGCAGCCGGTTTGCCTCGTCATCGATGATCGCCTGCGGAACATCGAACCGATGCTTGTCGAGCAGTAGATCCATGACGCTCTCTTTGGTCTTTGACTTGATTTTTGCATCGAGTTCACGCTGCATATTGTCGCGAATCTCCTGCTTGAGCACATCAACAGAGCCATCTTCAACGCCCATCACTTTGGCAAAATCCTCATCGACTTCTGGCAGCACCGGCTCAGCCACCTCATTGACAGTGATATCAAAGAGCGCCGCTTTTCCGGCAAGATGCTGCGCCTGGTAGTCATCGGGGAATGTCGTCTCGACACTCCGCTCATCACCTTCAGAGGCGCCCAGCAGACCCTGCTCAAAACCATCGATCATGCTGCCCGAGCCCAATACCAGCGGAACATTCTCGGCTGATCCGCCCTCAAAAACCTCATCGTCAATCTTGCCGACAAAGCTGATCATCAGTTGATCGCCATCCTGCGCAGCGCGTTCAACCTTGTTCCAGGTAACGCGCTGCTGACGCAGCTTTTCGATCATGCCATCGACATCACTATCAAGAAGTTCGGCAACCGGGCGTTCCAGTTCAGCATCACCGAGATCTGAGAGAATCACTTCCGGAGCCACTTCAAATTCAGCGATATAGATAAAAGCGTCCTCTTCATCCTTGATGTCGATAGCAGGATCGCCGACAGCCTGCAGCTTTTGCTCGACAATCGCTTCATAATAGCTGTTTTGAATCAGCTCGCCATAAGCCTCCTGTCGTGCATGTACGCCAAAACGCTGCTTAACGACTTTCAGTGGAACCTTCCCCGGACGAAAACCGTCCAGACGCACCTCACGAGCCATTGAACGCAGCTTGTTATCGACAATTTCATTCACCTGCTCAACAGGCAGTTCCACCGTCATACGGCGCTTTAATCCTTCGAGTGTTTCCACTGAAACTTGCATGAATCTCTCTCCGGCAGTCTCGCTGCCTCTTTAATGATGCGCTTCGCCTACTAAATAGATGCAGGTGAGAGGCGTGAGCAGGACGCGGAAGCTTCGCAGGCTCGGCACATCCTATGTACAGTTTGTAATGTGACGGCGCACCGTCTCCAGGGGGAAATCGGGCCATCTTCCAAAAATCAATGGTGCGAAAGGAGAGACTCGAACTCTCACGGGTTACCCCACAGGAACCTAAATCCAGCGCGTCTACCAATTCCGCCACTTTCGCAGGACAGGCGATTATAGCGGGAATAACGTTGCGAGGAAACAGCTGGTTTTGGAGGCAGATGACTGACGTGAGCCAAAGAGGTCAGGGGCGTGGTCGCCAAGGGCTTCCCGCCCTCCCGTGACATAAGCACATCCTGGTACAGTGATGCATAAGTTCTCGTTCTATATCGACGATTCACGGTTGTTCCTGGCAAGGCGCGTAATCGCAGGAATATTTTCTGTATTTTAAGGTTGCACAACGCAGTCAGGGACGGCTGAGCGCGTCGAGATGGTATGTGACACTGTGCATCACTGTACCAGTGCAAGAGCAGGTGCAGAAGCTCTGAATGAATCGACGGGATGGGGATTCGGGGGAAAGGGCGAACAGAATGCCCACCGTCAGAGATTGATAGTTGACCCTTTCCCCCGTAGAAAAACTTGAATGAAGTTCTGACCGAAGCTTCCGCATCCTGCTCACGCCCCTCACCTACATCCATGTAGGCGAAGCGCGCAGCGACTCGTTCAGAGCTTCCTACTGAAACAAACTGATGATCGCCTGCTTGCCTTGTTCTTCAGCCATCTGTTGGGCGGTTTTCTCCTCACCATTTTTCACTGTTTTATCGGCGCCGCTTGCCAGCAGGTAGGAGGCAATTTCAGCACTGCCTGCATTTACAGCCACCATCAGCGGCGTGGAGCCGTCCTGGTCCTGCAGATTGATGTTTGCATGGTGCTCGACAAGAAATTTCACGACATCGAGGTTATTACTTTCAACAGCATAGTGAAGAGCCGCGGCGCCAAAATTATCCTGGAAATTGATATTTTTTACCCTGGTCAGCATGATTCCTATGATTTCATCCTGTTTTTTATTGATGGCCACCATCAGCGGCGTCAGGCCCGCATTGTTGGGGACGCACGGGGCAACCTGATTGCTATAGTGAAACAGGGTTTTCACGACATCGGTGTGTCCCGCGGTAATCGCATGCATCAAGGCCGAATTGCCTTTTCGGTCAGAAGAGCGGACGTCTGCGCCAAATTCCAGCAGTTGGGCGGCAATGATGTCATCTCCCCTTTTTGCAGCGATCATCAGTGGATCGTATCCCGCCCGGGTGCGATCATGTACGTTGGCGCCCAGCTCGATCAGTAGAGCGGTAATTTGTGCATGCCCGTTTTCAGCAGCAAAGGTAAGCGCCGTCTCCCCTGTTTTGGTTCTGGCATTGACTTCTGCGCCATGAGAGAGCAGCACGGAGACAATGTTCGTGTTGCCCGACTCTGCGGCAAACATCAGGGGTCTTTTTCCAAACTTGCCCGGCGCATCGATATTGGCGCCTTTACTGATCAGTTCACCGAGCTGTTCAACGGTTCCTCCTGATGCGACATCACGAAGCTGTTGATCCAGCGAGCTGTCCGCCCACACCGTTGAGCTTATCAGTAGAGATACAATGAGCACTGTTAACAGTTTTATATGATCTGGCATGCGAAACCTCTTGAGATATTAGTGGTTATTGTTGAGTATTGGGCGCTGTCACAAAGTCAGGTCTGAAATCGGGGTTTTTCTGATCCAGATGATCCGCAAGCAACCCTTTATCCGGCTGCAGGCGGGAGACATAATCGGCAATGACTTCAAGATCGTCCTGACTGAATTTCTCGAATTGCTTGACCATCTCTTCGTCCGCATTTCTGCGTTTTCCCAGTTTCACCCACTCCATTTGCCGCAGCACGTACTCGAAATGCTGCCCATGAATGCGCGGGTAGAACTCTTTTGCATCACCTTCACCATTTTCACCGTGACACTCTTTACACTCTTTATTGTAGAGCTTTTTACCCTCTTCAAGCCGCAAGCCGGAGCCGATACTGTTATTGGGAACCATCGGCATCTGTTCAATATAGGCCGACACATCAGCCAATGCCTGCGGGCCCAGATAAAAGAGGGGGCCTGTAAAAGGTATCATGGTGGGGTTGTCTCTATTACCCTTCTGGATATCGGCCAGCTGTTTGAGTATCACACTTTGATGTTGTCCGGCAATTTGCGGGAAGCGGCCGTTTGGTGAACCCCACCCCTCCGGCGTGTGACAGATCGCACAGTTGTAGTAGAGCATTCTGCCCTTTTGAAGATCAGGCTCTGCCTGGAGTGCAATTTCAACGAACTCATCAACTTTTTTTGGTTCGGCATAGGCGGCCGCTGAAGCAAGCAGAGCCAGACTCATGCCAATTGCCATCAAAAAATGGGGCCTGATGGTTACATTATCGGTGACATGGAACAATGAACAGATCATATGAAACAGGTATTTGAATGACTGGGAAATCTTTGGTACGAATCGCTTTGCGTCTCGTTCAGAGATTCTTGCAAGTTTTTCTTGCTTAGCTTTACTATCCATGAATTTGCCAAGGTATTAGGAGAATAAACCCCTTTCCCCTGAAAGTCTACCGTTGTTGAAGCGTTGTTTGCCTGACCCTGAAGACCCCGCACCCCTCCCCTCACTGACGATAATATGATGGGCGAATCAGAAGTTGCGATTTATGCGCCACCTAATTACACTGCAACGAACAAAAAGCAACTTGAGCAGAAGCTCATCGAGCGTCTGCGCAAGCTCTATGCCTCCCAGGGGATCGAGGTTCCTGACAACATCCTTGCCGAAGGCGTAAAGGCATTAGAGGAGGATCGATTCACCTACAAGCCTCCTGCAGAGGGAATCCAGACATCCCTGGCGCGGATCTATATCGAACGGGGAAAATGGTCGCGGCGGCTCGGGGCAGCCGCGCTGGCGGCACTGCGTACCGGCAATACCGAAGCGGCCTCGAGCCTGAATACAGCATCTCTACCACAGGAGCGAAAATCACATCATGGTAGGCACAAGGAGCCTGTTGAGCTGCCTGCTGCCGAACAGCTTCTCGGGCAGATTCAGCAGAGCCTGCACGAACACAAGCGCACTCATGAGAAGCATCTCTCCAGACTCGCGGAACTGGAGCAGGTTCGCCGCAATTTCAAAAGCCGGCGCTTTGACGACATTCACTCCGGTTTCGGCAACGGAGCAACGCTAACCCTGATGCTCAACCAGTTTCTACAGGGGCTCGCCAACTCCGGTGATTTGTGGAATACCGTTCGCCGTGAACAGCAATATCGGCCGACAAGTTCCAACTCCCCTTTTGGAAACCGTGGAGTCGGCAGACGCACAAGCACCCGGCGCTTTCCCGGCGTCCCCGGTGGAGGAGGTCCATGGGGTGGCGGTGGAGGCGGTTTTCGTACAGGGGGTGGTTTTTAACCACACATAAACTCTCAGGTTGCGCGCAGCAGTAACGATGTATTGGCTGCCCCTCACATACTGCCTGGCTTCCGGCAAGCCGCCCGGAAAGGCTGTATATTCGTGAATATCATTTTTTCAAAGTATCGAAGGGTGAAAAGAGATGAAATGTAGTTCTTGTGGAGCTAATACATGGATCAGCCATGGTACTGGTCGTGCAGTTCTCTGTAAAAAATGTTTTGATGAGGGAGGGGCGCATAATTTCGTTTATTTTAAAGAGCCTCCAGTTAATTCTGAAGAGGCCTCAGTAAAATTTGAAGAGGCTCCAGTTAATTCTGAAGATACCTCAGCAATATTTGAAGAGACTCAAGTTAAGTCCGGGGATGCCTCGGGGAAGCTTGAAGAGACTCAAGTTAATTCTGATCAAGTGCCGGTTAACCATAAAGCCAGCCTCTTGATTGCGAAGTTTGTCTCTTTTATCGGGTGGTTAATATGCTGCATTGCCATATTTGGAATATTTGTCTCATTAACAGGTGAAGGAAAGAGAGGGTTATTTTCCTTGGTTCCGAGTTTAGGATTATTCTCCGGCGGACTGCTTTTTGTTGTTGTTGGCCAAACTAGCAGAGCCCTGTTTGACAACACAAACTACACTAGACAAATATTAGAAATAATGAAAAAAGAAACGTAAGGAAGCTCTGATCAAGTCGCTCCGCGCCTCGATAAGAGCATTCCTGCAAGTTTTTCTACGGGGGAAGGGGTTGTCTATCAATGGCTTACAATGAGCATCCGGATCGCCCTTCCCCCGAACCCCCATCCCATGGACTTATTCAGAGGTTCCGTAACTATTCAGCACCTGCGAGATCTTCACTGCTACCGGGTATATCTACCGGAAAACGCCGTAAATACCTCCATGCAGGGAAGCAGGGTTGAGGAGTTATTTTTTGGGCGGCCCCTAAACAACGGTGACTCATGGCAGCCGCAGCTGTTGATTCCTATCGGCAAACTGGCTATCTCCCAGCTGATAACGGTCAATAAACTGGTTGATGTGGTGGGACATACTCATACTGCCACCTTAGCGGGGAGAGAAGTGGATGTGATCGCATTGCCACACCCATCCGGCCTCTCCACCTGGCATAGAACCGAGCCCGGAAAAACCTTGTTGACCCGGGCCCTACGGCTGATAAAGGAACATCCGGCATGGTGTCGGGCGTTTGCAGCGCGGCTTGAGTGCAAGCCCAATGAATAGCTGCATGCTTCCCGTTGGCTTCCAGTCGATGATGTCGATACTTGAATGACCACCCTGTCAGGAGAGCATGATGAAACATCAAATTGAATCACTTTGCCTGCCTTTGGTTTCGCTGGAAATCGCTGGCGTGTGGCCGACACTCTCCTAAATCACCTTGGAGAATCGCTGCTCCCCATGCGGGTTCAGGTAGGCGTCGAAGAGCATGCAGATATTGCGTATCAGGAAGCGCCCCTTTGGCTGCACGCGGATCTCCTGGTCGCCGATCTCAACCAGTCCATCCGACTGCATCTGCTGAAGGCGCTCTAACTCCTGTGCAAAATAGTCGGAAAAGCTGATATCCCAGCGATCTGACAGGGAGGAGAAGTCGAGTCGGAAATGGCAGATCAGGCGCGTGATGACGTCGCGGCGGATCAAGTCATCCCGGTTCAGCTCAAGCCCCCGGTGCACCGGAAGATGACCACTGTCGATTGCGGCGTAGTAGTCATCCAGGGTGCGCAGATTCTGCGAATAGCTGGCGCCAACCATACCGATCGAAGTGACGCCGATACCGATCAGATCACAGTGGCTGTGCGTGGAGTAACCCTGAAAATTACGGTACAGCGTACCCTCGCGCTGCGCCACCGCCAGTTCATCATCGGGGCGGGCGAAGTGATCCATGCCGATAAAGAGATAACCGGCCTGCTCCAGCATCTCTGCAGTCATTTGCAGAATATCCAGCTTTTCAGAGGCTTCCGGCAACTCTTCGACATGAATGCGACGCTGCGGCTTGAACAGCTCGGGAAGATGGGCATAGTTGAAGATGGAGAGTCGATCAGGCTGCGCTTCGAGAATGGCCTCCAGGGTGGTGCGAAAGCCCTCAACAGTCTGCAGCGGCAATCCATAGATCAGGTCGACACTGACCGAGCGAAATCCCTCCGCGCGCGCCGCATTGAGCACATTTTCGGTGATCTCGCGGGACTGCAGGCGATTGACTGCCTGCTGCACCTTGGGGTCATAATCCTGCACACCGAGGCTCATGCGGTTGAAACCAATCTCGCGCAGCAGCTTAACGGTATCGGCATCGGCCTCGCGCGGGTCGATCTCAATCGAATATTCACCTCGATCATCGTCCACTAACTGAAAAGCCTCCGCAGTTGCCTGCATCAGCTCGCGCATCTCGTCACCACTGAGAAAAGTCGGCGTGCCTCCACCCCAGTGCAGCTGCTCGACCGGGCGGCTGTTATCAAACAGCTCTCCCTGCATGGTGAGTTCTTTTTTCACTCGCTGCAGATACTCCGCCGCCTTGCCTCGATCCTTGGTGGCAATTTTATTGCAGGCGCAATAGAAGCAGATGGTGTCACAAAAGGGAATGTGGAAATAGAGCGAGAGCGGATTATCGCTGCTGTTCGACTCCCTTGCCACTTCCCTGTATTCAGCTTCACCAAAGGCTTCACTAAATTTGACCGCTGTCGGATAGGAGGTATAGCGCGGGCCGCTCTGGTCGTACTTTTTGATCAGATCGAGATCAAACACCAGTCGCTGTTGTGAGGCATCACTCATCTTTGTCAATCTCCAGGCCCTTGCGATGGGTCTCGTTGATCTGCTTCAGCAGCAGGTGGAACGGGATTTGGTCTCCAAACTGGTGAACCCACTCCATGTAGGGGAGATCCTCCCGGCCAAAGTGATAGGCGCCATCACACATCTCCTGGTAGAGCTTATTGATACTCTGCTCCAGTGGTTCCAGGTAGACCGGAAAACGCGGCATCTCTTCAGCTTCGAACATCAGGCACTCCCTCAGGTCTTGCACTTCAAAGCGCGCATTCTTGACCCACTCGATATACTCTTCTACACTTTTTGCCCGTCGTAATACCATGCTAATCGATCTCTCTGCTATACCGTGATTTTTGGAAAAATCCGTTCATTGTTTCAAATAGGTCGTAGGGGGGATAAGCGACAGCGCATCCAACAATGTATCAGAATCATGGTGGATGCGGCAAAAAGACGCCTTATCCCCCCTACAGTTTTTGCCCAACGTAACACCATACTAACTGCTCTTCAATAAAGCTATGTACGAATCGACGGGATGGGGGTTCGGGGGAAGGGCAATCTGGATGCGCTTTGTAAACCATTGATAGACGCCCTTTCCCCCGTAGAAAACTTGTAAGAAGATCTGAACGAAATGCGAAGCCTCCGCGTCCTGCTTTTACCCCTCACCTAACGTCCTTGCAGGCGCAGCGATTCGTTTAGATCTTCTGAACCTGCTCTGCTGTCAGCAAAAATACACCATCACCGCCCCTCTCGAAATCCAGCCACAAGAAGGGAATATCAGGAAACCGCGCCATCAACAGATCTGCTGACGCGCCAACCTCAATAATCATGATACCACCTGGCGCAAGGAAAGGAGCAGCATCCTGTAAAATACGCACCACGACATCCATGCCGTCACCACCAGCCTCTAAACCAATCTCCGGCTCATGCTGATACTCGGGCGGAAGCCCCCTGTATTCATCGCTGCTGACATAGGGTGGATTACTGACAATCAGCTCATACTGACGCGGCGGCAGCCGATCAAACAGATCCGAGGCGATCACAGCAACCCGCTCATGCAGTTGATGCTTGTCAACGTTCGATCGCGCCACATGCAATGCCGCCTCGGAGATGTCAACAGCATCCACCTGCGCCTGTGGAAACGCATAGGCGCAGGCAATCGCAATACAGCCGCCGCCGGTGCAGAGATCGAGGATTGAATGCACCTGCGAGACTTCAAGCCAGGGGGAAAACTGCTCCCCGATCAACTCGGCAATGGGCGATCTCGGCACCAGCACATCCCTGCTGACGTCAAACTCAAGTCCGGCAAACCATGCCTTGCCGGTCAGATAGGCCGCCGGGAGACGTTCCTCGATGCGCCGCTGAAACAGCTCCAGCACCCGGATTTTTTCATCACCGGTGAGATGCGCGTTCAGATAGCTTTGCGGCAGGCTGTGATCCAGATGGAGCGCATGCAACACCAGCTGCAGCGCCTCATCCAGGGCGTTGTCTGTACCATGACCAAAAAAGAGTTCCGCCTCATTGAACATGCTCGCGCCCCTGCGCACCAGGTCACGCAGTGTTGTCAGATTGTCGTCATCATCAATCATTATTCGTTTCACCAAAATCCAGCTGCAGTTGCATCCTCTCATCAGAGACAACGGGCTCCTTCGCTGCAGTTGACGCATTCAGCTGCAGCCCCAGCTCGACGGCATCCTGATTAATAGCGCTCCAAATTTCGGCATCGCGCTGATAAAATCCGCTTTCGAGCAGATTTTGATGCTGCCGCAAAAAACCCTCTGCATCCTGCTGCAAGCGAAAAAAACGCATCAACTGAAGCACCTGTCGTGATGCATCTGCAGACTCTGCAACCACTCGCTGCAGCAACACCTCGATATCATCATAGTTGAGATAATCATCGGGCAGCCTGTCTAACTGCAACATGCGCTGATCATCGTGCATTGTCTCCAGAGCACTGCTCTCCTCCACGCCTGCCGCGTTGTTGCCTGCCGGGAGGGGCTGACGCTCTCTGCTTCTGCCGAAGCGAAACAATACCCACATCAGAGAGATCAGCAAGAGTGCGGCGCTCCCCCCGATCAAAACCATGCTGCTGGAAAATGAGCCTTCAGCAGCAGGAGTCTGCGCCGCCGCCATGCTCTCCTGCGCCACTTCATGAGGCGCTGCGGCTTCACCCTGCTGCTGTTTTACCGCCTGCGAGGGCTCAGCAGCGTCAGCAAATTCAGGGGATGATGGAGCCTGTGCAACAATATCCAGCTGCAGCAGCAACTGCGCCAGACCATCGGGGTCTTCACGCAGGATCTCCTCTGTGGAGGGAATATTCAGGGGACGGGAAAATGCGACATGCTGCAGGTCTCCATGTTCAAACACATCCGGATTCAAAAGCACCATTGCTGCAACGACCTGGTCCAGGGTCGCTCCAGAGGGTTGCATCAGGAGCGCCGCTGCCTCCACTGCATCGCTCACCGGAACAGTGATTGGAGCAATTTTAGCAGCGGGAGGCGCTTGACTCTTCCCATCTTCAGCGTCAGATCCCGACTCAGGCTCTGATGCCGTTTGTGATGGCGTAGACGGTTGAGTCGCCGGGACACTCTCTGCATGCAGCGACGTCACGACCAACAGCAGTACTGCGGTCAACAGCCGGCAGCACTTCCGGGAAATAGATGCACCCGTCATTATTATGATGTGACTCTCTTAGGGATGATGCAGAAATTAAAGTACCAATATGTGCAGGATTTTTGTTTGTAGTTTTTGTTGCCACGTCGGGCGCATAGTGAACTATGCAACCAAAGTGGCGGCGAAAAACAGGAGCAAAAAGAGAAGCGAGATTGGTATTTTAATAAATGCCTCATCCCTTACCCTGACGATTCAAGCGTCACCCGTGCAAAACGTCGCTTTCCCACCTGATAGATATGGGTCTCACCCGCCATACACTGCAGGGATCTGTCGCTGATCCGCTCTCCATCAATTTTTACGGCATTCTGCCTGATCATGCGCATCGCTTCACTCGTGCTCTGCACCAGACCGGCATCGCGCAGCAGATTAGCGATTCCGAGGCTATCTTCGCCGGGCATGAGCGTTTTTTCAGGCATATCATCAGGCATCGCTCCCTTCTGAAAACGCGCAATAAAATTTTCCTGCGCCTGTGCGGCAACCGCATCATTGTGAAAGCGCGCGATAATCTCCTGCGCCAGCAAAAACTTGATATCGCGTGGATTGGCGCCCTCATCGACCTGTTTCTGAAACGCCTGGATCTCATCCATGGGGCGAAAACTCAGCAGCTCGAAATAACGCCACATCAATGTATCGGAGATCGACATGATCTTGCCGAACATCTCATCCGGCGCATCGGTGATGCCGATATAGTTCCCCAGTGACTTGGACATCTTCTGCACGCCGTCGAGACCCTCGAGAATCGGCATGGTGATCACCACCTGCGGCTCCTGTCCCCGCTGCTCCTGCAGCTGCCTGCCAACCAGCAGGTTGAACTTCTGATCGGTTCCCCCGAGTTCGACATCCGCCTCCAGCACCACCGAGTCATAACCCTGGATCAGTGGATAGAGGAATTCATGTACGGCAATCGCCTGGCCACTCTTATAGCGCTTGTGGAAATCATCCCTCTCCAGCATGCGCGCCACCGTATGACTCGCAGCCAGTTGCACCAGCTCAGCTGCCCCCATCTCGCCCATCCACTCGGAGTTGAAGACCACGCGCGTCCTCTCTTCATCCAGGATCTTGAAGATCTGCTCTTTATAGCTGGCGGCATTTTCCACCACCTGCTCGCGTGTCAATGGTTGACGGGTGGCGCTCTTGCCGGTGGGGTCGCCGATCATGCCGGTAAAGTCCCCAATGAGGAAAATCACCTCATGACCCAGTTGCTGGAAGAGACGCAGTTTATTGATCAACACCGTATGACCAAGATGCAGGTCAGGCGCCGTCGGATCAAACCCCGCCTTGATACGCAGAGGTCTGTCCAACTCCAGCTTCTTGATCAAGCCATCCTCCAGCAGAATCTCTTCGACGCCCCGAGCGATTTGTTCAATTGCTTCCACTGTAGAAGTCATCAGCTACCCTTGTCAGATTATCGTCAGATTACACATGATTCGAATCTGGGCAATCTACCGGAAATCACTGCCGCTGTCATTAGGGAAACTCTGAACGAATCGCTATGCTCTTCGTTCAGAGCATTCCTTCAAGTTATGTCTACGGGAGAAGGGTTATCTATTAATGGCTTACAATAACATCAAATTTCCCCTTCCCCCGAACCCCCATCCCATCAATTCATTCAGAGTTTCTTTAGCGACTCTAGCAGATTATAATAATCAGCTGTAACTTCTCAATGAGCCTTCGATTGAATACGCATTTGCCAGTCACCTGTCATTTCGACCGCAGAGAGAAATCTTGAACCTGCAAATTCAACAAGGTGCATCAGGATTTCTCCCTTTGGTCGAAATGACAATACACCGGGATTGCGCAGAACGTTCCGAATCTTTATAAACAATCTACACCCACGCTTGTATGAAATCTTTTCTGACCGGTTTTTTCACTGTCATTGCTCTCGCCGCACTGATTATCTGGCTGTTGCCGGAGCATGAGACTCCCCCTGAAAAAGAGAGTATTGAGCTCTCCTTTCCGGAACAGCGTGAAATCCTACCTGATGAAACTGCGCTTATCCCTGACGACGAGGATGTGACAGAAGATGTGGCCGCGGAGGCGCTTCCCGGTGTCATTGAGAGCAAACCTCTGCTGGTCATCCACCAGGTCAGGGCCGGAGATACGCTGCTTGAGATTTTCAACAAGCTCGGCATCGATAAAGCGCTCTACCAGCAATTCATCCTGCTTGACAAAAAAAAGCAGCGCCTGGCGCGGCTGCGGCCCGGACAGATGCTCCACTTCCAGTTCTCCATCGAGAACAACCTGGTCGAGATCATCCACAATATCGATTCGACACGCAGCACCAGCTATTTAATCAGCGATGATGATATCCAGATCAACAAACATCAGAAAGAGGTGCAGGTAAAGATCGAAACCGCCCATGGAACCATAGCGTCATCACTCTTCAGCGACGGCATACGCGCCGGTATGACAGAAAAGCTGATTATCAATATGGCAAAACTCTTCAACTGGGATATCGACTTTGGCCGGGAGTTGAAAAAGGGTGACTATTTCGGTGTTATCTATGAGGCAAATTATGTAGATGGCCAGCGCATCGGCACAGGCAATATTCTTGCTGCAGAGTTCATCAACGGCAAGAAAAAACATCGTGTTATCCGTTATGTCGATTCCAGGGACAAGGTCGATTATCTGGATCCACAAGGGCGCAGCCGTCGCCAGCAGTTCATCCGCACCCCGCTGAGTTTTACCCGCATCAGCTCCAAATTTACCGGCAAACGCTGGCATCCTGTGCTGCGGCGCTGGCGTTCACACAAAGGAGTCGATTACGCAGCTCCAAAAGGAACACCTGTGTGGGCTACCGCCGATGGCACAGTGAGCATCATTGGCCGCCAGCGCGGCTATGGAAAGGTGATCTATCTGAAACATGGCAAATACACCACCGTCTATGGCCATCTATCAGCCTTCAAGAGGGGGATGACAAAAGGGCGGCGCGTACGCCAGAATGAGGTCATCGGCTATGTCGGATCGACAGGCCTGGCAACCGGGCCACATCTGCACTATGAATTCCGCATCAATGGAAAGCATGTCAATCCACTCTCACACCGACTCCCTATCGCTGACGCAGGATCACGCAAGAGTGATAAAAAATTCCGTTCTTATGCTGATCCTCTGCTGAAAACGCTGGATCAGCTCAAGGATGAAACCATGCATGAAGCCTCGACGGAAACAGTCTCCGGCGAGACACTGAATAAAACTCCAGGCGAAACCTGAAATGACGATGAATCATCAGCAGGAATCCTTGAGTGATCAGCGTCTTTGCAAATGAAGCAGCCTCTCAGATTAATCACCACAGATGCACGCAGATAAACACGCATAAAAAATCTGTGTGCATCTGTGTTTATCTGTGGTTAAAAAAGCAGGAAAAATGCTGTCAAACAGAGAATGAGGAACCGCAGCCGCAGGTTGTTGATGCATTCGGATTGCGAATGACAAACTGCGCTCCCTGAAGACCTTCGGTGTAATCGACTTCGGCCCCCGTCAGGTACTGGAAGCTCATTGGGTCTATCAGCAGTTTGACGCCATCCGTCTCGACTTCTGTATCGCCCTCTTTCACCTCTTCATCAAAGGTGAAACCATATTGAAAGCCTGAGCAGCCACCGCCCTGAATATAGACGCGCAGCATCAGCCCCGGATTACCCTCCTCCTCAATCAGAGAAGCAACTTTCGCTGCAGCAGCGCTGGTAAAAACCAGCGGGCTTTCCATTTGTATCTGTGCTTCTGCCATTTTCGTAATACTCCAAAATTCAAAACTATAAAGTAACTATCGCTTTTCCTACCATTTTAGTCAAGAATTATGAAGGCTCTGATCAAGTCGCATTGCCTGCAGGGATGGTTGCTCCGGGCCTCCTGCTCTCTCATGACACTCGTACATCCCTGTGCATCGTAGGTGAGGGGCGTGAGCAGGATGCTCATCATCATCCTTCCCGGACTCCTACTCTGTTTCAGCTTTTTCATCGGCCTCTTCAGCTAAACGCACCATCCCTCCATCGACGCTGGCCCCCATAGCCATCTCAAGCCGCTTATAGTGAATTTCACCGCTAACACGGGCATCTTTTGCCAGTTCAACCAGAGAAGTGGAGTGCACATCACCCTCAATTGAACCATTGACGATAATATTTGCAACGCTGACATTGCCAACAATTTTCGCCTGGTCACTCACCGTGAGCGTTGAATTTTCACTCTCACTGTCAGCGATGACATCACCATGAACCTCGCCATCAAGATGCAGGCCTCCAGCAAAAAAAAGATCTCCATTGATCACTGTTTCTGAATCAATCACCGTTGTAAAAGCCGGTGGCTTGAATTTTTTTTTCATAAGTTATTTCACCATCCTACATTTTCCAGTGTACGGTTTATCATCTCGACGCTCCCGGCCGATATAGAACGCGAACTTATGCATCACTGCACCAGGAGCCCGTCCCAAAGTCACGATGCATGAAAATCATATAGGCTCCTCCGTCGCAAGCGCCACTCCTCCATCGGGATGACAGCTTGAACATCCGATTGCAGTTTGCGGACCTTCAGAACCCCCTTTTTTCCCCGCTCGACTTCAAAGGAATCTTGTCAATCTTCAATGTTTTACTACTGGCGCTTTTTTTCTTTTTATTCGTTCGCTTCTTGCCTGTCGTTTTTTTCTTGCTTTTCGCTGAAACTGTACTCTTGCTGCTGCCCGCCACCCTCTTTAAAACAGCCAGCTCCTGCTCCAGCTTCTGGCGCTCTTCCTGTATTTTTATCAACTCCTCCTGCACCTCTCTTTGCGCCACCTTGTCAATCTGCGCGGCCCGCTCAAGAGTAGTCACTGACTGGCTTAAAGCGTCTCTCTCTGACTCTATCTGTGTAATCTTCTGCTGCAGCGCATCGACAACAGATTCGATCTTCTCCTGATCGCCTTGTATGTTATCCCGATCCAGCAGGTACACCATCCTGCCGAGATAAACCATGCCGGCAGTCAACAGCAGTGCAATAGTAATCCACATCAGGAAATGGCTGCCATGCCCGGAGTGATGGATTATCGGAGCCTCGATATGGACTCGCTGGTGACGCCGTTTGAACTGGCGGTTATCAGGGAGATAAGGCAACGTAATCCAGCCCGCTTGTCTCGGACAAGCCAAACATCAGGTTCATATTCTGCACCGCCTGTCCGGCAGCGCCCTTGACAAGGTTGTCAATGACCGACAAAACAACCACCGTACGCCCACCCTGAGGCTGGTGCAGCGCAATCTGACACCGATTGGTGCCCCGCACACTGCGGGTTTCCGGCAGAGATCCTGATGGAAGCACATCGACAAAAGGCTCGTCGGCATATCGTTTTTCATAGAGTTGCTGCAGATCCACGCCTTCACTGCCCAAACGCGCATAGAGCGTCGCCAGGATACCGCGAATCATCGGTAGCAGATGCGGCGTAAACGTCAAACCCGGCAACTCTCCGAGCGTCCACCCCAGCACCTGGCGGATCTCGGGCAGATGGCGATGACCGCTCACACCATAAGCCTTGAAGCTTTCACCACACTCCGCCAGCAGCGCCGCCACGCTGGCGCCGCGACCTGCGCCGCTGGCCCCGGATTTACAATCGGCAATCAGCGAGCCGGGATCGACCACTCCCGCTTCCAGCAGCGGCAAAAATCCAAGAATAGTGGCCGTCGGATAGCATCCCGGATTGGCAACCAGGCTTGCCGAGGCGATCTTGTCACGATGAATCTCGGGCAGTCCATAAACTGCCTGCGGCAGCAACTCCGGGCAGGCATGAGACATGCCGTACCACTCTTCCCACAATGCCTGCTCCTGGATGCGAAAATCGGCCGCCAGGTCGATCACCCGCACCCCCGCCTGCAGTAATTCAGGAGTTGACTGCATCGCGATGCCGTTGGGCGTGGCATAAAAGACCAGGTCACAACCATGCAGAACCGCTGCATCAGGCTCACTGAACGCGATATCGATTTGGCCGCGCAGGCTTGGGAAAAGATCAGCCACGGCGCGTCCGGATTCAGCACGGGAAGTCACTGCAGCCACTTCCACATGCGGATGAACCGCCAGCAGACGCAGCAGCTCCACTCCTGTATAACCTGTTCCCCCAACAATACCTACCTTGATCATATGCGCTCTTCTGCTTTACAAATGTATATCACATCATGATACTCAATATTTCACGGGAAACGAAGCAGCAATGCAGTCAATACCCTACGGGTGACTGGTTACTCTGGAGGGGCAGGGCAAGAGAAAATCCGCCTGTCACCGCCGCGCAATACGGCAATCTTCACGATCTCCCCCTCATCCACATCGTAGAGGTAGTTGAACACCTGCCGCATACCGGGATTTTTCATCTCGCCCGCTTCGATTATCTTGTCGCCCTCCTCAAGCCCCATCTTCTCACCAACAGAGCCGCTATCGACAGAGACGATCACCATATCCTCGCTTCTGAACGTAAAGCACCAGCGGCAGTCGTCACCGGAAGAGGATTTGGCGCTCTTCTCCGGGAAGGCGAAAGCGAACTCTTTGGCGCCCCATGGCATGTGCCAGTGATTATCTGTATCAAAACGGATATATTTCTGCATGTACGCAAAATCGATACGCCACTTTCCGCCTTCCATGCGTAACAAATAGGGATTGCAGACTCTGGGTTCGGCATCGTACAAAACGACCGCCATATTACCCTGGATGCTGAAGCGCTCACCGCTGCACTTCCGGTGCTCGCGCACGACATTGCGCATCTGCGCTTTGGTCACCACCCACTTCTTCAGCATTTCCCGGGCTGCCTCGCTGTAGATATCCAGATCGGCACGGGCATTGCCCCTCTCCATGGCGCTGATATAGGCGTGGACGCTCTCCACAGGGCTTCCTGAGGCGGCAACATTCGGCATCCGCGGGGCTTTTCCAGTTTTTTCAACTCCGATATTGGCCTGTGTGACTGCGCCCGCTCCCGTACTCGGCTCCGCTACGCCAGAGACGTCGAATGCCCCGGATCTGTTGGCCTCCTGCGCACGTGAGATAATCAGCTCCGTCGTTGCAAGAATCCCGTCGGCCACCCGGTTTTTGCGGAAAAACGGCACCATCTGGTTCTTCTCGATGTAGGCAACAAAGGAGTCCGTATATACCCCCTCCAGGTTCCTTCCTACCTCCAGACGCACCAGGTTGCTTTGCGGATTGATCACGAGCAGCAGACCGCGACCTGAGGTGCTCAAACTTCCGCTCGACAGCGCTTCGAACTGTTTCGCCGCGAACAGGTTCAGATCAGGCGCGTCGTTCGTAGTCACCACCCGGTAGTCGATATCGTAGTCATCCAGCAACGCCTGGTGATAATCGCTGACATCCGTTGATCCTGTCATACCAAATATTTTCGCACGATCCTCCAGCAAGGCTGGCTCATACCCGCTGTTTTCGAACCTGGTAACAGAGTAGCCTGCCGCGAACAGGGCGAGCAGCAGCGCAACAGCAAGGAGCAGCGTTTCTCTTCGGGTCATTTCACTCGAACTTCACTTTCACATGCTTATCCGCCCCTGCATCAGCCTCGAAATAGGCCTTGCGCTTGAACCCCCCCATGGAGGCAACCAGGCTGGCGGGCATGCGTCGAATCGCGGCATTGAACGCCGCAGCCGCCTCGTTGAAACGCATGCGTGCAATGTTAATCCGGTTCTCGGAGCCCTCCAACTCGGCCTGCAGCGTCTGCATCTGATCGGCAGAACGCAGTACCGGGTAGTTCTCCGCCAGCGCCAGGATGCGGTGCATGGATGCCCCCAGGGCTTGCTGCGCCGCATACAGATTTTCCAGTCCAGATTCGCTCTGCGGCGCCCCCTTGATATCTTTCAGCATTTCAGTGGATGCCTCCTGCCTCTTGCTGATCTCTTCGACTGTACTGCGGAAGGTGGCGGCGTCTTCCTCGCTGAACGCCCCGGGAGCCATCGCCTCCGAGCGTTCATCCACCACTGCCGTCAGCGTCTGCTGTTCAAAACGCATGAATTTCGAGACGGTCTCGATCATGTTGGGTATCAGCTCGGAGCGGCGCTGGTAGTTGCTTTCCACCTGCGCCCAGGATTCGAATACCCTCTCCTCTTTCGACACCAGCCCGTTATGGAGCGATACAAACCACACCAGCAGTAGCAGCAGCGGGATAATGATGAATAGCGCGACCGAGAGGCCGCTCGTCAGCGAATTGCTCATTTGTCCTATCTCCTCAGGTTGATTCAAACTTGTGCGCACATCCTGAATCTGCGCGGCTGAAGCGGCTATTTCCGGTGAAGGCGGGATGATGCTCAGCATGAAGAATAGCGCCGCTAGCACGCTCACCAGCGCCACAGCTAACCACAGACGGCGCTGCTTCGGAGAGCCCGGCTCCTTTGCCTGTGGCGTATAGCCCAGGCTTCTGGAGAGACGCTCCGCCTGCTCCTGCGTCAGCACCCCCTGTTCGCGCATCCGTGCAATGCGGTCTTCATAACTCACCCTTGATCTCTCCTATACGTTTAATGCCCTCTTCCATCTCCATCTCGCCTCTCTCCATCCGCGCCAGGATGCTCTCTATGCTCAGATGATCCTTGCGGCGCTCATCCTGCAGCTTGCGGATCACGCTATCCAGGCGCTTGCGCAGCGTAGGATAGGTAATCTCGAAATGCTCTGCCACTGTTTTCAGGTTGCCCCCGCAGACGACCAACTCCTCGGCCAGCCGCCGGTCTGCCCCGGTAAGACGCGCCAGCGGAGGCTGCTGAACCTCTCCCTCCACATGCAGCTTGCCGCATTCGCAGCTCATCCGCGTCAGCGTCATCTTCTTCCCTGGGCATAATGGACATTGTTTCAGCATCGCTACATATAAGTAAATATCAACACGAGAATATTCAATAATATTAAATTTTTTAGGTTTATTTCTTTACTTTTAATCATACGCCTCATCTGCAGGATATTCAACTCCAACTCCCCGGCAGCCCCCTCGCAACACGCTTGCGCCTGCTGTCGCCATGAAAATACCCCTTCGAGATACAAATGCCCTTTGTTCGATTGAATTGAAATTTTTTCCGTTTAGCCGCATATTAGGGATTCAGCAGCTGATTTTCCGGAGAATCACGTCATGGAACATGAAACAATTCAAGCCATCGCCCTGATGCTAGGCGCCTCGTGGGCCTCCGGGATCAATCTCTACGCGGCGATACTGGTGCTCGGCATTCTCGGCAATTCAGGCTACGCCGACCTGCCGGAGGGGCTGGCGCTGGTGGAAAACCCGCTGGTAATCGGCGTCGCCGGTATCATGTATTTCATCGAATTCTTTGCCGATAAAACACCCGGAGTCGATTCTGGATGGGACGCCATCCACACCTTCATTCGCATCCCGGCCGGGGCCATGATGGCTGCAGGCGCCGTCGAGGGGCTGGAGGTCAACCAGGCCGTCACACTGGCCGCCGCACTGCTGGGCGGCGGGGTTGCAGCAACCAGTCACTTTACCAAGGCTGGAACACGCCTCATGATCAACACCTCTCCCGAACCCGTCACCAACTGGGTGGCATCTCTTACTGAAGATCTTGCTGTCATCGGCGGACTGTGGGCGGCGCTGACCTATCCGTGGCTGTTTATCGCGATGCTGATCGCCTTCATCCTGCTGGCGATCTGGCTGCTCCCCAGGATATGGCGCGCATTGAAGCTGGTTACAGGTAAAATAGCCAACTGGCTCAGCAGCGATGACGGGGGGGCTGCTGTTGCAGATGCAACTGCGCCCGAGCGGAAAGTCGGCATCGATGCCCTGGCGGAGAGTAGCAGGGAGTTGCCGAAGCAGTGACAACTTGTACAAATTCCGGTGCAATGCGCTCCTCTTATCGCACCCTACAGCTTTTTTAATAGAATAATGAACGTAACTTCTCAATAACCCCGTGTGCTCGATTCTACATAGGATGTGCCGAGGCACGAGGCGCATCAATATCTGCGCCAAATCGATGCGCTTCGTTTCACTCAGCACATCCTATGAATTGCTGCTATGCACGGAGTTATGGGGAAATCACACGACAGAAACAGGGACATCAACACCATGTGGTTAAAAGCCTTTCATCTCTTCTTCATGACGGCCTGGTTCGCCGGGCTCTTCTACCTGCCACGTCTGTTTGTCTACCACGCAATGACGGTTGACGAAGCTGGCAACGAGCGCTTCAAGGTCATGGAGCGCAAGCTCTACTATTTTGTCACTCCGTGGATGCTCCTGACCGTTGTATTCGGTTTGTGGATGCTCTATGACTACGCCTGGGCCGCTTGGGGCCACATGCTGTGGCTGCACATCAAGATCACCCTGGTCGCCCTGCTGGTGATCTACCACTTGTGGTGCGGCAAAATCATGAAAACCTTTGCCAGGAATGACAACAGCCGCAGCGACCGCTGGTACCGCTGGTTCAACGAGATTCCGGTGGTGATCCTGCTGGCGATCATCTACCTGGCGTCGATATTCCGTTATAGCAATCCTTGAGTGGCCAACATCTTTATAGATGTCTCTCGCAAAGACGCAAAGTTCGCCAAGAAAAACCTTTGCGGTCTTGGCGTCTTGGCGAGAGAAAATGATCTCTTTCATGCATCGTCAGTTTGAGACTTGCTCTCTAGATTTCTCCCTGCGGTCGAAATGACAGGAGGAAAAAATAAAAGGAGTATCCACAACTTCTCTCTCTTTATCCGCACCCCGCTGAAAACCGCATCACTGCTTGTTTTCTCTGTTTTTCCCACATTTTATCCACAATTTAACCACAGGCAATCCACCTGCTTATTCCACAAAAACACTACATCTTGTGGTTGACAACATTAAATATGCGTATATATTGTATCCAACCCTTGCTCCCTGTGATGCCAATAAAAAAACATCCAGTTTATCCACAGGAAGAGCGGTCGGACGCCAACCCGGCCCGCATCGGCAGGGCGATAACAAAAAAGTAAAAACCAACTGATTATACAAACCACTATTCAGGAGGACGTATGGCCATAGCCACGCCTGCAGATACGACAATTTCCAACGCCATTCCACCGCACGCTACCACCGAAGACGCCGCGCTCACCGGTAACAGCAGCTACGCCACGAATGAACTCCGCGTGATCCGCCGCAACGGCAAGGTCACCTCCTTTGATGCCGGTAAAATCGCCGTTGCCGTCACCAAGGCATTCCTTGCCGTCGAAGGCGGCAGTGCAGCTGCATCACCCCGCATCCACAACACCGTCAAGGATCTCACCAGCCAGATCGTGGATGCCCTCACCCGGCGCAATCCCGACGGCGGAACAGTACATATCGAGGATATCCAGGACCAGGTCGAACTGGCGCTGATGCGCAGCGGCGAGCACAAGGTGGCCCGCGCCTATGTTCTCTACCGCGAGGAGCGCAACCGCCAGCGCGCAGAGGAGGCCGACCCGACCGATCTACAGGATGAGCATATTGTCGATATCACCCTG
>Ga0209013_10000896_pt1 | contig 27372 bp, 21 predicted proteins | sample Cruoilmetagenom2_FD_187291 | JGI IMG/M metagenome (GOLD analysis project Ga0209013, IMG submission 187291) | Oil polluted marine microbial communities from Coal Oil Point, Santa Barbara, California, USA - Sample 2 (SPAdes) (version 2) | ecosystem: Environmental > Aquatic > Marine > Oil seeps ...
CTGAATACCCAATGGACAATCATGGCCTGCGATTCAAGAAAGTGCGCAAGATTCTACGTAAGCAGCGCCTGTCGGCACTTGGCTTCGGCGGTATGGCAACACTGTGCATGTTGGTGCCAGGACTCAACCTGCTCGTCATGCCGGCTGCTGTTGCAGGTGCAACCGTGTTCTGGAATCGTGAACTTGAACCGTTAACCTGATCAATCAATCGGACTGCGCTTGTTTCTGGATGTCGCTGTGATGTATCAGTGAGTAAACTGCCGGTACCAAGATCAACGTCACCAGCATCGAGAAGCTCAGACCCGATACTATGCTGACAGCCAGTGGCTGCAGCATCTCTGCACCCTCACCCAATGCCAAAGCCAGTGGCAACATGCCGACGACAGTGGTCAGTGTTGTCATCAGGATCGGCCGCAGGCGCACCCTGGCGGCTTCCACGACAGCATCGTTTACCGCATAGCCACGTTCACGCAACTGACCGATGTATTCAACCAGCACGATGGCGTTGTTGACGACGATACCGGCGAGCATGATCATGCCAAGCCAGACTGGCATGGACAATGGCAGGCCAACCCAGTTGATACCCAGTGCGACACCCACTGCAGCAAATGGCACACTGAGCATTATGACAAGCGGGTCACGCAGAGATTCGTACTGTATTGCCATGACCACGAACACCAGCAGCAACGCCAGGCCCAGCAGCGTGATGGTGATCTGTCTGCCTTCCTGCAGTAATTGCTTTGCCCCGCCTTCATACAGACTGTAGCCTTTAGGCAGTTTCAGGTCGCTGAGGTTTTCATCGATACGGCTCAAGGCTTCGGCAAGGGTAATGTCATCACCTACGCTGGCGCTGACTTCGATGATGCGCATCTGGTTGTCACGCATGATCGTTGCCGGTGACTCAACCAGGTCGATTTGTGCAACATCGCCGAGATACACCGTTGAGCGATCCTTGCTGGATGGGAACAGAACAATGGACTGAAGTCCCTGCGGGTTACTCACTTCACCGCGTGGCAGGCGCAACCTTATATCATAGGCACGATCGCCTTCGATATAATCACTGATCAGCTTACCTTCCAGTGCAATCTGCACTGCCTGGCTAACAGCCTGTACATCCAGACCCAGGTCGCCGGCACGTTCGCGGTCGATCTGTATCGACAGTTCGAGATGATCCTCATCGGACGAGTGTGACAGGTTGGTCAATCCATCGATGCCTTCCAGCCGCAGGACTATGCTGTCGGCAATGTCTTCAAGCACCGTCAGCGACGGGCCCTGAATTCGCAGGCTGACATCATCGTCTCCCCGGCTGGTGCGTATGCCGCGTATGCCGCGCTGTGTGATGCGTACTTTCAGCCCGGCTATCTGCGCTTCGCTGATTCGCTTGTTAGTCTTCTTTATCCATTCTGCACTGCTCACCTGACGCTGAGCCAAAGGCACAAGCTGAACAGTCATCGTCGTCCTGTTGGGAACTTCACGCTGGCTGCGGCCGAAGATGAAACCTCCAGCCAGTGTATAAACGGACTGGACTTCATCCTGATCGCGAATCATATCTTCAATGGCGCCAGTGACTCGATCCATTTCGTCAAGGTTGGTGCCAGGGTCGGCAGACAGACGCAATGTGATCCGGCCATCGTCCATTTTTGGCAGGAAAACCTGCTTGCCGCTCATGAACTGTGGCAGCGCGAAAACCAGGCCGGCGATAAACACTATCGGAATCAGCCAGGCGATGCGCAATTCTGCTCTGACCAGACGACTGTAAAATGTCTGCAGAGTTAGTATACCGCTATCGATAAGACGTCTGAGGCGGCTCTGGCGCAGGCTGGTGACACGAGCGGCAAGTGCGGGCACCAAGGTCAATGCAATCACCATCGATGCCAGTATGGCTGCAGAAATGGTGATGATCAGCTCCCGAAACAACAGGCCCGTGAGTCCACCTATGAACAGAAACGGCAGCACAGCAGACAGGTTGGTACTGGTTGATGCGACGATGGCGCTGTTGACCTCCTGCGCAGCATGGACGCCTGCATTAATACGGGTTTCTCCCTCGCGCTGATGCCGGTAGATGTTCTCCAGCATAACAATGGTGTTGTCCACCAGCATACCGATGCCGAGTGCGAGCCCGCCCAGCGTCATGATATTGAGAGTCAGCCCACTGACGCTCATGAGAATAAAGGTCACCATGATGGCGATGGGTATCGCCGTACCGATTATCAATGTGCGGCGGAGGTTGCCGAGAAAGAGGTATACGACCAGCATCGCCAGCACTGCGCCGCTGACAGCGGCCAGTGCAGAATTCCTTAGCGCCTGACGGATGTAGATGGACTGATCCGCGACCGTGATGATATTGATATCTTCAGGCAGCAGTTCCTGTTCATCGAGCCACTGTAGCCTGTCATTGACTGCATTCACCACCGAAACAGTATTGGAAACCGGCTGCTTCTGAATCGAAAACTTGACACCCGGTATGCCATTGGCCCGTACACGCAGCCGCTCATCTGCATGCGTATCCCTGACTTCGGCAATCTCCTGCAGATGGATGACCTGACCTGTCGGCAGCTGCAGAGGCAATTCCCTGATCTGGTCGATATCAGTGAAACGGCCGCTGATTCGGCCGGATAACTCATGCGCACTCATCTGCAAGCGTCCAACAGGATCTTCGCGGTTGCCACGCTGAATGGCATCGATGATTTCCTGCATACTTAAACCCACGCCTGCAAGCCGCCGCTGATCCGGAATGATATGTATCTCTCTGACCAGGCCGCCACCCACTTCTGCTGCGGCGACGCCGGGCAGGTTGAGAAACCATTTGCGCAGCACATCATCCGTCCAGCTGCGCAGTTCGACGGCATCACGAATCGGCGAACTCACGACGAACTCCATTACGGGTATCTGGGATGGGTCGCGCTTGTATATGATCGGTGGATCGATGCTGTCGGGCAGAAAACGTTTGGCACGATCGAGTCGCGTACTCGCATCCCGCAATGCGATATCGATATCCTTGCCATAGTTGAACGACAGATCGACACTGGTCACTCCCTGGCTGGTTCTCGACTGCACCGCGATCGCATCTTCTGTAATGGCCAGTTGCTCTTCGAGCTGGCGTGTTACACGGTCCTCCATGACTGTGGCCGGAACACCAGGGTCGAGGATACGCACCCGGACATCGGGATATATGATCTGCGGGTGCAGATCGATGGCAAGGCGATCAAGTGCGAACAGGCCAAGCACCATGACAGCGATGGCGATCATACTGACGCCAACCGGATGCCGAATTGACCAGGCGGCCAGTCCGCCGCTGCGCGTCGTCACAACCGATGTATCACTGTTTTCAGGAGGGGCTGTCATTTAGATTTGGGATCACCGATCTGCCTGACCTTCTTGCTATCGCGAATGTCGAGGAATCCCCGGGTTACAATTGTCTGACCCGGTTCAAGGCCGCTGCGAATCTCAACCTGTTCTGCAGACCTCTGACCGCTGGTAACTGCCTGACGCTGAACTGTGCTTTGATCCGTCACCACAAACACGTATTCGCCTTCCTGGTCACGTCGCAAAGCGCGGAACGGAATCATCAAACGATCACTGATGTGCCGGTCGAAACTGACGCGGCATAGCTGGCCAGGCCGCGCGCCGGCAGGCACTGGATCCAGCTCGATCTCGACGGTGCCTCGTCGGCTGACTGGATCGAGATTGGGGTGTATACGGCTGATTCTGCCTGAATACACTTTATCTCCGAGCGCATCGATGCGAACGCCAGCCGCCTGGCCAACAGACAAATTTTGTAATAGCAGCTCGGACACATCGACTCTGGTTATCAGCGAGCCATGATCGGAGATCGTCAACAGGTGAGTGTAGCGCTCTGCGATATTGCCAGGTTCACTGTTGCGGACACTAATCAAACCATCGATGGGGGAAAGGATGCGGGTATATCCAAAGCGCGTCTTCAGTAGAAATTCATCCGCCCGTGCAACGGCCAACTCAGTCTCACCGCGACTGAGGGCTTCCTCGGTTGTGAGCTTTTTAGTGAACAGCTCACGCAGGCGTTTGAGGTCCTGTTCCGCCTGACGGCGCTTGGCAACCGCCCGGTCCAGCTGTGCACGCAGCAAATTGCCATCGAGTTGTACGATGAGGTCACCCTTGCTGACCCTGTCACCTTCATAAAATGGAAGCTCTGTGATTCTGCCCTCCTCCTGGTTGTATATCTCAATCTCATGGCGCGCCTTCAGAGTGCCGGTGCGCAGCTGTGAGATGCCGATATCGCTGTGTTCTACCTGTATCGTTTCAACCAGGTGGTGTTTGTCTTTCCTGTGCTTCTTCTGTGCGGTCGGCTGGTCGCAGCCGCTGAGCATCAGAGCTGGCAGGATCACAAAAAAAACAGGAAAATTTTTCAGAGCAATATTCATCTTCATGTCGCCTTATTGAGATATTCCCCGATGCGTTGCATGCCCTTTTCCAGATTAACCAGTGTATTGGCATAGGAGAACCGGACATACCGGTCACTATTGTAGTGACCGAAATCGGTACCGGGTGTGACGGCCACTCCCGCCTGTTCCAGAAGGTTTTCGCACAAGGTCTCCGAATCCATCCGCAATGCTGAACAATCTGCATAGATATAGAATGCGCCGCGCGGTTTTGTGCGCACGACGAAGCCTGCATTGATCAGCTTTGGCAACAGATAATCGCGCCGTTCACGAAACACATCCCTGCGCCGCTTCAGTTCGGGCGTGACCTCCTTACTGAGTGCAGCCAGTGCAGCATACTGCGACAGCGTTGGGGCTGCCAGGAACATGTTTTGTGCCAGTCGGTTGACCGGCTCAATATATTCCTGCGGCATCACCAGCCAACCGATACGCCATCCGGTCATACCGTAGTACTTCGAGAAGCTGTTAATGACAAAGATGTCATCACTGATACCAACAACGCTGGTTGCGTCACCTTCATAGATCAGTCCATGGTAGATCTCATCGACAATCAGGCGCGCACCTCGCTCTTGAATGAATTCACTGATGGCCACAAGCTCGTCTGCCTCTATCAGAGTGCCGGTTGGATTGGATGGACTGGCTACCAGCACTGCGCGTGTGTTGGCCTGCCAGTGTTCTTCCAGCAACTCCCGCGTCAGCTGGTAATCCGTCTGTTCATCGACTGGAACAGACTGCACCTGTGCGTTAAACAAGCTTGCTATATGACGGTTACAGGGATACCCGGGATCGGTCATCATGATGCCATCGCCCGGATTGAGCAGAACTGCCATGGCCAACTGCAAGGCCCCCGACGCGCCGGGTGAGACAAGTATTCGTGCCGGATCGATTTCCGCCTCTTCAAGATAGATGTCGCTGATTGCCTTGCGCAGTTCAGGCAATCCGTTCGCTGCTGTGTAGTGTGTGTGGCCGGCTTGCAGTGCCGCCTCACCTGCCGTGACTACTGCTGCAGGAGATGGAAAATCCGGTTCGCCGATTTCCATGTGAATAATCTCCCTGCCCTGTGCTTCCATCTGCCGCGCACGATCAAGAATCTGCATCACCCTGAAGGGTGCAATCCGCTTTGCACGATCTGACATGACAGGTGCAGGCATCATGCGTATGCCTGACGAAGATAGTCAACAGTCAGCATCTCTTGATTGAACCCGCCTTTGCTGTCGCTGATAAGTTCTGCAGGGTGATCCGGATCACCCAGCCTGGACAGGACGAGGTCTGCCCCATTGAAGTCTTCGTCACGGGTGTAGTCGGTTATTGTAATAATCACTGGCAGCCCGGCGCCAAGAGCTGACCGGACACCATTGTATGAATCCTCGAACGCCAGACAGTCAACAGCGTCCCAGCCCATCTCATCCAACACCAGCTGATAGATTTCCGGCGAGGGTTTCATATTGGGTACGATATCCCCAGCGGCAATGATATCGAACCAGCCAAGGGCTTCTTCGCCAAGGTTGCTGGTAATCAGGTATTTCACATTACTGGGTGCTGTCGTCGTTGCGATGGCGAGCCGCAGTCCGGCATCCATCGCCTCTCTAAACAGACGTTCGACTCCTGTGCGCAGCGGTAAAGCACCATTGACTAGCATTTCCTTGAACACCTGCGTTTTACGCGCATAGATGTCCGAAATCAGAGTGTCGAGATCCGGTTCGGCGGGCAATGTTGGGCTATATTTGCCGACGTAGTAGCGCATACGCTCTTTGCCACCACTTACGCTAAGTAGATCACCATATAATTTCGGGCTCCATTCCCAGGCCAGTCCGAGTTCCGAAAAAGTTTTGTTGTATGCGACACGGTGGCCGTTAAGCTCCGTATCCGCCAGGGTTCCGTCAACATCAAATATCAATGCTTTCAATGGCATAGCGCTTTATGTCTCCTTATATATGCGAATACCAGTTGATCCTGTCCTGGTTATCTGGTATTTATTCGCGTCGCTTAACTTTCGCATCAATTATGGCAGGAGAAATTGCATGCCGGCCAGCAAAAAAACTGACCAGATTTCAACACTGATACACGGTGTCAAGCCCTACAAGACCAGGAAGGGTGAAAAGTACATGAACGCCAAACAGCATGAGCATTTTCGTAATGTTCTTACGTCCTGGCGCCAGGAACTGCTCGATGAGGTCACCCGTACTGTGCATTCCATGCAGGACGAAACTGAAAACCATCCGGATCCCAACGACCGGGCCAGCCAGGAGACCGATATCTCGCTGGAACTGCGCAACCGTGACCGTGAGCGCAAGCTCATTAAAAAGATCGACGAATCGATAGACACCATTGAAACAGGTGACTACGGCTATTGCGAATCATGCGGTATAGAAATTGGCATCCAGCGCCTCGAAGCGCGCCCGACTGCCAACATGTGCATCGACTGCAAGACGCTCGACGAAATCCGCGAAAAACAACTCGCCTGACATAGTGTGGTGCATCGGCAAACTGTCGGTGCACTAACATGACAGCTGCGCCCTTCAATCCGGCGTGGTGGTGTCGCAGCCCACATCTGCAAACTTTGTGGCCTTTCCTCTTCCGAGGTGGTCCATCTCCAGCCTACCAGCGCGAACGCCTTGAATTACCAGATGGTGATTTCATCGATATCGACTGGCTGGGCAGTCAGAACGATAGCCCGATTGTCATTCTATTGCATGGCCTGGAAGGCGGCTCTGACTCCCACTACATTCGTGCCATCAGTACACGACTGGCAGAACTGGGTTTACGCTGTGCGATCCTGCACTTCCGTGGCTGCAGTGGTGAAACAAACCGACTGGCTCGTGGTTATCACTCAGGCGATACAGCGGATCTCTCTTATTTCATCAATGGTCTGAGCTTTAAAACACCATCTGTCCCCATAGCTGCCATTGGCTATTCCCTGGGCGGAAATGTATTACTCAAATATTGCGGCGAAACGGGCAGAGACTGCCCTCTGTCCTTCGCTGTTACCGTGTCAGTACCCTTTGACCTGATGATCGCTGCTGAATCACTCAACTCCGGACTATCACGCCTGTATCAATGGTGGCTGGTAGGCAGCCTTAGACGCACAGCACAGCGCAAGATAGAACTTGGTTTGCTGGACTACTCGTCTGAAGAAATCCGCTCTCTGAGGACCTTTACCCGCTTTGACGACAAAGTAACTGCACCGCTGCATGGTTTCGATAGAGCAGAAGACTATTACCGTCGCTCGAGCTCACGCCAATATCTTAATAATATCCGCATCCCTACTCTTCTACTGCAAGCTGCCGACGATCCATTTCTGCTCGAAAAAGGACTGCCTGTTGAACAGGAATTATCCGACTCTGTAGAACTGGAAGTAAGTCAGCATGGCGGGCATGTCGGTTTTGTAAATGGCCGTTCGCCTTTCGCCAGTAAATACTGGCTGGATAAGCGAATCAGTGAGTATGTCAGTTCGGAATTCCAACTTTCCACCTGATGTATTGAGTGGGACTAATTTTTAGAGTCTCTGATCAAGTTGACTCTGTTACCGCCTGGTGGAATCCACCGGCCAAGGACGTACGGTTTTCAGGGGACGCCGTGAATACGTCCATGGTCGCTTCCGGCTTCCTGCCTCACGCGACACTTATACATCCATGTATGACGTAGGCTTAGCCGCGACCATCCATGGCCGCGGATACCCCTGAAACCCACATCCCCTTACCCGGCGGATGTGACGAGTGGATCTCCGAACTCACAGTTTACAAGGGGTATGGGGGAGACCTTCTCAAGACCTTCATTTGCATGGATGCAAATGCAGAGCGCACAGGGATGTGTTCACAGCGGGTCTTGGGAAGGCCTCGCGCAGATCCCGACCCACTGTTAAACAGGTTGTGTAGATCAACTTGACCAAAAACTCTTAACAGCACAGATCTGTGCACTTCCCGGTGTTGTAGTCAGGCAATAAAAAAGGGCCTTGCGGCCCTTTCTCTTCAACCATGCGAGAAGCGCTTATGCAGCGTCGTCATTCTCAATGGCTTTCATGCTGAGACGGATGCGACCCTGGCGATCGACTTCCAGAACTTTGACCTTGATGACATCGCCTTCAGAAAGCTTGTCAGTGACTTTCTCGACACGCTCGTTGGAAATCTGCGAGATGTGAACAAGGCCGTCTTTGCCAGGCAGAATCGTTACAAAAGCACCGAAGTCCATAATCTTGGCGACACGGCCTTCATAAATGGTGCCGACTTCAACATCTGCCGTGATCTGCTCGATGCGGCGTTTGGCTTCCTGTCCGGCAATATTATCAGTTGAGGCAATCTTGACAGTGCCATCGTCCTGGATATCGACAGTTGCGCCGGTTTCCTCTGAGATGGAACGGATCGTTGCGCCGCCCTTGCCGATGACGTCGCGAATCTTGTCGGTGGGCACCTTGATAGTGATGATGCGCGGCGCGTAGTCGGACATTTCTTCACGAGGAGCAGAAATAGCCTTAGCCATTTCGCCCAGGATATGGAGACGGCCTTCTTTTGCCTGATCCAGTGCAAGCTCCATGATTTCACGAGTAATGCCTTCGATCTTGATATCCATCTGCAGAGCAGTAATACCATCAGATGAACCGGCAACCTTGAAATCCATGTCGCCCAGGTGATCCTCATCACCAAGGATGTCGGTCAGTACAGCGAACTTTTCGCCATCCTTGATCAGGCCCATTGCCACACCGGCAACAGGTGCCTTGGTCTTAACACCCGCGTCCATCATGGACAAAGAGGCGCCGCAAACAGATGCCATGGAACTGGAACCGTTGCTTTCCGTGATCTCGGAAACGACACGAATGACATAAGGAAATTCTTCCACGCTCGGGACGATAGCTGCCACGGAACGCTTGGCGAGTTTGCCATGTCCGATTTCACGGCGCTTGGGGCTGCCTACGCGACCAGTCTCACCTACGCAGAACGGTGGGAAGTTGTAATGCAGCATGAACGGATCACGATAGGTGCCTTCCAGGGCATCGATAATCTGTGCATCACGTTCTGTGCCCAGTGTAGTCACTACGATAGCCTGTGTTTCACCGCGGGTGAACAGCGCAGAGCCATGAGCACGAGGCAATACGCCAGTGCGAATAGTGATTGGACGTACTGTGCGGGTATCACGCCCATCGATACGCGGCTGACCATCGAGGATGCGGCCGCGAACAATGGACTTTTCCAGTCCCTTGATAGCATTGCTGATATTTTCGGCATCGTCAGCGGAGGTGTCGTCAGAAGTCAGCTGTTCCATAATCTGGCTGCGGACAACTGAGCACTTGTTCTGGCGATCCATCTTGTCAGCGGTGCTGTATGCTTCTTCCAGACCGGCTTTGCCAGCGTTTGCAACAGCATCGACCATCGACTCATCTTTTTCTGCAGCGGTCCATTCCCATGGCGTCGTGCCGACTTCGGCAGCGAGTTCATTGACGACATTGATCGCGATACTGGACTGCTCGTGGCCAAACATGACTGCACCCAGCATGACTTCTTCGGACAGCATGTTTGCCTCTGATTCCACCATCAATACAGCAGAATCAGTACCGGCGACCACCAGGTCAAGATCGGAATTTTCCAGTGCTGCACGACCTGGGTTGAGGACATACTCACCGTCGATATAGCCGACGCGTGCGCAGCCAACCGGACCGTTGAATGGCAGACCGGAAATGGCCAGTGCGGCTGAAGTGCCGAGCATGGCAACGATATCCGGATCTACATCGGGGTTGATCGACATGACTGTACATATGATCTGTACTTCATTGATGTAACCTTTCGGGAACAAAGGACGGACAGGACGATCGATAAGGCGACAAATGAGGATTTCCTTTTCAGAAGGCCGACCTTCACGACGAAAAAAGCCGCCTGGAATCTTACCGGCGGCATAAACTTTTTCCTGGTAATCAACGGTCAGCGGGAAGAAATCCTGCCCCGGACGTGCGCTCTTCGCACCGACTACGGTGACCATGACGACTGTGTCGTCCATGCTGGCGATGATGCTACCACTTGCCTGACGACCGATTTCACCGGTCTCCAGCGTAACGGTGTGCTCACCGTACTGAAATGACTTGCTTACCTTATTCAAAGAATTACCCTCTGACCCGGTCGATTGTACCGGTGATTGACTAAATTTCTAGGTGCTTACTTACGGAGACCGAGACTGGCGATCAGACTGCGGTAGCGCTCTGCGTCACGGCTCTTCAAATAGTCGAGCAGTTTGCGGCGTTTGTTGACCAGTCTCAGCAGACCCTGTCTGGAGTGATGGTCGTGGATGTGTTCCTTGAAGTGACCCGTCAGGTCCACAATACGAGCGGTCATAAGTGCAACCTGCACTTCCGGAGATCCGGTATCCGACTCAGCGCGCTTGTAGTCGTCTACGATCTTTGCCTTTGTTTCAGCGTTCAAGGACATTTGGTTCCTCTTTCAATTTATTGGGCAGTAAAACGCGCGTATTCTACCTATGCGCCCCGCAATCCTCAACTATTTAAGCCAATAATTATGCGGTTCTGACCAGACTTGTCACCTTATGCGCCATTCCGGCGCAAGCCGGAGTCCAGGTTGTAGCGTATGTAAAGAACTGGATCCCGGCCTTCGCCGGGATGACAAATAAAATACACAATCAACAAGAATCAATAATTTACTTTAAATTATGATCTTTTCTTATTGTTTTTATTACTATTATACTACTCAATATTAAACAAACGCTTGGGTGCTACTCGCCGATCTGGCAGAATATCTCCGAGGCCCAGAAATTCGCCTTCACCGCCGTAAACACGAACCAGGCCCTGCTCGGGCAGATCTGCCGCCCTCACCGGCTGCCCCTGGCGCAGGAAATGAGCGGCATCCATCGGCAATTTTACTGCAGGAAATTGCGGCACACCTCTGTCCGGCGACAGCAGCACTTCCCGTCGCTGCTGAGTATTCATGTCCTCAAGCTGCTGCATCGAGTAAGCATCATTGAGTGACAGTTCACCAACTGCTGTTCGTTGCAATGCGGACACGTGTGCGCCACAACCAAGCGCTTCACCAAGATCAATCGCAAGGCTGCGTACATAAAATCCTTTTGAACAATGTAAAGCGATGCTGATCGTGGCGCCGTCAACGCATATTAGATCCAGACTAAACACCTGCATAGTACGAGGCTTGCGCTCTACCACAATACCTTTACGCGCCAGTTTGTAGAGCGGCTGCCCATCTTTCTTGAGGGCCGAGTACATTGGAGGAACCTGTTCGATCTGGCCGCTAAATGATTCCAGTGCGACGAGAATCTGCTGTTCAGTAAGGTCAACAGATTGCTTCTGCAGAACTTTGCCTTCTGCATCACCGCTGTCTGTTGACACACCAAGAGTAATTTCCGCAATGTAGCGCTTGTCAGAGTCAGTCAGGTACTGGCTCAGCTTGGTGGCTTCACCAAAGCAAATTGGCAACAAGCCAGTGGCCAGAGGATCAAGGCTGCCTGTATGCCCCGCCTTGCGTGCATTATAAAGTCGCCTTACCTGCTGCAGCGCTGCGTTTGATGTGGGACCTGTTTCCTTGTTGTAAAGAAGAATGCCGTCTACACGCTCGAAGCGGGGCTTACTGCGGCTCACTCTCCGCTCTCGTCTCGGCTCGGGTCGCGTGACATAGCCTGATCTATCAGTTCGGTCACATGCCTGCCCCGTTCAACTGAGGCATCATAAAAGAAGCGAATATTTGGGATATAGCGTAGATCAACGCGCCCGGCCAGTTCATGTCGAATGAAGCCGGCAGCTTTCTTCAGAACGCGTAAAGTATCTTTTATAGCCTGTTCATCACCCGGGCGTATGAAATGCACCCTGGCCGTCGACATATCACGCGACATTTTCGTATACGTTATAGTTACATCTGCGACGCGCGGGTCCTGCATTTCCTTCTGAATGATAACCGCCACCTCACGCTGGATGACTTCGGATACGCGGCTGGCGCGGCTGAATTCTCTAGGCATGGGCGATCACAGCGAGAGACTTACTCTGAATCCAGCGTGCGCTTGATTTCGGTTACTTCGAATACCTCGATCTGGTCACCGACCTTGATGTCATTGTAATTCTTGACACCAATGCCGCATTCAAAACCGGCTTTAACTTCGTTCACATCGTCCTTGAAGCGACGCAGGGAATCGAGTTTGCCTTCGAAGATCACAACATTGTCACGCAGTACGCGCACCGGGTTGTTGCGCTTGATGTTGCCTTCCGTGACCATGCAGCCGGCAATGGCGCCGACCCTGGAGACGTGGAACACGTCGCGGACATCACACAGTCCGGTAATTTGCTCCTTGATCTCAGGGGCAAGCAGGCCTTCGATGGCAGCTTTAACCTGATCTACGGCATCGTAGATGACTTTATAATAGTAGACCTCGACTTCTTCCGCTTCGATCAGTTTGCGTGCGGATGCTTCGGCACGAACATTGAATGCAATAATGATAGCCTGTGATGCAAGGGCGAGATTGACATCAGATTCTGTGATGCCGCCAACCATGCCATGTATTACACGCACCTTGACTTCATCGGTGGACAGTTTTTCAAGAGAACCTGTCAACGCCTCAATAGATCCCTGTACATCCGCCTTGATCAACAATGGCAATGTGCGCGTCTCGGCCTGCTCGTCTTCCATGCGCTGGAACAGATTTTCCAGCTTGCTGGCCTGTTGTCTGGCCAGACGTGATTCCTTGGCCTTGCTCTGCCTGAACAGGGCAATCTCACGTGCCTTGCGTTCGTCTGGTACAACCAGTACATCATCGCCCGCAATGGGTACGCCGGACAGGCCCAGAACCTCAACCGGTGTGGATGGACCGGCAGACTTGATAGCATTTCCCCGGTCATCGTAGAGTGCACGGATCTTGCCGCTTTCCTGGCCGGCGATCACAACAGCACCTTTTTTCAATTCACCCTCCTGCACCAGTATGGATGCGACGGGGCCGCGTCCTTTATCAAGCCGTGCCTCTACGACCATACCTCTGGCTGGAACATTGATAGGGGCCTTGAGCTCCAGAATTTCGGATGTCAGCAATACGTTTTCGAGCAGGGAATCGACACCTTCTCCAGTGTGCGCAGAGACTCCGACAAACATGACATCACCACCCCAGTCTTCCGGAATGACTTCATGGGTACTGAGTTCCTGCTTTACCCGGTCGATATCAGCTTCTTCCTTATCTATCTTGTTGATGGCAACGACCAGCGGCACGCCGGCATCGCGCGCGTGGTGAACGGCTTCGACGGTCTGCGGTTTAACACCATCATCTGCCGCCACCACCAGAATGACAATATCTGTCGCTTTGGCGCCACGGGCACGCATCGCCGAGAAAGCTTCGTGACCAGGTGTATCCAGGAATGTGATGCTGCCATGTTCAGTATCTACATGATAAGCACCGATGTGTTGAGTAATCCCGCCGGCTTCACCGCTGGCAACCTTCGCCTCACGAATGTAGTCAAGCAGTGATGTCTTGCCGTGGTCCACGTGCCCCATGACCGTCACGACCGGATTGCGATCAATCAGCTCAGCATCGACGACTTCAGGCGCAACAAGGATGTCTTCAGGGGTTTCATCTTTCGCTTCTGTGGCCACGTGGCCCATTTCTTCGACAACCAGGGTCGCGGTATCACGGTCGAGCGGCTGGTTGATGGTCACCATCATACCCATGCCCATCAGCGTTTTGATCACTTCGCTGGATTTAACCGACATGGTTAAAGCCAGTTCCGCCACAGTCAGCGTCTCGGGGATAGCGACCTCATGGATAACCGGTGCTGTAGGTTTCTCGAAAGAATGCTGGTCAGACATACTGGTCTGAACCTGTTTCTGCCGGCTACGTCGTGGCTTGCGTCGACCGGCCTTGCCGGAGGCGACATGAAGCTGCTGGCGTGAATCACCGCGGCCTCCTTCTTTGCGCTTGCGTGTTGTCTTTTCCTTCTTTTCCGGAGCGGCCTTGCCAGGACGAGGGCCAGCACTCTTCTTGCTTTCCTCACGAGACTTTTCTTCAGACTGACGGGCAGCTTCTGCCTTTTTCTTCGCTTCTATCTCGGCTTTCTCCGCCTCCTTGCGTGCAACTTCCTCAGCTGCCTTGGTTACAGCGTCTTCCTCGGCTTTACGGCGTGCTTTCTCTTCTGCTACGAGTGCAGCAGCCTCTTCTTCAGCACGCTTTATCTTTTCGGCTTCCTTGGCACTGACTTCTTCTACGATACCCTTGCGTACAAAAGTACGTTTCTTGCGCACGACGACCTGCACATTATGGGAAGTCCCTGTTCTCGATGTCTGTCTGATCTCACTCGTAGTACGCTTGTTCAGAGTGATCTTGCTGCGTGTTTTTGGTGTTTCAACCTTACCGTCACCACGGAGGAATTTCAGCAGTGTGATCTTTTCTTCATCATCCAGTACATCATCGGTATTTTTACCCGGAATACCCGCCTCACCAAGCTGTTTAACCAGCTTGTCCGGTTCAACGCCAATTTTCTGGGCAAATCCCTTGATACTAATCTCAGACATCATGCTCTCTCTAACAATGGTACGCTGTAAAACGGTGTAAAACTCTCTATTCTACTCCAAATCCCTACTCGAACCATGGTGCCCGCGCGGCCATGATCAGCGACTTGGCAGCTTCTTCATCCATTTCCTGAATTTCCAGCAGTTCATCGACTGCCAGCTCGGCAAGATCTTCCTGAGTGATGACCCCTTTACTGGCAAATACGCGGGCCATGTGTTCGTCCATACCCTCGAGATCCAGCAGGTCCTGGGCAGGCTCGCTGTCATGCAGGGTTTCCTCATCAGCAATGGCCGAAGTCAACAGGGCATCCGCTGCGCGGCTGCGCAGTTCATCAATCAGTGCATCATCGAACTCGTCAATTTCTTCCATTTCTTCACGCGGCACATAAGCGACTTCCATGACGGTGGAGAATCCCTCCTGGACAAGGATGGAAGCGACATCTTCGTCAACGTCGAGCTGCTTGCTGAACATTTCGACCATCTTGACGGCCTCTTCCTGGCCTTTTTCTTCAGCTGATTCTTCAGACATCACGTTGAGTTCCAGACCAGTCAGGCGGGAAGCCAGTTTGACATTCTGACCTTCGCGGCCGATGGCCTGGGCCAGCTGAGTCTCATCGACAATGACATCGACAGAGTCTTTCTCTTCATCGATCATGATCGATAGAATCTCGGCAGGCGCCAGAGAATTGATTACGAATTGTGCAACATCCGGTGACCACTTGATGATATCAACGCGCTCGCCGGCGATTTCATTCGACACGCTCTGAACCCGTGAGCCACGAATACCTACGCAGGCGCCTACGGGGTCTATTTTGGGATCATTGGAATGCACCGCTATCTTGGCGCGCATGCCCGGGTCTCGTGCAGCCCCGTGAATTTTGATCAGGCCTTCGCCAATCTCAGGGACTTCAAGCTCAAACAGCATAACCAGTAATTCCGGACAGACGCGATTCAGGAACAGCTGCGGCCCCTTTGGTGCAAAACTGACATCTTCGAGTACCGCACGGATTCTGTCACCTTTGCGCAGACCTTCACGGAGAATCATGTTGCGCTTTGGCAGCAGGGCTTCTGCACCATTGATTTCGACAATGGCATCACCGCGCTCCAGACGTTTGACGATACCAGTGATCATTTCGCCTTTGCGAGGTTCGAATTCTTCGACGATCATTTCACGCTCGGCTTCTCTGACCTTCTGCATGATGACCTGTTTGGCAGCCTGCGCAGCAATACGCCCGAACTCAACAGGCTCCAGTTCATCTTCAATGACGTCGCCTATCTCGATTTCCGGGTAATCCTCACGCGCAACTGAGAAAACAATCTGCTTGTCGGGGAATTCAAGTTCATCCTCATCACTAATGACTTCCCAGACGCGGTAAGTCATATAGGCACCTGAATCACGATCAATATCCACTCGCGCATCGATATCCAGTGCATTAAGTTTGCGCGTCGCAGTAGCCAGCGCAGCTTCTATTGCACCGAAGACATCATCTTTCTTCAGGCCCTTCTCGCGGGAAACTGCATCCGCCATCATGAGAATTTCATTCTGCATGTCATCGTCTCACTATGTTGTAATGTTCTGCCTTCCTGGCGTATGTCTTCTAGCCGTTATTAAACGGTGTATTCTGGAGCAGTCATCCTTGCCTGCTCCTTGCTATCTACTAAACTTCCAGGGCCAAATTGGCTTTCTCGATTATTTCCAGCGGAATCTCATACACTTCATTATCTACCGCTATGATCAGCGTTTCGCCTTCGATCGATTCAAGCAGACCGGTAAATCGCTTTCTCCCCAGTACCGGCTCAGAACAGCGGATCTTCATGCGCTCGCCAATAAACTGGCTGAAATGCTTCAGCGTTACCAGCGGCCGGTCCAGCCCGGGAGAAGATACTTCCAGCGTGAACTTGCCACGCAGAGGATCTTCTACATCAAGTATGCCACTGACCTGATAACTGATATCAGCACAATTATCGACGGTAATCCCGTCCGGCGAGTCGATATAAACCCGCATCACTGCCCCGCCGCCGTCGCCGGAAACCTCAACAGCGACGAGTTCAAAACCCATCGAATCAATGACCGGGCCGAACATGTCTGACAATTTCTTTTCCAGCGTATCCAAACGTCGTACCGTCGTGTTCGCATATAACAAAAAACCGGACTTAAAGCCCGGTTTTCACCTTCGGAATATGACCAGTAAATTGTCATGTTCCAAAAATAACAAGACCCCGCTGAAGCAGGGTCTTATTATTATCAGCTAGCCTCGAAATACAGCTTGTCGAGCTTGCCTGAACCTATTTGGTAGCGGGGGCAGGATTTGAACCTACGACCTTCGGGTTATGAGCCCGACGAGCTGCCAGACTGCTCCACCCCGCATCAGGAGGTGGGATAATACGCATGCGAAAATGTTTTTTCAACCGGGGAACGGAAATAGTTTTGTGGTAGGGGATCCGTAGGCGGAAATTCAGCTATTGGCCGAATAAATTCGGCCCAACCACTGTGCTGTGATCCGGCCTGGGTATTTCATTTGTCGAATTCATTCGACCTTTACTTATTCGGCTGGAGTGAGCTCTACGTTGATTTCCTGTGGCTCATATTCTGAATTGAAACGTGAGCTGTTGCGGATATTGAGCCAGAAAGTGTGCACTTCGTCTTTGTAACCCTGCTTGTGCAGACGAACACTGATCCGGCGGGACTCGTCGCGGTCTGCCTTTCTGGTAATCAGTACGGGTGTGGTGCCAAGGCTGGCCTCATCGCCCAGGTTAATAACTTCTGCACCGGATGGTACTGACCGGATGCTAGCTGAACCATATGAAGAGCAGCCGGAAACGACTACCAATGCGGCAGCAGCACACAAACCCGTCAATCCTTTCAGTGTCGGCATGTATTCTCCTGACATTTAGCCCATCGACTTGATGGCTGACATGCAAATGTCCATTATAACGCCGATCCAGGGCATTATGGCCAGCAAAGCAAGCGCATTTGCACTAACCAGCACGCGCATATCCATACCTGTAGTAATCGCCCTCGCCCTTTCTGGTGGGTCAAAATACATGGTTTTGACGACCCGCAGATAGTAGAACGCACCTATTACTGCAAGCAGAACTGCAACGACAGCGAGCCATATCATCTGGACGTCGACCAGTGCCTGTATGACGGACAGCTTTGCATAAAACCCTACCGTAGGCGGCAGCCCTGCCATTGAAAACATGACCAGCGCGATCATGAACGCATACCAGGGGTGCTCTTTGTTCAGCCCACGGTAATCACTGATATTTTCAGCTTCGAAGCCTTTTCTCGACATCAGCATAATCAGGCCGAAGGCAGCAAGGCCCGTGAAGGCATAGATCATCATGTAGAACAACGAAGCACTGTAGCCGTTCGGCGTAGCACTGATAATGCCAAGCAGGAAATAGCCCATATGCGAGATGGCCGAGTATGCCAGCATACGTTTGAAATTAGTCTGGGTGATGGCAACAATATTACCTAGTGCCATGGACAGAACAGCCAGGATGGTCAGCATCTCACTCCAGTTGACATACAGGTCCTGGAAGCCATCCACCAGCAGGCGAATGATCATCGCGAAGGCAGCCAGCTTCGGGGCCGTAGCGATAAACAGCACGACAGAGGTCGGTGCACCCTGGTAGATATCCGGTATCCACATGTGGAACGGAACAACACCAAGCTTAAAACCGAGGCCGACCACGATAAACACCAGACCCAGCATCAGCATTACATCATCGGTCTGCATTCCCTGTATCGCTGCGCTGATCGTGGCAATATCCAGACTGCCGGTAACACCGTACATCAACGACATGCCATACAGCAGCATGCCGGATGCCACCGCACCGAGTACAAAGTATTTCATTGCCGCTTCAACTGCGGTGTCTGAATCACGATTCAGCGCCACCAGGGTGTAGAGCGACAGTGATAATAATTCCAGCCCCAGGTAGAGACTCAGGAAATGGCTGGCGGAGGCCATGACCATCATGCCCAGTACTGCGATAAGGATCAGCACGAAGTATTCACCCCGATACATACCCCGATCAAGGATGTACTGTCGCGTATAGACGAGACCGATTGCAGTGAATGACAGGATCGCCAGCTTTACAATTACGGACATGCTGTCATGGATGAACATGCCATTGAATGTACTTACCGGATCAGTGCTCAGACCTGCCAGCCCCAGGTATATCCCGCCAATCAGACTAACCTGCGTCAGCCAGTAGCTGAGCATAGGAATGCGCTTGTGGGTGTAAAGGTCGATCATCAGTATCAGGCATGCCATGGAGAATATAAAAATCTCCGGAGTAGCAACCTGCATGTTTACTATATTGTTCATATTTTCACTATCGAAGCCTGCAGCAGCAGCTTATCGACCGATGTATGGATTACTTCCAGGAATGGCGCAGGCCACAGACCCATGACCAGAACAGTCACTGCCAGCAGCACCAGGAACAGGATCTCCCTGCTGGTGACATCTGTCAGCTTGGCGACATTATCGTTTGCGACATCACCGAATATCACCCGCTTGTACATCCACAAAGTATAAGCAGCACCAAAGATCAGTGTTGTCGCCGCCAGTATGGCGAACCAGGGGTTCACCTGGAATACACCGACTATGACCAGAAATTCTCCGACAAAGCCCGAAGTACCCGGCAAGCCTGCATTGGCCATTGCGAAAAGCATCATGAATGCAGCAAAGACCGGCATGGTATTCGCAACACCGCCGTAATCCTTGATCTGGCGTGAATGCACTCTATCGTAGAGAACGCCGACACAGAGGAACATCGCGGCGGAGATGAAACCGTGCGAGATCATCTGGATGATCGCGCCTTCCACCGCCATCTTGTTGAATACGAACAGGCCGAGTGTTACAAAACCCATGTGTGAGATGGATGAATAGGCAATCAGTTTCTTCATATCACTCTGAGCCAGAGCGACGAACGCGATATACACAATGGCAATCAGGGACAGGGCAATTATCAGCCAGGCCAGCTCGTGGCTGGCATCAGGCGTCACCGTCAGATTGAAGCGAATGAAGCCATAAGCACCCATTTTCAGCATGATGGCCGCCAGTACGACGGAACCACCTGTCGGTGCCTCGACGTGAGCGTCCGGCAGCCAGGTGTGTACCGGAAACATCGGTATCTTGACCGCAAACGCCGCGAAGAAGGCCAGGAACAGCAGTATCTGCGCATTGAGCGGAATTCGTACCGCCTGGAAGTCAGCTATGCTGAAGCTGCCGCCACTCGTGTAATACAGATAGATCAGTGCCACCAGCATCAGCAGCGAACCGAGCAAGGTGTAGAGGAAGAACTTGATGGTCGCATAGATGCGGTTCGGACCACCCCATATACCGATGATCAGGAACATTGGTATCAGCATGCCTTCCCAGAATACGTAGAACAGGATGGCATCCATTGAGGAGAAGACGCCGATCATCATGCCTTCCATGATCAGGAAGGCCGCCATGTACTGGGCAACGTTCTCCTGGATTACTTTCCAGGCGGAGATCACCACAATGATGGTCGTAAACGAAGTCAGCAGTATCAACAGCAGCGCGATGCCGTCGATGCCAAGCGCGTAATTTATGCTGAAGGCAGGTATCCAGCTGACCATCTCGAGGAACTGCATGTCCGCCGTCTGGGCATCAAACTGCGTATACAGCGGCAGGGTGATAGCAAAAGTCAGCAGGCTGACGACTAATGCCAGCACACGTGCAAGCGAGGCTTTTTTATCATTGCCAGTAGCCAGTACAACAACACCACCAACGATCGGTGTCCAGATAGCCAGGCTCAGCAGGTTTGCATCAAAAATCATTATTTCATCCCTGCTTCACATTGAGAAACCAGGTCATCAGCACAAGCAGGCCGATGATCATGGCAAAGGCGTACTGATAAACGAGGCCGGATTGCAGCGGTTTCAAAATTCTGGAGAAAGCGGCAACAACTCTGGCGGTGCCATTGACCAGTAAGCCGTCAATCAATTTCTGATCAATGAACGTCGACAACCAGTTCGCAATCCCGATAGTACCGTTGGCAAAAACTTTCTGATTGAAGGCATCGAAACCATATTTGTTTTCCAGCACGCGATAAAGCGGCTTGACGGAGTCCACCACCATGCCAGGCAGTTCGGGTCTTCTGATGTAGAACAGCCATGCCAGGAAGATGCCCCCCACCGCCAGCCAAAAAGGTAGCGCCAGTATGCCGTGAAATATAAAGGCCATGACCAGGCCGAAGCCAGTCTTGCCATCATTGTGCGATGCGATTTCTCCCAGCACATTATGCTGTTCGCTGACAAAAATGACGTCCTTGAAATAATCACTGAACGCGAAGGTTTCCATGTACATGAAACCTGCCAGTATCGACGGAATTGCGAGCAACACCAGCGGTACCACTACCACGCCAGGTGACTCTTTAACGTGGTGCAGGGTATGTTCATCCATGCGCGGCTTGCCATGGAACGTCATGAACAGCAGACGGAAGGAATAAAATGCAGTAATTCCGACACCTGCCAGCACCGCAATATAGGCAAAGCCTGCTCCCGGAATCGTTGAAGCATGCACGCTTTCGATGATCAGGTCCTTGGAGAAAAAGCCGGCGAATGGCGGGATGCCAGCCAGCGCCAGTGAGCCAATCACCATAGTTAAATAGGTCCATGGCATCAGCTTGCGCAGCCCGCCCATCTTGCGCATGTCCTGTTCGTGGTGCATCGCAATAATGACGGAGCCTGCACCCAGGAACAGCAGGGCCTTGAAGAAGGCATGCGTACCGAGGTGGAAGATGGCGGCTGCATAGCCGGAGGCACCGAGTGCGACAGTCATGTAACCCAGCTGGGACAATGTCGAATATGCCACTACGCGCTTGATGTCATTTTGCACCAGGCCAAGCAAGGCCATAAAGAATGCAGTCAGGGCGCCGATAATCAAGACGAAGCTGAGTGCTGTCTGTGACAGTTCAAACATCGGCGACATGCGCGCCACCATGAAGATACCGGCGGTCACCATCGTCGCAGCATGGATCAATGCCGAGATGGGTGTAGGACCTTCCATCGAATCCGGCAGCCACACATGCAGCGGCACCTGTGCCGATTTACCCATTGCACCAATGAACAGCGCGATGCAGATGAACGTCATCAGGTTCCATGGGCTGCCTGGAATGATCTCGATAGTATCGCCAGCCACACCCGGTGCAGAAGCAAATACAGCGGAATAGTCCAGGCTGCCGAATGTTGCATAGATTGCTGCGATACCGATCAGAAAACCAAAGTCACCCACACGGTTGACCAGAAATGCCTTCAGGTTGGCAAAGATGGCGGTATCGCGCTTGAACCAGAAACCGATCAGCAGGTATGAAACCAGGCCCACTGCTTCCCAGCCGAAAAACAGCTGCAAGAAATTGTTCGACATGACCAGCATCAGCATGGAGAACGTGAACAGCGAAATGTAACTGAAGAAGCGCTGATAACCCGGGTCATCGTGCATATAGCCGATGGTATAGATATGCACCATCCATGATACGAAGGTGACAATCACCATCATGGTCGCCGTCAGGCTGTCTATCAGGAAGCCGACTTCAAACGGGAAGCCTCCACTGACGCCCCAGACATAGACGGTGCCATTCCAGGTATTGCCGTCCATGACGTCCATATAGACGTAGACGGACATGAAGAATGCCAGTCCGACACCCAGGATGGTAAGCGTATGTGCGCCGATACGACCGAGATTGCGCCCGAAAAGTCCGGCAAGGATAGCCGGGATCAGGCATACAAGCGGGATAGCCAGGTAGATGAGTTTCATTTCTTCCTGCATGCGATCAACCTTTCAGACTATCGAGGTCGCTGACATTAATGGTATGCCGGCGTCTGAATAAAACGATGATGATGGCAAGACCAATGGCTGACTCGGCAGCCGCAACCGTCAGCACAAAGAAAACAAATACCTGCCCTGCGGTGTCCTGAAGATAATGCGAAAAAGCAATGAAGTTGATATTGACCGCCAGCAGCATCAGCTCAATGGACATCAGCAGAATGACGACGTTCTTGCGGTTCAGGTAGATTCCGACAACGCTGATTGAGAAAAGGATGGCGCCTAATGCAAGGTAATGAGACAGGGCAATCATATCAGTCCTTTTTCTCTGAGTTCATTTTTACCAGCCGGATACGATCCTCGCGTCGAACCTGCACCTGCTCGTGCGGTTTCTGTGTGCGTGTTCCAGTACGTTTTCTCAGTGTCAGCACGATTGCGGCAACCATGGCGAGCAGAAGCAAAGCCGCCGCAAGCACGAATGGATATACATAATAGGTATATAACAACAGGCCCAGCTGATGTGTGTTGCCATAATCCACTCCGGCCGGCACAGGGGCAGAAATCTGCTCTATTTCGAAAGGTCCAGACGTCAGCACGATGACCAGCTGCAACAGGATCAGGACAGCCACGGTAGCACCAATGGGAAGTGTCTCGGCAAAACCTTCGCGCAGTTGATCGAAATCGATGTCCAGCATCATCACCACGAACAGGAACAGCACCATAACGGCACCGACATAGACAAGGATCAGCACAAGCGCCAGGAATTCCGCTTCCAGCATCATCCAGATGCAGGCAACCGCAAAGAAGGTCAGAATCAGGAAAAGCGCGGCACGAACAGGATTGCGCACTGTGACGACCATAGCTGCAGCCAGTACAGCTATCGAGGCAAAGAAATAAAAGGCCAGTTGTTCAAATGTCATTTAACAATCCGCCCTGATTTAACGGTACGGTGCATCGAGTTTGCGGTCACTGGCGATGGAATCTTCCATCCGATCGCCAACAGCCAGCAGTTTTTCCTTGGTGTAGTACAGGTCATCCCTGTTCTCACCGTGGTATTCAAATATTCGGGTTTCAACGATGGCATCGACCGGACAGGCTTCTTCGCAGAAACCGCAAAAGATGCACTTACTCAAGTCGATATCATAGCGCGTCGTTCGACGACTGCCGTCTTCGCGCACATCGGAGTCTATGGTAATCGCCAGCGCAGGACACACGGCCTCACACAGCTTGCACGCGATGCAGCGCTCCTCACCATTCGGATAGCGTCGCTGGGCATGCAGGCCACGGAAGCGGAATGACATGGGTGTTTTTTCATCCGGATACTGGACGGTAATCTTTTTCTTGAAGAAATGATTGCCGGTGACCGACAGCCCTTTCAACAGCTCCAGCAGGAAAAGGCTTTTTATGATGTTTATTGCTCTTTTCATAGTAATCAGCCTTTAGTGGAACAAGTGGCCCCACGGGGTCAAAAACATCGCACAACCCATTACGACGATCCATACCAGTGTAACCGGTATAAAGACCTTCCAGCCCAGACGCATGATCTGGTCATAGCGGTAGCGCGGAAAGGTTGCGCGGAACCACAGGAAGAAAATCAGCATGGCGCTGGTCTTGATCAGCAGCCAGTGTATGCCGTCTCCCAGCAGCGGCACATCCGACCAGAAGCCCAGCGGCGACATCCAGCCACCCAGGAACAACAGCGACGTCAGCATCGCAATCAGAATCATGTTGGCATATTCGGCCAGGAAGAACACCGCGAAGGTCATACCCGAATATTCGACATGAAAGCCGGCGACGATTTCAGATTCACCTTCGGCGACATCGAAAGGTGCGCGGTTCGTTTCGGCAACACCAGATATGAAATAGACAACGAACAGAGGCAAAAGAGGCAGCCAGTACCAGCTAAACAAACCACCCGACTGTGCATTGACGATATCACCCAGATTAAGGCTGCCGGCAGCCATCAGAACACCTACCAGGGCGAAGCCCATGGCGATCTCATAGGCAACGATCTGGGCAGCAGCGCGCATCGAACTCAGGAAGGCATACTTGGAGTTGGATGCCCAGCCGGCAATGATGACGCCGTAAACTTCCAGTGATGTCATGGCCAATATAAACAACAGACCGGCATTGATGTCGGACAACACCAGTGTGTCAGAGAACGGTATGACCGCCCAGGCTGCCAGCGAAGGTGCGATAGACAGTATCGGCGCCAGTATGAACAGGTACTTGTTGGACCGGGCCGGTACAACAATCTCTTTCAGCAGCAGTTTGACGGCATCAGCGATCGGCTGCAGCCAGCCTCGCGGCCCTACCCTGTTGGGTCCGACGCGAATCTGCATGTAGCCAATAATTTTCCGCTCGGCAAATGTTAAATAGGCGACGGCCAGCATCAACGGCGCAACGATGGCAATGACCTTGATCAGTGCGACCAGCAACACCTGCAACCAGGACGGGAAGATGCTGAGTGCGTTTAGAATGATGTCAGGCATCAGTTAGAGACCTCGACGCTCACTGCTGCACCCAGCGCACTGCTGTCTGCAGTCGCTGTTGGTATAACAACACATTGCGCCGGTACACCCGGTTTGCCAATGATTGTAAGCTCAATGCTGTGCTCACCATCGCTAAATCGAACAGTGGCGCCCTCTTCTGCTCCGATAGCCTGAAGCGTATCCGGATGCATTTCTGCCACGACTCTATTATCCGCAGCAGTTTGCAGCGCTTCTGCTCGCCGGACAATGGCATCGCTACGATACAGCGGCAGCTCAAAAATACGCTGTAATCGATCAGCAGGTATTTCGGATACACTGAATTCGGCAGCTTCCTGCCTCATCCGTATGTCTGCAAGCCCTGCAATGGCTTCGCAGCTGACTTCGCTTATCTGGTTGTAGTCAAAGCCATCGAGCGAGAGATAATTACCCAGCACACGCAGAATCTTCCAGCCAGGACGCGCATCACCCGGCGGTGATACAGCTGCCTTCCATTCCTGCAAATTCCCTTCGCAATTGATGTGCGTACCGTCTGTTTCACTGAATGCGGCCAATGGCAGCTGAACATGGCAGCATTCATCCAGGTCGGCATCACGGTACAAACCGATATGGACGACCATACCAGTCTCGCGCAGTGTGGCGAGGGCCTGATCCCCGTGCATAGCATCATGCGCCGGGTCTAAATTGAACAGCAGACAGGCCTTTAGAGGATCTGTCAGCATCTGGGATGCGTTTCTGCCTTTGCTACGGGCATTGGCCAGGACCTGCCATGAAGCAACGCTATTGGCTTCAGCCAGGTTACCCATGCGCGCACCAGTCAATGTACTGATCAAACCTGTCATCACCGTGAGTGCAGAATAATTTGGGTCCATCTGCGCCTGTGCACCGAGAATGACGTGGCCCTTGTCAGCAGCATCGATCAGCTCGTTTGCCAGCGACACTATCTCAACACTTGCCTCGGTTCCATTGGCCAGCTTGCTGACTGCATCCGGCACGCTGCCGCCTTTACGACTGGCAATAACCTGGGCAAGCATAGCCAGTTCGGCAAGCAGCGCATCAGGCGCAAGTGTCTTGCTTGACGCTGTTTCGAAGGCTAAATCGTAGTTGACGGGATTGATGGCGTGAACACGCGTACCCTTATGCACTGCTTTACGCAGCCTGAGACCCAGGATTGGCTGTTCCTTGCGGATATTGCTATGTACCAGCAAGACAGTCGAAGCAGCTTCCAGATCTGCGATGCTGCTGCCCAGCAACGGTGCAGGCTGGCTGCCGTCAAAATCCTGCTGGCGCAGGCGGTAGTCGATATTGCTGCTGCCAAGCCCCTGCATCAGTTTGTTCAGCAGGTGCAGTTCTTCCAGCGTCGCTGTTGGTGAAACCAGCGTACCTATGGAATCGGCGCCGAACTCTTCGCTGATGGCCTTCAGCTTGCTGGCAACATGTTCTAAAGCTGTCTGCCAGTCCGTGTCCTTCCATTGGCCATCAATTTTCAACCTTGGAACTGTAAGCCGCTGTTCACTGTTGAGTGCTTCGTAGCTGAAGCGATCACGGTCGGACAGCCACACTTCATTAATGGATTCATTGGCAGCCGGGATTACGCGCATGACTTTATCGCGCATAACCTGTATCTCTGTGTTCGAGCCTACCGTGTCATGTGGTGCGATACCGCGATGGTTCTGCATTTCCCATGAGCGACACTGAAAACGGAAGGGTTTGGATGTCAGCGCACCAACCGGGCACAGATCGATGACATTGCCGGATAGCTCCGAGTCTACGGTATGCCCCATGAATGTCATGATCTCGCTATGCTCACCACGACCGGCCATGCCCAGTTCCATGATACCGGCCAGCTCCTGGCCGAATCGTACGCAGCGTGTGCACTGGATGCAGCGTGTCATATCGGTCGAGATCAATGGACCCAGGTTCTTGTCCATGACCACGCGCTTGCCTTCGCTGTACTGCGAAACGTCATTGCCGTAGCCAACTGCGAGGTCTTGCAGCTCACACTCGCCGCCCTGATCACAAATCGGGCAGTCCAGCGGGTGATTGACGAGCAGGAACTCCATGGTGCTCTTTTGTGCATCACGCGCCAGTTCGGAACGCGTCTGCACCTTCATACCATCCGCCACGGGCGTCGCACAGGCAGGCAAGGGTTTAGGCGCCTTTTCCACTTCAA
>Ga0209013_10000897_pt1 | contig 27371 bp, 28 predicted proteins | sample Cruoilmetagenom2_FD_187291 | JGI IMG/M metagenome (GOLD analysis project Ga0209013, IMG submission 187291) | Oil polluted marine microbial communities from Coal Oil Point, Santa Barbara, California, USA - Sample 2 (SPAdes) (version 2) | ecosystem: Environmental > Aquatic > Marine > Oil seeps ...
TTATTTCTGGAAGGATATCTAAAAATGATCCATGTCGCAAAAATACATCGTAAAAAGCATTTAAGCCCCAATTCATAGGTGAAATATTAGATAGTGTCTGCATGAATTTAGGCATAATAAAAACAGGAACCCAAACACCACCAAGAGCCGCTAAAATAACAACAAATGTTGCGCCAAAAGGAGCAGACTGTTCTTGTGTTTTTGCAACAGTTCCTAATAACAACCCTAAGCCAATTGCAGCTAAACCAGAAAACAAAGTGACTACAAAAAGTAGTGGTAAGCGACCAGTAACATTAAGTGTTGGTAATCCTATTGAAGGGAATAAGTAAATGCCAATTAAAAGCATTAGTACAAACTGAATAAGGCAAACGGCTAAATATACAATCGTTTTACCACCAAGAACAGTTGCATAATGAACAGGATTTGTTCGAAGGCGAACAAATGTGCCTTGACTTTTTTCTTTTACGATATTGATAGATAATGGTACAATAATAAAGAAAATTGCAAATAAAGTCCAAGCAGGAACATTATGTTGTACGGAGTTCGGTAACACTTCTTTTTTATTGTTTTTCGGAAAAATCTCTTTAAATGAGATATAGTTTTCTGTTTCAAAAACAACTTTTGTTGAATCATCAGTGATTTGTTCCTGAAAAGCTTTGTAGATGGATTGGGATTCAATTTTAGAAATCATCCTATCAATCCCATTTTTTACCGAATTTTTAAAGGTGAGCTGTGTAGCAGGATCAAAATAGAGTCTTACCTCTTTTTTGGTGATAGTTTGTTTTAGTTGAACATCTTCTTCCTCTCCTAAACCAAGTTCGGCTAAAATTTCTTCAACATTTTGATTTATTTTTTTCTCTAAATCTGAAGATAATTTTTCTGGTATTATAATTGCTAATTGGTAATCTCCTTTAAAGACAAAGGTTTTCGCTTCTTTTTCAGTGTCTTTTAGTAAAACTTCAAATGTGTTAGTATCTTCTAAACCATTGATTATAGTTTCGGAAATATTACCCTTATCATTATTAACAATAAGTACTGGGATTTTGGCATCTGTAACTGATTTAAACGTGCTATCTTGAATTAATGTAATAGTAATGATTAACACTAATGGCATTATAAATAGTATTGCAATCCCACCAATATCACGTGTAAGTAATAAGAATTCTTTGTAAGTAGAAGCTACTAATTTATGCATGATCTCTTAAGGCTTTTCCTGTTAGACTTAAAAACACATCTTCTAAATTATGTGATCCTTCATACTTATTTATTAATTCTTTTGGTTCTCCTTGAATGATTAATTTACCATGATCAATAATAGCGACTTTATTACAAAAAAATTCCGCTTCGTTTAAGTGATGAGACGTATAAATTATTGTTGTTCCCTTTTCATTTAAATCCTGAAGAAACTTAATAATCACATTTTTTGATTGCACATCTACACCAACGGTTGGTTCGTCAAGAAACAATACTTTTGGGTTATGCAAAATACTAGCGATTAAATTAATACGACGTTTCATACCTCCCGAATAAGTTTCAATTTTTTTGTTAGCAAATTGAAGCAATCCTAAATGATCTAGCGATGAATTTATTTTTGTGGTTAAAGATTTACCGCTTAATCCATACATACTTCCAAAGTATTTTAAATTCTCAAAAGCAGTTAAAGTTGGATACAACGCATATTCTTGAGGTACAATTCCAATTAATTGTTTAAGTTCATTCTTGTTTTTTTGGTATGTTAATTCATTAATAGTAAATGAACCTGATGTAGGTTTAATAAGAGAACATAAAATAGAAATCAAGGTCGTTTTCCCAGCACCATTTGGTCCAAGAATTCCAAAAATTTCTTTTTTAGCAATAAACAAATCTAAATTTGTCACCGAATAATAATCGGCAGTTTTATATTTTTTAGAAACTTGTTTTATACGAATCATTTATTAAATGGATTTCTTTAATTTTTTAAAGAAGACTTCCTCTTTATCTGCAATTGATTCTAATTGAGATGCTACGTTATTATATGCATTTTCTTTAGCGCTTCTATTTTTATAAATACGAGAAGCTTCTAAAGCAAAATCTCTCCATAAATCACCAATAATTGTCATTTCTTTAGCAAGTTCTTCTAATTTAGGGTTGTTTAAAAGCTTACTGGATTCCTGTAAAAAAGCAGCATAAATATATCTAAAACCACCACCACCAGTTCCAATTTCTTCTTGCATTCTAACAATCTGTCCTAAATAATGATTAGCGATTTTATTACCTTTCTTTTTTGGCCATTTTCGAATTAGTTTAGCAACTAAACGAATACCTTTTACTCCAACAATTGGAATAGGAGCAAGCATATCTTTACAAGTATGTTTTATACCTTTAATAATTGCTGCTTCAATATTCAATTCTTTTGGAAATTCCGTTGGAAAATAGATGTGACCATTTGGCGCAAAAGCCCCTTTTGCGAAGCGTACTTTTTCAAGCTCTTTTTCTGTTAATGTTGTAACAGTTTCCATTACAGGATCGCTAATTAAATATAATTCATTTTTTTTACCATAAACTACGAGATTATGTGCGTTGAAATGAAAGCGATAATCATCAGGAAAATAGGTTAAATTATAAACTCCAACTTGAAGCCCAACAGGGTTGTTTTTCTCTAAATTTTCATCTAAACGAGTTTTGGCATGTTGAGTATTTTTAAATTTTTCACGCTTAATTTTTATGTTTACTCGTTTTGCAAAACGTTTAAAAATAAAACCAGGCATGATTCTATATGTAATTGCTGGACCATGGTTTATTTTTAAAAAAGGGATGTAGCAAAATAGTAGCCCAGAGCCAATCCCAAAAACCATTGGTTCACTAATATCGAACCCATTATGTTTCATTAAATTTGATACGACACCATTCTCACAATGTGCAGTTTGATGATGCGTAAAGTTAATTTCCATGTTCAATATTTTTCAGTTGGTCTATACTAATTTCAAAAACATCTGCATATTTTTGTAATATATCGGTTGAGAGTTTTTTAAAAACAGAAGGTTTAAAGTGTCGTTTAACGCGCCATTTCCATAAACCCACATAGCTTGTTAGAATGTTTATGTCCATTTTATGAAGCTCCATGTAGTATTCTATTGGGCTGGTTTCATTATTTAAGACCCTAGCTTTTACATTTGCAACTCGCTCATTTATCTCCTCAATAGCATTGCTTAAGGCAATCGATTTTGGTTCCCAACCTGTGCTTTTAGTTGTAATATAATTCCCCTTATCATCTACGGCATAACAAAGCTCTTTAAACTCACCATTGTCTTGTGGGACTTCATTTTTTTTCATGATATTAAAATTATATTAACTCTTGAATAAACAAATTCATTTCGCAAGATAATAATTCTTTATCTGCTTCATAGATAAGGCATTTAATAGTACAAACACTATAATGATCTAAATCTAATTTTGAGATTAAAGATGCTTTAGAAATTATAGTTTTTCCAATTTTTGGACAAGCATAAATGGATACTTTTTTAATAGCGCTTATAAAGCCAATAAGATTCGTGCCTTCACCTTCTAAATCATCATCTTCAAAATAACTTTTCCCAACAATAGCAGAACAGGTTTGAGCAGCATTTTCAACTAATCCAAGTTCATTAAACCGGTTATTATTTATGAAAATACAATCTGGTTTAATTGTGAATGAAGTAGAGACATGATTATCATCAATAGAGATTACATTATCGACCATTAGAAAAGGCGATTTATGGGGTAAAAATTTAGAAATATCTAATTTATGTAGTGCATCCATTAATTTGCAATAACTGTTTTCATTTCACTTGATGCTATCTCTATTTTTTTTTCATTAAACACAGTAATATTTACCATGGTAACCCCCATAAGTTCATGTAAAATAGAAACTTTAGTTGTAATAATTTCTTCTGTTTTTGGAAGGGTTGAAATTTGTACTTTTTTTATGGCTCCAATGTAGCCAGTTGGTGCTTCTTTACCTTTTAAAAAGTAGTCGTAACCTGTATGAAGGGCAACGGTTTGAGCCATATTCTCTATGAGTCCTGGTTCTAAAAAGATGTTGTTATTAACGAAGAGGTTGTTTTTAGGTATTTTAAAATTTGAAATTAATGTTTCACTAGAAAAATCCAATAATGTGTCGACCATCACAAATGGTGATTTTTGAGGAATGAGGTGTGAAACATCTGTTATGGGTAATTGATTTTTTACCATTTTAGCAAACAGTTAAAAGTGCAATCATATAAGAAAAACGTGCACTTTCTGGAACAGAAAGTAATATTTTATCTCCTTTTTTTAATTTACCTGAACGAACAAGACCTTCAAGCATTATATAAATAGACGCAGAACCAATATTGCCTACGCTGTCTAAATTCATAAACCAATTTTCCCATGGAATAGGAATTCCTTGATTTTCCATTTCTTCATATAGTTTATCTTTGAAAAAATAGGAAGAAATATGCGGCAAATAATAGCTTATATCTTCTGATTTCAGGTTATGCTTTTTAAGCGTTTCTTTTACGCAATATGCACCTTTAATAATTATATTGGCACTCAATAATTTTACATCTTGTTTAACAGCAAATAATGATTCATTACTCCAAGCATCAGAATCATATTCTGTCCAGGATTTCATTTCACCATTTTCCAATTTATCGCCACCTGCATACATACAAGATTCTAATTCGTGAGCAAAAGAATAGCTGTCAATCCATTCAACTTTTAATGGGAGATCTCCTTTAGGCTCATTTTCTAATAAAAAAGCACCAGCGCCATCGGAAAGCATCCACCGTAAAAATTCTTTATTAAAAGCTAAAATAGGTCGCTCTTCTAAGCTTTTTAGATGTGATATTTCTGATTCAAACAGGGAAGATTTTAACCATGAAGAAAAGCGTTCGGAACCAGAACAAACAGCATTATTTGTCTGATTACATTTTACAGATAGAAAGCCAAATTTTAAGGCGTTCATACTAGAACAACAAGCTCCAGTAGGTGAATTTATTTCGGTAACTCCATTTTTTAAAAACCCATGAACCATTGATGCATGTGAAGGTAATATTTGATCAGGACTAGAGGTTCCACAAGAAAGTAATTCTATTTGTTCTTTTTTAAAGTCGTCATCACATAGTAATTCTATGGCTTCCTTTGCCAATTCCGCATTGTTATGTGTCCAATTGCCTTCATCATCAATAGCATAATACCGTGTTTTAATTTCATTATTTCTAAGAACCAACCTTCTTGCTTTAGATTCTTTTCCATCAATAACACCCAATTTGTCTTCCATTTCATCATTACCGATTGGATTATTAGGTAAGTATTTAGAAATTCTTGTGATGTAAACGTCCTTCATAAATCATTTTAATTCAATAGATGAATAATATTTTTCTGCTCTCTTTCTTTTGTTAATTAAAGGGATGTAAGTTAACAAAAATAATATAAAAACAATAGGAGCTATTACCCAAATTGCAAATACCAAATAGGTGTTAAATAATTTTATCCAAGGCTTCCGCTCTTTAGTCATTGAACCTCCTTTAGGATAGATGAAATTAGCCCATTTGCTAAATAAAACATTTGCTCTTTTGTCCATTAAAACCAAAAAAGGTTTTATTTTTATAGCATTTTTTTCAAGTAGTTCTTTTTGCAATGAATCAAAATTATTGTTTAGCAATTTTTTTAAAATCACATCACTAAATTTTGTAGATTCTTTGATGTCTTTATCTGAAACTCCAGGTTTAGGAAAAATGCCTAAATATCTTTTTTTAATTCCAGAAAACATCCATTGTACTATGGTTATAACACTAATATGATTAATATGACGATCGACTAAGGCAATATTGCCAACTAATTTTGCTTGATTTGTAACTAGTAATTTTTTTACTTTTTCTTGAGCTTGAATCCACATATTTCTACAACCAATAACTGTAATTATTGGAGTGTCTTTTAATAATTTACTTGCTATATCACTTTTAAGGAATGAATTTATTGGAATTGATGGAGATAAATACCATACTTGGTATGAAAGAATAATTAAATCATACTGCTCTTTTAATTTTGGGTTATCTAAATCATTTAATTCTGTAGGAATTTGTAAAAATGTTTCTGGAAAAGCATCATAAAAATTTTCTCTATTCCAAGGGAATGGAAAATCTTTTTTTAGTTTTATTTCATAAAAAGTTAATTTAACATTATCAGAGTTTTCTAATGCTTCAGTTATGTTTTTAGAAATCTCTAACAATTGACCAGATTGCGTGTAATAAATTACTAGAACATTTTTCATATTAAATTATTTTATTCCCAGCAGCGGGTTATTAGTTTGAGATTCAAATCAAATTAATTTGTTTCTTCCCAAAAATCAAAATAATTAAACCATTGATTAGGATATTTTTTAAGCATCCATGTTAGACTTTCTGTATATTCCACTAACAAAGCTTGAGCATCTCTTTGTTTTGCTTTAGATTTTCTTGAATACAGATGATAATGGGTTTTAGTTTCTTTCATTACATAAACAAAAAGCACAGGAACATTTAATCTAGATGCTAATATAAAAGGACCAGAAGGGAATTTTGCTTTTTCACCTAATAAATCTTGTATTAAATATTTCGATCCTTCAATATAGCGATCACCAGTAATACAAACTATTTCATTTCTAGCTAAAGCAGCATTAATTTCAAAAATATGCGAAAGATCTTCTTTAATTATAATTAAGTTAATATTACCTTTATTGGTAACACTTTCCAAATATTTTTTAATGGTAGTGTGCTCAATATCTGTTGTTAATAAACTAATGGATGTGTTTTCGTCTAATTCACTAAAAAAATGATTTGCTATTTCAAAGTTACCTACATGAGCACTTATGAGGATACTTCCTTTTTTTTGCTTTAAAGTATCTGTTATAAGCTCGCCTCCATCATGTTCAAATGTAAATTTAGTTTTAAGCCCAGAAGAAATAGCAATTTTATCAATAATAGTTTTACCAAAAACTAGATAGCTCTTGTAAATACTTGAAAAAGATTTGCTTTTAGAATATTTTAGTCTTTGGTGAAAATAATAATAATTTGATTTTGTGCTATCTTTCGCAAAAAAACAAAAATAGAAGGCTACAAAATATAAAATGAAATAAGCTGAGCCTAGACCAAAATTTCTCATACAAAATACAAATATTCTGTATCCAAGAACTGTTCCTCTAGATTTGCCTTCCCATTGAGCCATAAAAAAGTATTTTAATTCACTTTTTTATCTATCAAATTGTAAAAATCTTGTAAAGTGATGATATTAATAAAATCTTCTGCGTTTAGTTTAACATTAAAATTAGATTCAACAGCCACAACTAAATCAACATAATCTAAGCTATCTAATTCTAAAGTTTCTTTTAAGTTAGCATCAGAAGAAATGTCTTCTGATTCAACTTCAAACTCGTCTATAAGAAAGTCGTTTATCTTTTCAATAATAACTTCTTTATTCATTTTTCGTTATATTTTTTATTACTAGTGCTGAATTTGTTCCTCCAAATCCAAAAGAATTTGACAAAAATACATCAAATTTTTTATTTAGTGTTTTTCTTACTAGATTTAATTTTAAAGCATCTTCATCAGGTTGATCTAAATTTATATTAGGCGCGATAAAATTATGTTGCATCATGAGCATAGAATATATGATTTCACTTGCTCCTGCCATCCAACATTCGTGACCTGTCATAGATTTTGTAGAACTCACATAAGGGCCGTTTTCACCAAAAACTTCAAATATAGCTTTAGCCTCATTAGCATCCCCAATAGGCGTTGAGGTTGCATGTGCATTCACATATTGAATGTTTGATGCTTTCATGTTAGCATGTTGTAATGCTTTTTTCATGGCTCTTGCTGGACCATCAACATTTGGAGTAGAAATATGCTCACCATTAGATGAAAAGCCATAACCTAGAATTTCTCCTAAAATAGGTGCGCCTCTCTGTATTGCAGATTCGTAGCTCTCTACGATAAGTGTTGCACCACCACCACTAGGGACTAAGCCATTTCTATTTATATCGAATGGGCGAGAAGCTTTTTCGGGGTGTTCTACATTACTCGCAAAAACACCTAATCCATCAAAACTTCCCATAGCAAGTTTGTTTATTTCTTGTGCACCACCACAAATAATACAATCTTGTAAACCACTTTTTATAAGTTGATATGCCATACCAATAGAATGAGACCCACTAGCACAAGCAGCACTTATTGTAAAATTAACACCTTTAAGTTTGAAAATAGTTGAAAGGTTCATTGTTACAGAAGAATTCATGCCTTTAAAAATGGCACCAGACCCAACCAAGGTAGTATCTTTTTTCTCTCTAACGATATCTATAGATTCAATAATAGATTTAGCGGTACTGTCATTTCCATATAAAATTCCCACTTCATTTTCGCTAACAAAGGCATCAGTTATTTTAGCGTTTTTTAAGGCTTCAATTGTTGCAACGTATGCATAAGCTCCTTCTTGGCCCAAGCTAATACGTTGTCTTCTTGAAAGTGATTTTTTCAAATTGGGTTCTTCAACTATTCCTGTTAATGGAGAACGATAACCAAAAGGTTTTCTTTCTTCATCTATAACAATACCAGATTTACCTTGATATAGAGATGTTTTTACTTCATCTAAATTTTTCCCGATGCAGGAATAAATTCCCATCCCTGTAATTACTACTCTCTTCATCTTATTGAAATAATTTAAGAGTAAATTCCTCCGTTTATGTTTATAACCTCTCCTGTAATATATGATGCTTTATCTGACACTAAAAAAGACACTAATTGTGCAACTTCTTCAGCTTCTCCAAATCTATTGGCAGGAATCATTTTTTTTAATTCTTTTTCATCTAATTCTGCAGTCATGTCAGATTTTATAAAACCAGGAGCTACGGCATTAACTGTAATTTTACGTTTAGCTACTTCTTGTGCTAATGCTTTGGTTGCTGCTACTAAAGCGCCTTTTGCTGCAGAATAATTAGTTTGGCCTGGTGTACCTTTAACACCAGAAACAGAAGCAATATTTATGATTCTTCCATATCTATTTCTCAATAATTTTTGAATGAGGTGATTGGTGACATTGAAAAACCCATTTAAAGAAGTGTTGATAACATCTTGCCAGTCACTTTGAGGCATCCACATGAATAAACCGTCTTTAGTAATTCCAGCATTATTTATAATGACTTCAATAATTCCATCTTCATTATTTTTTTGCCAAGTATCCAATTTAGTTTTTACTTGTTCTGCGTCAATAACATTAAATTGAATGATCTCACCTGTCCCACCAGCTTCTTCAACTTCTTTTAAAGAATCCTTAGCGGCATTTTCATTACTATTAAAATTTATTAGAATGTGATAGTTAGTATCTGAAGCTAATTGTTTACAAATTGCTTTACCAATACCTCTAGAACCACCAGTTATTAAAGCACATTTCATTTATTATTGTTTACGATTAAAAGAGTTTTATATTCAATTTACAAGTAAAGTTTTTATTTAAATAACTCTAAATTTTTGAAGGTCATATTTTTTAAAACTTCTCCTTCAGTATTTATGTAGACCCACCCTTTTTTTTCTTTTACTCTAGCCAATCCATTAATAAAGCCTTTTTCATTGTTTTTAGCAAATATTGAAAATCCTCCAGCTGTGATTTCGTATTTTTCCTCAATAACTAGTTCACCATTCATATTAATGAAGCCCCAAAGTTTCGATGTTTTTACTGGCGCTAAACCATCAGCACTAAAAATCTCTGCATCTCTAAAATTAAAAGGGATAACTGTTTCTCCTTTAGGGTTTATATATCCCCATTTTTTATCTTTAAATACAGGCGCTAAACCATTATTAAAGGCCCTTACTTTTTCATATTGAGGGTCAATAATCCATTCCCCTTTTTTGTTTATATAGCCTATTTTGTCATCCTTTTTCGCATAAGTTAAATCTCCATTACGAGAGAAATCCCAAATTTTTTGAGCTCCAAGAATCTCCATGAATTCACCATTAATAATTAAACCAAAACGATCTCCTTTATTGGCAACAATATTCCCGTTGTATACATTACTGACACCATCATATTCAGTTTTCACATAATAATTTCCAGCAGTATCGATTAACCCCCATTTTTCACCTTCTTTAACTTTGGCGTAACCATTAATAAAACTGAATACTTTAACAAATTTTGGGCTGACTATTACATTACCTTTTGAATCAATAAACCCAACACTATCATCTTGTCTAATAATTGCATAACCATTTTTAAAATCATAAACTTTGTCTGTTTCAACATCAGTTAATATTTTCTCTCCGTTGGTGTTAATATAAAACCATTCTTTATCTTTTAATACTACAGCAATACCAGAATCAAATGCTTTGGTTTTATCAAAACTAGGCTCTATTACCCATTCTCCTTTTCTATTAATAAACCCCCACTGTTTTTTATCATTCATAGCTTCAGCTAAATCTCCTGAGAAATTTTTAGCTAACTTAAACTGTGGTTCAATATGCCAATCACCAGATTTAGTGATATAACCATATTCGCCATCTAAATTGGCTAAGGCTAATTCTTGAGCAGTGATTGATATACACGATAATAAAATTAAAAATAAAAGAAATTTAGTTTTCATGATAAAGTATTTAATGATTCATAATGTATTCTTTAACCTTATTTACATAAGGGTACATAATAACGTCTTCTGTAAAGATAGGAACTAAATTTCGTATCTCATTATACATTTTTTTAGTTTTAGAAGAGATTTTATCTTGAGCTTTTAGATACTCAATAGCTTGAATAATTGTTATAATTTCAATGGCAACAACTTCAAAAGCATTTTCAATAACTTTTTTTGTGATTAGAGCAGAGTTTGTACCCATACTTACAATATCTTGATTATCATTATTATTTGGGATACTATGAACATACATTGGGTTTGAAAGCATCTGATTCTCTGCAGTAGTAGAGGTTGCAGTAAATTGAACGCCTTGCATACCGAAGTTTAACCCTAATTTCCCAAGATTTGTAAAAGGAGGAAGAATATTATTAAGATTAGGATTTAAAAGATAGTTTAATTGTCTTTCTGATAACATGCTCATTTTAGCAACTACAATTTTGAGTTTATCCATTTCTAATGAAACATAATCACCATGAAAATTTCCACCATGATAGACGTGTTTTTGCTCAACATTTACAATTGGATTATCATTAGCAGAGTTTACTTCTTCAATTAAAATCTTTTCAACATTATTAAGGGTGTCTAAAACAGGTCCTAATATTTGAGGAACACAACGTAACGAATAGTACTCTTGAACTTTATCTTCAAAAACAGAAACATCATTATTATTATTTTCATATAAATGATGCTCTCTTTTTCTTGTAAGTGTGCTGTCTTGTAAATGTTGACGCATTTCTTCAGCTATTTTGCGTTGTCCGATATGTTTTTTAGATTGGTTTAATTCAAATGATAAATGGTCGTCGTATGCTTGAACAATTTCATTTATAGCTGCAGAACAAGAAATCATCCAATGGAGTAATTTTCTAGTATAAATCGTATTTACAATTCCAATCCCAGTCATTACAGAAGTTCCATTCATTAAAGCTAAACCTTCTCGAAGTTCGACAGTAATAGGTTTTAAATTTTCTAATTCAAAAACGTCTTTAGTAGATTTTTTCTCTCCTTTATAATATACTTCTCCTTCACCAATTAAAACTAATGCTAGATGTGCTAATTGTACTAAATCACCACTTGCACCAACACCTCCATGTTCGAAAATAAGTGGCGTAATGTTTTTATTAATTAGAATAGTCATTAATTCAATTACAGACTTATGCACGCCTGAATGACCAAGGGATAATGTATTTAATCTTGCTAACATTGCAGCCTTAACATACATTGGCGGAATTGGATTGCCTGTTCCAGAGGCATGACTTCTTATTAAGTTATATTGTAATTGAATTCTTTCAGAATCTTTAATTTTGTATTGTGCCATAGGACCAAAGCCAGTATTGACACCATAAATGATTTTGTTTTCGGAAAATTCTTTTAAAAAATTAAAGCTTTTTTCTACAGTTTCTAAGACTGAATCATCAACAAGAATAGAATTATTTTTAATGATTATTTTATAAAAATCTTCTATTCCAAGTTTTCCATTAAATGTGAGCATCTATTATTTTTATTCTGAATTTTTATTATTTAACTTTAACAACTAAATAGCCAATTAGTTATTTTTGATAGCAAATTTAACATAATTAATATTATATACTATAATGAATATGAATGAAATAAATGTTGATGTTTTAATTATTGGTGCAGGACCTTCAGGATGTGTTGCTGCATCTTATCTTCATAATAAGGGATTTAATATAAAAGTAGTGGAAAAAAGCAAGTTCCCAAGGTTTGTAATTGGCGAGAGTTTGTTGCCAAGATGCATGGATCATTTTGAAGAAGTTGGATTGTTAGAATGTTTAAAAGACTATGGTTTTGAAGTGAAAAAAGGAGCTCGTTTTTTAAAAGACGATGTGGTTTGTAATTTTGATTTTAGTAAAAAACATACAGAAGGTTGGAATTGGACTTGGCAAGTTCCTCGAGCTGATTTTGATAATATTTTAGCAAAAGAACTTATTAATAAAGGAATTGATCTTGTTTTTGAACAAGAAGTTATAGATGTTATTTTTAATGAAGATGGGTCTTCTAGAACAACTGTAAAAGATAATAACGATGAATATATTGTAAATGCTAAATATATAGTTGATTCTAGTGGTTATGGTCGCGTCCTTCCAAGATTATTAGATTTAGACATACCTTCACCTTTACCAGATCACTCGTCTATCTTTACCCATTTAAAAGATATAAAACGTCCTGAAGGAGGAGAAGGCACATTGATTACTTTCGATGTTTTAGATAAAGACACTTGGTTTTGGGTGATTCCTTTTTCTGATGGAAATACGAGTATTGGTTTTGTTGGAAAAACAGAGTTTATTGAATCTTTTAAAGGAGATACTACAGAAAGGTTAAAAGAAATGCTGAAGCTTTCTAAATATTATTATAATCGCTTTGAAAATGTTGATTTTTTATTTGAACCTGTAAGTATTAAGAACTTTTCAAAATCTGTAAAACAGTTGTATGGCAAAGGGTATGCTTTAACAGGGAACAGTTCGGAGTTTTTAGACCCTATATTTTCATCTGGAGTTACTTTTGCTACAGAATCTGCTTTAAGGGCTGCAAAACTAATTGCAAAAGAATTAAATAATGAAGAAGTAGATTGGGAAGAAGACTATTCTAATTATATTAAAAAAGGAGTTGATGTATTTGCTACTTATGTTAACGAATGGTATTCAGGAAATTTACAAACCTTGTTTTTTACTAGACCAGAGAATCCAGAAGTTAAGAGCCAAATATGTGCTGTATTAGCAGGTTATGTTTGGGATGAAACGAATCCTTTTGTTAGAAAACACGAAAAAATAGTTGCGAATTTAGCACATATTATAAATATGGGAAATAAAAAAAGCGAGTCAATTTAGACTCACTTTTTTAAAAATCTTGAATTATTTAATTTTTTTATTCTATTTCTTTGATTATATCTTTTATATCAGAACTCTTTATACTATACCCTTTGTTTTCAACTAAAAAAATCATTTCACCAGTAACACTATCTATAATTGATAATAATTTATACTCATTGAACTGACTATGCATCAAATAATAAAATTTTTCACCACTCAAAATTTTATCGTTTAAGTCTTTGTATGAAATCATTTCATATGGATATTCATATTTGCCAAATATATCTTCAGGCTCACGAATTTTCCCTAAACCTCCAGTTAATGCATTTGAGGATTTTAAAATCCAATCTGGAACATATAAGGTTTGCTCTTTTAAGGTTTTCAATTTTTCAGTATTTTCAATACCATCACGAACATTCAACATTTCTTTTTTATTTAGTTTGTCGTTTAGGGTTTGAAAATAGTTTTTAATATATCCATAATCAAAATTATAATAGTCAGGTTCATTACTTATACCTTTAGTTTTTTTCTTGTTATATGCTGGGGAATTTTTATATCTGTTAAGAATACTTTGTGTGAAAAACACATCGGCTACTCTAAATATTTCTTCATCTTTTTTGCCTTTTTTATTAATTCGAACACTTGGGTAGGATATCATTTCAAATTTTAAAACATACCAAGAATTTATCGTCCTTGTACCTTTTCCTAATGTCGTTTTTTCGAGAGAATAACTATCATTATGTATTCTGATTATGGTGTTTTTAGCGACCATATAGTCATCTTCGTTATATTCATCTTGAGGAATAAATACAATATCGTTAAAGGTCCAAATACTTGAAATAAGATTTTTTGATTTATCGTAATCAAGCGCTTTTGGAACCACAAAATACGTGGTAGTATTTTTTAAATAATCGAATTCGCTGTCTTTTATTTTGCTAACATACAGGTTTGTAGGAGATACACTACAACCAACACTTACTTGTGAGATTACGGTGTTAAAAAAAAATAAACTTAAAAATAGTAAAAGATGTTTTTTCATGGATTTATGAATTTGTTAGTGTAAACGTAAGTAATAATATATAAAAATTAACATAATATAGAGTTTAATGAATTAATTTTTCATAGAACTTGAGTTATATTTTTTGCTTAACTGAGTTATCATTTCTTTTGTAATATCTTCAAGATTAAAAGTGTGTTTCCAATTCCAATCTTGTCTAGCTGTAGTGTCATCTATACTCTGAGGCCAACTGTTAGCAATACCTTGTCTGTTATCTGGATGATAAGCAATTGTGAAGTCTTTAATATGTTTTTTTATGGAAAGAGCAATGTCTTTAGGGGTAAAACTAATAGCAGATAAGTTATAGGAAGATCTAATTTTTATTGACTCTGGATTTGCATCCATAATATTAATAGTGGCATTAATTGCATCATCCATAAACATCATTGGAAGCTCTGTGTCTTCAGCTAAAAAACAATTATAATGTTTATCAGTTAAGGCTTTATGATAAATTTCTATGGCATAATCGGTTGTACCTCCACCTGGTAATGTTTTCCAACTAATAATTCCAGGATAGCGAATACTCCTTACATCAACATCGTATTTTTCATAATAATACTGGCACCAACGTTCACCTACTTGTTTTGTGATTCCATACACTGTAGTTGGTTCCATTATAGTGTGCTGTTGCGTATTTTGTTTAGGAGTTGTTGGTCCGAAAACAGCTATACTCGATGGCCAAAATACTTTTTTTATGGTTTGTTCTTTTGCAAGATTAAGCACATTAAAAAGAGAGTTCATATTTAAATCCCAAGCTTTTATGGGTTGTTTTTCTCCAATAGCACTTAACATTGCAGCCATTAAGTAGATAGTATTAATATTATGTTTGTCTACACAATTTTTTAATACATTAAAATCTTTTGCATCTACAATTTCAAAAATTCCAGAATTTACAAGATCTAAATTGTTATGATTAATATCACTAGCTATAACATTATCATTACCATAAATACCTCTTAATTTATATGTTAATTCTGATCCAATTTGACCACTTGCACCAATTATTAAAATTTTAGGAGTCATAAAAATGAATTTTAAACTTGTTAAAAATAATAAGATTTTACTGATGAAATCAAATATTTAATCTAAAATAATCTTATTTATTAAACTCTAGGCATTTTTACTTATTAGAAATTATGAATGCAATATATTTGTAAAACTATCATTTATGTATATATGAGGATTTTAAGAATTTTAAGTTTGTTTTTTTGTTTAGTATCTTGTAATAGTAATACGACTAAAGTTGAAAGTCAAAATGTAGCAGAAACCGATGTCAATGCTAATATTACAATAAACGAAATAGCTAATTTGGATTTTGTTGAATTTATTTTAGATGATAAAGTCGAAAAACATATTGAGGGCTGGGAAAAATATTTTGAATTAGAAAGACATGTTATAAATGTTAAACAAGCAGATTTGTCTTTTTTTAAGAATAATAATGAAATATTAGTTGCATTTATTTTAGATATGCAATCAACACTTCCAGAAAATGTAAATTCTAATTCTATTCTATCAAGGGTGACAGCATTAGAAACCAAAATGTATAAATTAGAAAGCGCCATAAATTTATCTAATGTTCATAAAGAGGATTTAATTTTAGCTATAAAAGAGTTTTTAGTTTCCTATTCAAATTTAAATTTTCAGATAAATAAAAAGTTTGAAAGAGAAGCACAAAACATTCAAAAACCAAAATAATATGAATTTTTTTAAAACAATAGTTTTAGTATTTATTGTTAGTTTGTTTTCTTGTAATACTAGAATTGAAGCCCAACAGAGTTCAGGTTCTGATGAATTAAAGCAACAAATTAATTCTAATTTAAACACTTGGCATAAAGCTGCAGCTGAAGCAAATTTCACTAATTATTTCGAGTTGATGACAAAGGATGCTGTATTTATTGGGACAGACGCCACAGAAAATTGGCAAATAGATGACTTTAAAGCATTTTGTAAACCATATTTTGATAAAGGTAGAGCTTGGAACTTTACTGCAATAGAACGGAATATCTATCTTTCTGAAGATAATATTTATGCTTGGTTTGATGAGCTTTTAGACACACAAATGAAAATTTGTAGAGGTTCTGGAATTATGCGACTTGAAAATGACAAATGGAAAGTTGCTCATTATGTACTATCAATAACAATACCTAATGAAAATGTAAGTGAGGTCACACAAATGAAAAAAGAATTTGATAGCTTATTTACTAAAAACTTAATGCAAAAAAATAAAAATTAATACACTTGATTTAATTCTTTGGTTCTGTTTTCGTTTTTTGAGACAACAAAGCGTCTTTACTTATTTTGACTAAATTAAAATTTGGAGCTAATAACAAAGCTTCATCAAAAATTGCTATAGCAGCATCAATGTTTTCAGCTTTATTTTCGTTGAACTTTATGAGTCCTTTTAAGTATAAAAAAGCAGCTTTTAAAGAAACCTGATATGGCTGTTGCGTGTCATAAAAAACTTTTCCAGCATCTTCTTTTGCATTGTTAATACCAAAATCTGTGTATTTACTTGCTTCAGTTAAATTATTGGTTTGAATATTTAATTCTGCAAGTTCATAAGCTATAGCAGCATTAGGATTTCTTTTAAATAATTCATCAAAATGAACAATTGCGCGTTCTGGTTCATTCAAAGCTTTTAATGAAACTCCTTTGACTTCCACTGCAAGATCAGAATCAGTATCTTTTTTATCTATACCAATTGTGTTTAAAGCTTGTAAGTGTTTGCCTTCACTTACATAAATCATAGCTAATGTGTCTTTCAGTGTTTGTGAAGGCGCTAATATATTTAAATGTGTTAAGCCATTAATCACCCCTTGGACATCACCTTGAACTTTCATTTGCTTATAAAAAGCTTCGTAATGTTTTAATAATTCTTGATTGTTTTGTGCAGTTACAAAATAGGTGCTTGCTAAAAGAGCTAATACTATTAATTGCTTCATAATTTATGATTGTTTATTATGAGGCAAAACTAAAAAAAATTAGTAACTAAAATCTTAAAACAATCCTAATTATTTAATGGTAAAACGTTCTTTTTATAACTATAGCATCATTTATAACAAAAGGTTTTGGAATCATATCTATTTGTCGATTAGGGACTGAAAATAAATCGTTATGTAACAAATCGTAAGATATTTCATAAAAATGCAAAGTAGCACTTTGGTTTTTAGGGACAGTAAAAGCAATATCTAAAGGGTCATTATCTGTTATATAATAACCAAATAGTCTATTATTATATCGTTTATTAAAGGCAGTATCATTGTTTTTATCTACATGAGCAGAAACACCATTTATAATAAAACTTTTAAATATGGAAGTGGAATCTGAAAACACTTCAATACGTTCTGCATCTCGACGTGATGTCACTATAACTTTAATATGCCTTAAGTCACCTATAATAGTATCTTTAATCATTTCAATTTTGGGTTGAATGATTGCTTTTAAAGGCGCTTGTTTTGTAAATGAAAAATTAGATTTGTACTTACTTCCAAATGTAAATGGAGATGAATTTGATGATTGATCTGGCTCATTACCAAGAATATTTTTTGTCCATGAGTCTAAAACATCATCGTATGTAGCCCAAATAGCGGAATTATTATTTGTGTCTAAAATATATAATATACTATTTGGTTTAGGGCGTGTTTCAGAAAAATGAGATGTGAAATGTGCTGAAATTAAAAAGTATAACCCTAATAATAGAAAGATAGTTGCAAATCGTTTTTTATGTTTAAAAAATCCGAAGACAGAAATTAATAATCCAGCAATTAGCACAACAATAATAACAGAAACAAATAAGATTTTTAATCCTAATCCTACAGAGAACATTTTCACTAAAGGAGACATTATCATTAAAACAGGAAACCCTAATAAAGCTAATAAAATCAGACTTGGTTTTTTCTGGACAACAAGCATATAGCAACTTAGTAGTCCAAATAATACTGGAACAATAAAAAAGCTAGCGCCTTCTAGTTTGAAAGCAATTAATCCACAAATTAATAACCAGAAAAATAATGGCGCAATCATTAAACTCGCTGTATTTTCTGAAGCAGTTACTTTATGGTAAATATAAAAGTAAATAGCTATGGTTAAGCAAGTAAATGCAGCAATATATGTATGGCCGTTATAGGTAAAACCATGTAATATTTCTTTATAATCAGGATATAAAATTTTTATGAATTCCCAACCTAAAAATCCTAGAAGACCACTTAGAATTAATGTTGAAAAGAAAGCAATAAATCCTTTTGAAACTTCTTTAGCTTGAATAGTTTGTCTTTTAAATCCATAAAACAGTAAAACAATAAATATAACAATCGATAGAATTAACATTGGAATAATCCATGAAAAGGGATAGATAACAGTTTTAAAAAGAGGCACATTAAAGTAAATATAATCTTCAACACTTTTTAAATTATTAAGATTTGCATTGCTAAAATAATGTAGTAATGGCATTAAGTATGATCCTTGATGCTCAAGCGTTTCTCTGTCTAATCGCTCATAAGTATCTAAAGCACTATGGTAATCATAGTGGTCGTCAATGAATGCAAAATTAAACCCGTCAATATTTCCATCTCTTCTAAAAACGGTTAAATCTGTATCGTTAGGAAGCATTTTGTAGATACTATATGCTAAAGAATTGGCAACAGGAAACTCAGGATTAGCATCTACAAAAGCTTTCATTAAGTTAGCATTACCTTGATTGGTTTCTAAGAGCATATAACTAGGACCACCACTTCCTCTAGCTTCAAAATTTAAAACCAAACCTACATCTTTAGCCCATTCATGCTTATTTACAAATAGATCTGCGCCATTAAGGCCTAACTCTTCACTATCAGAAATTAAAATAATAATGTCATTTTTAGGGGCTTTATTTTCACTTAAAAAAGCACGAATACCTTCTAATATAGTTACAACTCCTGATCCAGCATCGCTAGCACCAAATGAAGAATGCGGACTACTGTCATAGTGCGTTAAAAGCAATAAAGCTTTTCCTTTTTCACTACCTTTTATTTTGGCTATAATGTTTTTTGGTTTGGAAACACTTCCCCAATTTTCACTTAGACTAAAGCCTTCTTGGATTTGTGTTTTAAGGCCTAACTTATTCAATTCGGTAATAATATAATCTCTTATATCTTTATGAGATTTACTCCCTAAATAATGGGTTTCTTTAGAAATTTCTTTGAGATGAATTAAAGCACGATGCGTAGAGAATGAATTATCGGCTTCATCTATTGTAGAAATAGTATTTGGCATAAGCGCATAAAAACTCCAATAAACCGCAATAACAATTAATAATAAAGCGAGACCTTTTTTAATCATGATTTATGAGTTTTTAGTTTGATGATATAAAAATACACAAATTATAAATTTTTTATTGTAAGGATTTTATTGTTTAGGATAACTAATTATAAATAAGTATATTTAGTAATCTTATAAATTCAGTAATCATGGGTATAAAAAGTTTTCAAGGAGCGAGAAAGGAGCAACAAAATATTTTAGAATCAGCATCTATAAGAGTAAGTGATTATATGACTAAAGATTTAATAACGTTTAGACCTGAACAACTGGTTGAAGATGTTATAGATGTTTTAATAAAACATAAAATTTCTGGAGGCCCTGTTGTTAATGAAAACAATGAATTGGTGGGTATTATTTCTGAAGGGGATTGTTTAAAACAGATTAGCGATAGTAGATATTATAATATGCCAATGGAGCGACATATTGTTGAAAATAGAATGAATAAAAATGTTGAGACCATAGATGGCAATATGAATGTTTTTGATGCAGTTAATAAATTTTTGGAATCTAGAAGGCGTCGTTTTCCTATAATTGAAGACGGTAAATTGATAGGTTTAATTAGTCAGAAAGATATTTTAAAAGCTGCTATTCAATTGAAAGGTCAGAACTGGTAATTAATAAGTCACTCCCTTTTTACTAAAGCATAATAATCGTTTTCTAAAGGCAAATAGCCTTGGTCATACACAAAATAATAAACGGTTTCAGCCTTTGTAGTATATATACTTGTAAAGTAATTAAAATCGAATCCTTTTTCAATAAGTTTTGCTCTAGAGGTTTTTGTTTTCTGTTTTGGATTTAAAGCTTCAAGAATTCTATAATTTTTTCTTAATCTATTATTCGTGTTACGAATCAGATTTTTACTATCCTTATTTATAGTGTTATTATAAGCATTTCTACAAGCATCACTACAGTACTTTTTATCTATTCTACCAATAATTTTATCGCCACACTCAGGACAAAGTTTTTGCATTGTATTTATTGAATTAAGTTTTCATTCTATATGAATTATAAATATACAAATTATTCGTTTACAAACGATTACAACGTATTCGCTATCATAAGTGTATTTGTCTTATTTACATTGTTGTAAATATCTACTTTATAAGTTTCTCTATTTAGAAAATTTATAACATCATAAAGCTTGTTTTCTTTCTCATTTTCTAACGAAGCATTAAACAAGATACTTCCTTTTTTAGTATTACTATTAGTTATATGTTGCCAAAAAGAAGTATCTAAAAATTGTTCAGGCATTGAAGTGTCAATAAATAAATCGATAATGATGAGATCGTATTGTTTAGAGTTTTGATTCATAAACTGTAAGGCATCATCACAAATAATATCTAAATTTTGATAGCTATTTAAGTTGAATTCATTTTTAGCGACTTCAATAATTGATAAATCAATATCTACAGCTGTAATCTTATTTTTATAATTAAAATCTTCATGTAATGTTTCGATGACACAACCACCACCTAATCCTAAAAGAAGAATTGAATTCACATTTTTTAGATTGATTTTATCTAATCCGAGCTTTAAAATTTCCTGTAGCGAACCATAAGAATAGTTTGCATTTTTAGTGTTTAAGTGTTTCTTTCCGTTATGCCAAGTAATTTCTAATGTACCATTGAAATTAGATTTCACTTTTTTTGTTATGGGATAGATATAGCTAAGAAGTCTAATCATTGCTGCAAATATATATTTTTTATACGAATAATTTATTCGACAGCAAACGACTACAAACATTTACAAACGAATTTAAATAGTTAACTACCGAATAAAACTAGAGAGCTGTTTCATATTTGCAGTGTTGAATCAAGGAGGTTCAATAGTATTAACTGTTTAACATTAAAATTTATAATTATGAACACACTTAGAAACAAAGTACAGTTGATTGGTAACTTAGGAAATGATCCAGAAATCATCAATTTAGAGTCAGGTAAAATGCTGGCTAAATTTTCAATAGCTACAAATGATAGCTATAAAAATGCCCAAGGCGAAAAAATTATAGATACACAATGGCACAATATTGTAGCTTGGGGAAAGACAGCAGAAATTGTTGAAAAATATGTGACCAAAGGAAAAGAAATTGCTGTTGAAGGCAAACTTACTTCTAGAAGTTATGAAACTAAAGAAGGTGAGAAACGCTACATTACAGAAGTCGTTTGTAATGAATTGCTAATGTTAGGAGCTAAATAATGTAACACAACTGAAAGAGATATTCTCTGGAAAACAAGTGTAGGTTTATAAATGCGTTGGCTTAGGCTAGCGCATTTTTAATTTATATGCAGCCCATTAGAAACACTAGCATTATCAGGATTAACAAATACTAACTTCCCTTCAGGGGTTTCAGTCATTAAGATCATTCCTTCACTTTCTACACCACGTAATGCTCTTGGAGCAAGATTTACTAAAACAGTAACTTTTTTACCAATAACCTCTTCAGCTGTAAAACTTTCTGCAATGCCAGAAACAATGGTTCGAACATCAATTCCAGTGTCAACTTTTAACACTAAAAGTTTTTTAGTCTTTGGCATTTTTTCAGCTTCTAAAATGGTGCCTACTCGTATATCCAGTTTAGAGAAATCATCGAATGTAATTGTATCTTTTTGTGGTTCAAGAACTTTATTAGCAGCTTCGTTAACTTTTTTGCTAGTCTCCAATTTATCAAGCTGTTTTTGAATAGCGTCATCTTCAATTTTTGAGAATAATAGTTCTGCTTTTCCTATTTGTTGATTAGCTGGGAGTAAAACGCCTTTTACTGCGATATCGTTCCAGCATAACACGTCATTGCGAGACTCATTCTTTAGAGTCGTGGCAATCTCATTATTTGGAGAGATAACCACGTCGTTGCACTCCTCGTTATGACGACTATTAAGTATGTTTTTCAATTTACGAGATGTAAAAGGTAAAAAAGGCTCACTTAATACAGCTAAAGCTGAAGCGATTTGTAAGGCTACATACATAATAGTTTGCGTACGTGCTTCATCTACTTTTATGGTTTTCCAAGGCTCTTGGTCTGCTAAATATTTATTCCCTAGTCGTGCAAGATTCATTAGTTCACCTAGAGCTTCTCTAAATCTGTAACGTTCAATAGAGCTTGAAATAACATCTGGATAAGCTCTCATTTTGGTTAGTGTCTCATCATCTATAGTTGAAAATTCACTTGGCGTTGGCACTTTGCCATCATAATATTTATTAGTTAAAACGACTACACGGTTAATGAAATTACCAAAAATGGCTACCAATTCATTATTGTTGCGTGCTTGAAAATCTTTCCAAGTAAAATTATTATCCTTAGTTTCTGGTGCATTTGCAGTTAATGCATAACGTAGTACATCTTGCTGATTTGGAAAATCTTCTAAATAGTCTGGTAACCATACTGCCCAATTTTTAGACGTTGACAGCTTGTTGTCTTCTAAATTTAAAAACTCGTTAGCTGGAACATTGTCTGGTAAAATGTAAGAGCCTTCAGCTTTTAACATTGCAGGGAAAATAATACAGTGAAACACAATATTATCCTTTCCAATAAAATGAACCAATTTGGTATTTTCGTCTTTCCAATAAGGCTTCCAATCTTTGCCTTCACGTTCAGCCCATTCTTTAGTTGCAGAAATATAACCTATTGGTGCATCGAACCATACATAAAGCACTTTACCTTCAGCATCAGGAAGAGGAACAGGTATTCCCCAATCTAGATCACGAGTTACTGCACGTGGGCGTAAGCCATCGTCTAACCATGATTTACATTGTCCGTAAACATTAGGTTTCCAATCTTTTTTATGTCCATTTAAAATCCATTCTTTTAAAAAAGCCTCATGTTTATCTAATGGTAAAAACCAGTGCTTCGTTTGTTTTAAACCTGGGGTGTTTCCAGTAATGGCTGATTTTGGATTAATTAAATCGGTTGCATTATGACTTGTTCCACAATTTTCACATTGGTCACCATAACTTTCTTCATTTCCACATTTAGGACATGTACCAATGACGAATCGATCTGCTAAAAACTGATTGGCTTCAGCATCATATAACTGTTCGGTAATTTCTTCAACAAACTCACCTTTATTGTATAATGTTGTAAAGAATTCTGATGCAGTATCATGATGAATTTTTGCAGATGTACGTGAATAATTATCGAATGTGATTCCGAAGTCCACAAAAGACTGCTTAATAATAGCATGATATTTATCAACAATATCTTGAGGAGATACACCTTCTTTTTTAGCTTTAATGGTAATAGGAACACCATGTTCATCACTTCCGCACATAAAAGCCACATCGTTTCCAGTTAAACGTAAATAACGTGAGTAAATATCTGCTGGAACATAAACTCCTGCTAAATGGCCAATATGAATTGGACCATTAGTATAAGGTAATGCAGCAGTAATTGTGTATCGTTTAGGAGTGTTCATTTAATCAAATTGTGGTTTATAGTCATTCTGAGACTTTGTAAAAGTCGTTGTAATCTCTCTAATAGAAACAGATTATTTTTCTTGATAATTATCGAAACCGTAATGACGAGTAAATTAACAATCCACAAAAATACACATTTTGAAAGCCATTTAGAAAAAAAATGTACATTTACAATATGTCAAAAAATAGAATTATTTTTATCTTATGTTGTGTTGTTTTTTTCAATGGAAAAACAAATGGAATAGCGCAAAATAAAACATCTTTAAAACAAGAGAACTTGATACAACCAAATTATTTAAAAGCAGGAGATACAGTTGCAATTGTTGCTCCTTCAGGAATTTTAAAAGGTAAAACTGATGAAGTAGATCAAGCGATAGCATTATTAAAAAGTTGGAATTTAAATGTGATTGTTGGAAATCATGTGTTTAAGCAGAGCAATCATTTTGCAGGGACAGACGAAGAACGTTGTGAAGACTTTCAAGCAGCTTTGGATAACCCGAATGTTAGTGCAATTTGGTGTGCGCGTGGTGGTTATGGAACCGTTAGAATTTTAGATAAATTAGATTACACTAAGTTTAAAGAAAGTCCGAAATGGATTATTGGTTATTCGGATATTACAGCATTACATAATCAAGTTCATAATCAAGGATTTGAATCTTTACACGCCATTATGTGTGTTAGTTTAACTAAAGATTTAGATGATATAAAAGAGAGTTTATCAACCTTTAAATCTGCTATTTTTGGAGAATCAATACATTATACATTGGAAGGTTCAGAATATAATAGAACAGGCGCCAGTTCAGGACAATTGGTTGGAGGAAACTTAACCATGCTACATACCATGTTAGGTTCTAATACGAGTATTGATACTACTGATAAAATTCTCTTTATTGAAGAAATTGGGGAATATAAGTACCATATAGATAGAATGCTACAAAGCTTAAAACGTGCTGGTTATTTTAAAAATTGTAAAGGTATTATCGTTGGAGATATGACAAAAATGAGAAAAAACACAACACTTTGGGGAAAGCCGATAGAACAATTAATATTAGATGCGTTTAGTGATTACGATTTTCCTATTGCATTCAATATGCATGCTGGACATGAAAAAGATAATCGTGCTTTAATCTTAGGAAGATATGTTGAATTGGTTGTTGAGAAGGATGTAGCTACTATTGTTTTTAAAAATTAAACGATGTCATTCTACGATTTATCAAAAGATGAACGCTTAATCTTAGTTGATAAAATCAACCAAGATATTGCACATGACTTATTTTCTTGTGAGACAGATACTATTACTAATTATTTTTCAGATGAAGACACTTACATAAGGAAAACAGGCTATTTAGCTATTGGAAAAATCTTCTACTCACATGATGAATTACAAGCGAAAATTATTTCAACTCTAAAAAATTTATTGAAATCTGACATAGATAAAGTGAGACAAACTGTAATTAATGCAGCAGGAGAAATTGGGAAGTTTCATTTTAGTTTGGTACAGGATTTTTTTGATATTGGATTATTCGATAAACATCACTCGGTTAGAAATGCAGTTATAGGCTCATTAAAGAAAATGAGTGAGAAAAACCCTAAAGTTGTTTTGACTTGGGCAAAAACCTATTTAAAGCATGAAGATAAAGAAATTCGTCGTGAGATTTGTCATGGCATAGAGTTAAGAGGGCGGACACATCCACAAGATATTTTACCGCTTTTAAAAGAACTTGAATTCGATGAAACTAAAAGAGTTTCAGACACTCTTATTCATGTGCTTGGGCAAATAGCGTATAAAAATGGGTGTTTAAAAACGGTAATTGAAGCTCTAAATGATTGGAAGAACCTTGAGCTAGTTGAAAAAGCTTTAGATGAAATAGTTGATGTACATGAACGCTATAAAAAGTTTGCAGTATTAACACAACAACAAGCTATAAATTATATTGACGCAAATTATAAACCAAAGTAAATGGCACAACATAACAAGCTTGGAAAAAAAGGGGAGCAACTTGCTGTGGATTTTTTATTAGATAGTGGTTATAAAATTGTAGAACGGAACTATAGGTTTGATAAAGCAGAAGTTGATATTATTGCAATGAAAAATGAAATATTGGCTATTGTTGAGGTAAAAACACGATCGACTAGAGATTTTGGAAATCCTCAAGACTTTGTGAAACCAAAGCAAATTCAACGGTTGGTAAAAGCTGTTGATGAATATATAAATGTAAAGCAATTAGATGTTGAAGTCCGCTTTGATATTATTGCAATTGTGAAAGAAAAAAATAGTTTTAAGATAGAGCATTTAGAAAATGCATTTTATCATTTTTAATTTTCTTCTTTTGAGACAATCTTGTTTAAAATAATTATTAACGCTTCAACATCATTTGGTTTTGCAATAATCTTTTTGTCTTTATCTAATACAAAATAAGTTGGTGTTGCAACAACGCCATAAGTATTGCCTATTTTATTCTCCCACTTTCCTTCACCATAAACATGTGTAAAATTAGAAAGCTCTTTTGTTTTTTCTTCCCATGATTTTTGTTCATTCTCTAGACCAATAGCAATAACTTGTAGTTTGTTTTTATTGAGAGGCCTTATATAAGATTGAAGTTTTGGGAGTTCTGTAAGGCAGTGAGAGCAAGAACTACTCCAAAAAACTAATATGTAGTTTTGAGCAAGGTATAAGTCAGTTAAATTTTTGCTGCCTTCAATTTCAGTTTTGATTACAAAGTCCGGAGCAGTTTTGCCATTAGAAATAGTTTCAAAAGAAGTTAAAAGACCTATGAGATCTTCATCATTTTTAGCTTTAGCAATACTCAACAAATAGGTAGTAGAAATATAATTAGCAACGATTTCATTTTGTTGTTCTGCAAATTGATTCCAAAGAATTTCTAGGAGAACTTTTTTAATAATAGGATGATTTCCTATTTCTTTAACAATAGTATCAATATTACTTTTATATGATGTGTTTTTATCTGTTGAATCTACAAAAGTAAACACATAATTTAGTGTTGATTCTATTAAAAAATTCGAGTTCACCAAAATGTCATTTCCATAATCAATATGATTAAAATAGGAAGCCTTAAAATTGTTCAAGAATGTTTTAGCATCTTCTAAATCAATAGGGATATAAGACCTG
>Ga0209013_10000899_pt1 | contig 27322 bp, 25 predicted proteins | sample Cruoilmetagenom2_FD_187291 | JGI IMG/M metagenome (GOLD analysis project Ga0209013, IMG submission 187291) | Oil polluted marine microbial communities from Coal Oil Point, Santa Barbara, California, USA - Sample 2 (SPAdes) (version 2) | ecosystem: Environmental > Aquatic > Marine > Oil seeps ...
TCAGGGGGCCACTGTGGTGGTGGTCGGCGACGTGGTTGATGTTGTGGTGGTCGGTGGCAATGTGGTTGTGGTCGTTGATGTTGTGGTGGTCGGTGGCAATGTGGTGGCGGGCTCGAGAGCGCGACCAACGGTGATCGTGATGAGAGTGCCTGGATCAGTTTGTGAACCAGCGGGCAGGCTCTGGTTGGTGACTCGGCCATCATCTGGGCTGCCGGCGGGAACGTCGACATAGACCACATCAACGATGAGGCCGTCTTCGGTAAGCGTGTTTCGGGCTTGTGCCTCCGTGCGGCCCACCACGGCCGGAACGGTGACGGGCTGTGGCCCGCTCGACACGATGATCAGGACGTTGCCTCCCTTGGGAACGAGTTCGCCGGGACCTGGGCGGATCTCGATCACGATGCCTGCAGGAATCGTTGCACTCGAGGTGACGTCCGTCGTGACGATGAATTCGTATGGAGGGGCCTCGAGGACCGCCCGGGCTTCGAGTTCGGTCATCCCAACGACCTGACCAGGGATCTGCACGCTCTGGGGCGGAGCGGCGACGACCAAGTCGACTGCCGAGCCCTGGAGCGCGGGGGTTTCGGCAGAAGGGTTGCTGCTCGTAACAGTGTTCTCCGCGACGTCGTCGCGTTCTTCGGTTGTCACGTCGCCGACCTCGAATCCGTCGTCAGCCAGCCGGGTTCGAGCTTCTTCGAGAGACACACCGACGACTTGCGGAATGGGCACGAGTTGGGGATCGGGATTGAAGAAGACCTCGATCGTCTGGTCTTGGAGGATCAGAGTGCCCGCAACCGGGTCTGTTCGGTGGACGAATCCGATCGCAACGAGTGCGTTCTCCTCAGCAATCGTCGTATAGCGGATGTTCTTGGAATCTAGATCGGCAGTTACCTCCGCAAGCGGGCGGTTGGTGTAGTCCTCGAGTACGAACTGGGTTGGTTCGTCCGCCTCCTCTTCACCGCTGAGGGCCTGGAAGAGCAATACGCCACCGATCACCAACACGATCAAAGCGACGAATGCGGCCAGGGCATACCAGCCTGTTCTCGACGGATTGGTGTCGTAGTACATGGCATCGGCTGATGCTCCGGTTGGATACCCGGCCTCCATCATCCCTGTGGGTGGAACGTTTCCGGCGCGTGCAGGTGGGAGTGGGCCCGTAGGGGCGACCGTTGGGTTCGTCGTGGTGGCTCCGGCCGCGACGGCGCCGGCAATGGCGCCGGCGGCAGCAGCCGCACCGACGGCCCCAGTGCCGTTTCGCGTCTGTGCGTTTGCGGCCGCAGCGAGTGCCAGGACCGGTTCGTCGTTGCGGAATCTACGGAGGTCATCGCGAAGCGCGGCAGCACTCGGATAGCGCAGCTTCGGGTCTTTCGCCAGGAGCTTGGCGATTATCGCCTCGAATGACCGCGGTACGTCCGCCACGATCTGAACGAGTGGCTGCGGAGCATCATGGACTTGTTTGTAAGCAATGCTGACCGGGTTCTCGCCAGTGAATGGAGGCCGCCCGGCAACCATCTCGTACATCACGATGCCGAGTGAATAGAGGTCACTACGTGGGTCTGGCTGGGCGCCCTGTGCCTGTTCGGGCGAGAAGTACGTAGCTGTACCCATCACCGAGCCGGCCTGAGTGAGGTTTGATTCGGTCGGAGCGTTGAGGGCGCGGGCGATACCGAAGTCGGCGACCTTCACCTGGCCGTTGGACCCGATCAGAATGTTGGCCGGCTTGATGTCGCGGTGCGCGACGTGGTTGTCGTGGGCGAACCCGAGCGCGGCCGCGACTTCGCTGGCGATCTCCGCGGCCTGCTTTGAGGTGAGTTGTTTGCTCGTCGTGAGGATCTCCGCGAGTGTGCGCCCCTGCACTTCCTCCATGACGATGAAGTAGGTGCCCTCGTACTTGCCCCAGTCGTAGACGTTGACGATATTGGGATGGGACAGGCTCGCTGCGGACTGGGCCTCACGTCGAAAGCGTTCGACGAAGTTGGTGTCGACGGCAAATTCGGGGAAAAGGACCTTGATCGCAACCTGGCGATCGAGCAAGAGGTCGCGCGCGGAGAACACGTCGGCCATGCCGCCGCGCCCGATCCGTTTGTGGATCTCGTATCGGTCGTTGATGACCGTCGCCTCGCCGTTGTTCGTCACTGTTCAGATCCTCCGGCGAAACCTGTGCTCGCGCCGATCGGCAAGGATACCGAGCTTGGGCGGCCCATGTTCTGCAGGGTCATGTTCCGTCGTCCACAGTTGTGGTCGGAGTCGGAGGGGCCTGCCCCGCCCCGGGGCCTGTGAGGAGGAAGTCGAGCATGCCCTTCGCGATCGGGCCGGCAAGCCGACCTCCGGTGACGGCAACATCCGGTGTGGACTGCACATTCGTGAGGGCGACGGCAACTGCGTACTGAGGGGCGTCGGCAGGCGCGAATGCGATGATCCAGGCATGCGACAGATCGAGGTTGTCAGGATCTCCCAATTCTGCCGTACCGGTCTTCGCGGCGACCGGGATACCGCCCTCGAGAGCGATGCAGCAACTCGCCGTGCCTCGTTCGGCAACACCGATCATCAGGTCGGTCATGAGCGCTGCATTCGCTGGTGAAACTGGCGTCTTCCACACTTCGGGGCTCGTACGATCGAGTACCCGGCCGGCCTGGTCGTAGGTGGCCTCAACTGCATACGGCTTCATCATCTGACCACCATTGGCGACCGTGCCTGCAATCATCGCCATGTGCAGTGGAACCATCTGGTCTTCGCTCTGACCAAACCCGCGGATGGCGAGGAGGGGTAGCTCCTGAGCGAGGTTGTCGGTGTTGCCGAATGTGCTGGCGGCCGCTCTGGGCAGGTCGATCGGGATCTCTTCGCCGATCCCCCATGCTTCTGTGCCCGCGACCATTGCTTCGGGTCCCAGTTCGATGGCGGTCTTGGCGAACGGGATGTTGCAGCTGCGGGCGAAAACAGTAGCGAGGTCTCCACCGCATGTGCTGCCGTTGTAGTTCTGGATCGGGTCGTTCGTTTGTGGTGGGACCCATTGGCTCTCGTTCGGGAAGACGGTCTCGAGCGACAGGATTCCGGCTTCCAACGCGATTGCGGTCGTGACGACCTTGAACGTCGAGCCGGGCATGTACCGTTCTTGGTAGGCCTGTGCCAGTAGAGGGTTTCCGTCGGCGTTCTGGAGTTCGGTGATGACCTCCTGCGCAATTTCGAAGTCGGCATTGACGAACGTATTCGGGTCGTATGTCGGATTGCTGTACATCGCCCGAATCGCTCCGGTTGCGGGCTCGATGACGACAACCGACCCCTCTTGGCCACCGAGGAGGAACTTGGCCGCCGATTGCGCATCGTGCCGAAGAGCCAGCTCAACTGATCCGGCCGCGTCGATGTCGCCGCTGAGGAGATCACCGAGGCTGCGGACCTGTTGCTCGGCTGTCGAGCCGGTGAGTACGTCGCCGTAGAGTCGTTCAACCTGTGTTGAACCGAAGGCGAACGTGAAGTACCCGGTGACGTCGGCAAGCAGGTCATCAGTCGGGTATTCGCGCCGATACTCGTACGGCTCACCTGGGGCAGTCGGAAATGAGACCGCGGCAACGATGCCATCGCTCGTCACTATCGGACCGCGAGGCTTGTTGAATTCACGGAGTACCTGGCGTGTGTTGTCGAATCGAGCATTGAGTTCTTGCTCGCGACCGACCTGCCAGTAGTTGAGGGCCACGAACAGCACGACATAGCAGGCAATGAGGCCTAGCGCGAGCTGCCGGATCTGGCGGTTCACCGCGGCAGCCCGGTCATGTCGACAACCCGGCGGTCTCGGGGATCGGTCGCCCCTTGTTTTCGGCCCGGTGAACCGTTCGCGTGAGTCGCCAGGCCTTCCAGCGCTCGGTAGGAGTTGGGTCGTCGGGTAGTTCGCCGAGGCGACGTGCCGATGAATCGGACAACCGTATGAGGAGCGCCAGCAGGATGTAGTTGGAGATGAGTGATGACCCGCCGTAGCTGACGAACGGCAGTGTGATGCCGGTCAGTGGGACCACCTTGATGACTCCGCCGATGATAATGAAGCCCTGCACTCCGACGATCGTGGTCAGCCCGACCGCGAGGAGTTTTTCGAACGTGCGGTCCGTTCGTAGAGCGATTCTTAGCCCAGCGCCCACGATCAGGATGAACGACATGAGAATCGCCGACGCGCCGATCAGCCCCATCTCCTCGCCGATCGAAGCGAAGATGAAGTCGTTCTGCGCTTCGGGCACCTGGTTCGGATTGCCCCTTCCGAGACCGGTCCCGGTCAGGCCACCGTCGGACAGTCCATAGAGCGACTGGACGATTTGATACCCACGATCGAGAGAGCGCGACCACGGGTCGATCCAGATGTCAACTCGGGTCTGAACGTGGCCGAACTGTGTCCATGAGAAGTAGGCAGCTCCACCGAAGAGGATTGCTCCGAGCAGCAAGTAGCCGACCCGCTCGGTGGCGACCCATATCATCACGACGAACAAGGTGAAGAACAGCAGTGAGGAGCCGAGATCCTTCTCGCCGACCATGACGATCACCGCGAATCCCCAGGCCAGGAGTATCGGGGCGATGTAGCGAGGTTCTGGAAGGTGGAGCGGCCCGACCTTCCAGGTGGACGCGGCAATGAGTTCTCGACGCTCGGCGAGGTAGGACGCGAAGAATATGGCGAGAGCGATCTTGGCGAATTCACCTGGTTGGAAATTGAGGGGGCCGAGACTCACCCAAATCCGCGCACCGTTGATGCTCGCCCCGAGCCCGGGAAGCATCGGAAGTAAGAGGAGCACCGCGCCGACGGCAAAGAACAACCAGCCGTATCTGGCGAGATCGGTCGCTCGTTGTACGAACAGCAGGGTGGCAACGAATGCGAGGATCGCGACGATGCTCCACGTCGCTTGAAGTCCGGCGAGTTCATCATCGAGCCGCGTGATCATGACGAACCCGATGCCATGCAACAACGCGGCGAGTGGCAGCAAGGTGCCGTCGGCACCCCGCGCAACCAAGCGCACGACGACGTGCGCGAAGAGCAGCAATGCCAAAAGAATGCCGACAAATATGCCGATACCGGCGGGAATCTCGGCGTTCGTGCCGAGGGCGGCGATGGTGTACGCCGCACCGATGATGAGCGCAACCATCACGACCAGCGTGAGTTCTGTGCTTCTGCGGCGGCGGGCTATCGGGGAATCAGCGCCACGGGCGGTGGCTCCATTGGCATACTCGGAAAAGCGCCTGGCCTCAGTCATGGTCCGCTGGATGTAGTCACTCCGTCGGCGGCAACCGTTGTCGTCGTGCTGATTGTCGTCGACGTTGTGGTTGTGGTCGTCGTCGTTGGGGTGGGTTTCAAGCCGTCTTGCAGGAACTGCACGGCCGCGTCGAATGAGTTGAACCGCGGCTCGTCGTCGATCTGGTCAGCGACGTCGGATGCGAGTTCATCGCGGGTTGGACCGATCTCGTTCTCCGCGGTCGGTTCGATCCACAAGACCCCGCCGCTTCGGCCACGGTAGATGATTGCTTCGTCGTCCTCGTTGAAGGCGATGTAGTAGCCGTTGCGCGCCCAGACCGAGAACAGCACAAATACGATGACCAGTGCGGCGGCGATTCCGAAGGCGATCGCGAATCGCACAGCTCCCTTTCGGCCCCCCTTGGCAGCAGGATCACCGGGCGTTGGAGCTGCCTCGGCCGTGTCAGCTGGGTCAGCGTCGACTTCGAACGGACCCGCCGGGGTTGGGTCAGCGCCTTCATCTGCCCAGATCGGTATGACGTCGATCTCGCGCGTCGGATCGGGTGGATCGTCGCCCTCGAGGACGTCGACGACGATGACGGTGATGTTGTCGCGCCCACCGGCCTCGTTCGCCTTCTCGACGAGGCGGTCGGCAGCTGCCTGGGGGTCGGACTCGAGAATCAGCGTCGAGGTGATGTCGAGGTCCGCCACCTCGTCGACCAATCCGTCGCTGCACAGAACGAAGCGGTCGCCCCGAATCAGTGGGAGTGTCCACCAATCGATGCGTACGTCGGGTTCGATGCCGAGCGCCCGGGTGACGATATTGCGGCGCGGGTGTGTGCGAGCTTCTTCTTCGGTGATGTGGCCCGTTGCCACGAGCTCTTGTACATAGCTGTGGTCGACGGTCACACGTCGTAGACGGTCGTGACGGAAGAGGTATGTCCTTGAATCGCCGACGTTTGCCAACACCAGCGCCTCGCTTGGCTCGGAGGGCCGAATCGGAGTGACGTCACCGGGTAGATCGCTTTCTGTCTCACCGGGTGGGTCCGCGTCGACAGGGTCGCGCGTATCGATATTGGGGGCGCCACGGCCCGCCAATGAGTCTGCGATGACCGCAATCGCCGTCGCAGTTGTTCCCATTCCACGTTGCTCCGGGTTGGCGATCGCCGCTCGGAAGATGTCGCTGTTGGCGGCGCTGATGGCATTGACGACGTCCTCCGCTTTGGGTAGGTCGAGACCACCGAGAAGCTCGCTGATTCGATCAACCGCGATCTGGCTGGCGACCTCGCCGGCCTCGTGCCCGCCCATCCCGTCGGCTACGACGAATATTCCGTCGGCCACCAGCAGGTTGTCTTCATTTTCGGGACGTAGTCGTCCGGTGTCGGTGGCGGCGCCAACTCGCAGTTCAGCCATTGTGTTGCCTCTTCGAACTGTGGAAGCGCGCGGGGGACAGCGTCGCCTTGGAAACGAGGCTCACTGTGCCTCGATCACGGTTGTGCCGACCTGCAGGCGGTCGCCAGGGTGGAGAAGTTTGCTTCCGACAAGCTTGCTGCCATTGTGGAAGGTGCCATTGGTCGATCCGAGATCCTCCACCATGGGCTGACCCTCGTAATCGTAGAAGCGAAGGTGAAGTTGGGAGATGAAGGCATCGTCGTCGATGGTGATCGTGCACTCGGGCTCGCGGCCCAGCGTGATCTCGCCGATCAGCGGCACGGTCATCCCGCGGCGCGATCGTGGTTCGAGAATGACCAGACGGGCAGCCTTTCCACGTTGCCCCTTCTTGGCGCGCTTGCTCTTCTTGCTGGTCTTGGCGGTGGGCGTCACGACTGGCTTCTTCGGCGCAGGCGCGGGTGGTCGCGCGGCCGCTCGGGGTGCGTCGACGGCGGTACTTCGAACCGGGGTCTTGACTTCGCTCCACACTGCCCAGAGCACGCGTGCGAAGAACAGATAGAGCAGCCCGAGGAGGACAAGCTTCAAGATGTTGAGAACTTGATCGGTCATGACAGCGAGTGGGGAGCAAAGAGGCTCGTCAGGAGGATCAGGATGCCTCGAAGCGGACGTGGGTGGAGCCGAAACTGATGATGTCGCCGTCGCTGAGACTGTGCTCGCCGATGATCTTCGCGCCGTTGACCATTGTTCCATTGGTGGAGTTGAGATCGACCACTAGGTAGGACGATTTGCCAGCGCGGATCTCGGCATGATTACGGCTGATGTTGCTGTCGTTGATCGCGATGGTGCACTCCGGCAGGCGCCCGACGGAGATCACTCGATCACTGAGGTCGACGCGCTGGCCCGAAGGAAGCACGATGGACCCCATGCCCGGTCCTGTCGCGGCCTGCTTGAGCTGGGAGTCGACGCCGAATCGGCCTGCTTTCAGGTCATTGTCGACTGTCAAGCTGACAGTGACAGGCCCCATGAAGTGGTAGCCCTCTTCGCGGGCATACTCACGAGCGGCCTCTGACAGTTCGGAGATCAGTGCATCTTCGATATCGCTGAAACTGGCGTGGTCACTGGCGCTGAGCAGGACCGTGAAGTCGTTGGGAACGATGCGACGGCCCTTGACATCGACGGAGCGATTGCTGTCCATCTCGCGGACGAGACGGCGACCTAGCTCGATTGGACGGATTGACCCACGGGAACGGCGAGAGAACACACCATCGACCATACGCTCCAAACGGCGCTCAAGTGACTGCAATCCCATAAGTGGCTCGCGAGGATAGTGCTGGAACGTGCCCCAAGTGGATCGAACAGCCTGGGTTCGAAGGGCACGCGTGTGGTTATCACCGACGCGCTGCGATACCGTTCTGTCTCCACTTGCGCGAGTGGCGGAATGGCAGACGCGCTGGCTTCAGGTGCCAGTGAGGGCAACCTCGTGGGGGTTCAAGTCCCCCCTCGCGCACGATTGGGCGACCAGGTCGCCCAATTCACGTTTGTAGGTAATTTTCGGAGGACCGTTCCGCAGAAAATTACCTACAAACGAAGAATGAGGTGTCGGGTTAGCAGCGGTCAGATTCGTTGGAAGGTACCCAACCCATCGGCGTCGAATCCGGTGACCGTGACCGCGGTGGCGATGCCATCGGGTCCGATCTCGAAGATTGCGCCTTCGAGAAAGTCGGGTAACTCTGCGTCGTGCACGTAGGTGAATGTGTTGGCGTCGAAATGGGTGAGGGTGTAGGTGAGTGCTGCCGGTCCAGCGACTATGGCGAGATCGCCATCGATGACGATCACTTCGATGTCGCCCACGTAGTCATTGGTGTAGGTGCCGCCGTACTCCGAGTTGTCGAGAGCCGGGACGGCATTGTCGCCCGGATCATCGAACTCGTTGGGCTCGCCGTAGAGCCCGGAAAATCGATCCGTCCAGATGGCGAAGATGTCGGTGGGCCATGAACCTGTTTGGATCTGGTCGAAGTAGGCATCGGTTATCGCCTCGGGAAGGCCGACCGGTTCACCGTTGGTCAGCACGACGACGCCGAGTCCCTCGGCCGGTAACAGCTTGGCGGTCGTGGAGGCGCCGGTGGAGAACGCGCCGGAGTGATTCCATCGAGTGGCGCCCGTCGCGTCGACCTGAATGTTCCAGCCGAGTCCGTAAGAGGGGGGAGTGTTAGCGATTGTTGGTGCAGGCGGCCCCTTGAGAATCATCGTCGTATGGGTCAGGTCGAGCGCTTCCTCATCGATGATCTGCTCGACACCGAGTTGGCCTTCGGCTAGTTGAAGTCGTAACCACCGAGCAAGATCGATCACGTTCGATGTCACCCCACCAGCAGGAGCCTGAGCGTCAGGCATGCGATCGAAGGCGGCTTCCCACCCGCTTTCTGTTTCCACGTGCAGTTCGGCGCGGTTCTCGGCTGACTCGTAGTCGGCATAGTGCATGCTGGTCGAGGTCATTCTCGCCGGTCCGAACAGCATTTCATCGGCCAAGTCCTCCCAGGTGGTGTCAGCCGCGATCGCTGCGGACTGCCCGCCAGCCGTCATCGCAAAGTTGGAGTAGGCGTATGTGTCGCGGAACGGGTTGAGTTCGAGATATCGAAGCCGGCGAAGGACTTCGGCGCGGTCGTAGCCGATGGCTTCCAGCACATCGCCACCTCCAGCCGGAATGCCGCTGCGGTGCGAGAACAGGTCGGCGAACGTGACGTTCTCCGTGACGTAGGCGTCGCTCAGTTCGAAGTCGGGGTTGTAGCCGGTGACCGGATCGTTCCAATCGAAGATGTCCAGGCCCACAGCTCCGGCCATGATCGTCGACGAGATCGGTTTCGACAGAGATGCAATCTGGAAGATGGTTTCCGGCTCGATCGGTTTGTCATCGCCGACCTCGCGGACGCCATAACCCTGGGTGTAGAGCACCTCATCCTCGTACACCACCGCGACTGCAACGCCTGGCACGCCGGTCTCGGCCATGCCCGTCTCGACGATATTGTCGAGCTCGGGGAGTGACCCTTCAATCTCAGCTTTCGTCAACTCGGAGGATTTGGGCTCATCGAGGTCCGGATCGGCGTCCGACGACTCCGCTTCGATTGTCGGTTCAGCCTCGGTTGACGCAGCATCCGTCGAAGACGCCACAGAATCGCGGCTGTCGTTGCCGTCGCTCGCGCAGGCGGCAGCGACGAGGATGAGTGCCAGGGCGACCCCGAATGTTGATCGACTCATCGTGTTCCGCTTGATTTGGTTCATTCGAAGCAACTCCTTCGGGGTGTCAGGTCAGCGAGTATCGCACTACCTCGGTTCGCTGATGTGGCATCGCCATCTGTGCATCGGCATCTGAGTATCGGCGTCCGACGATTCCGCTTCGATTGTCGGCGTCGGCCACGGTTGCCCGGTCACCTCTCTGCTGGTCGACGGTTTCGGTAGTGTCAGCGCGAACTAGCGAACCGGGAGATCCGAATGAGTGACGACATGTCAATCACCAGCAGACCAGGCGGGCCGCTCATCGTCAGCGGCGAGGTCCCGCTCGTGCGTAAGATGGCTGTTCATTCCGAGCACGGCGAGCCTCTTGCTTGGAAGACCGTCGAGACACTCGAAGCCCGCGCGACCTATGCACTCTGCCGCTGTGGCGAATCGGCAAACAAGCCATTCTGCGACGGCAATCACGCCTCAACTGGATTCGAAGGGAGTGACACAGCTGACGCTTCCACGTACGACGAGCGTGCGAAGGTGCTCGGCGGGACTGGCATCACGGTGCGCGACGATCGCGGCATATGTGTTCATGCTGGCTTTTGCGGTAACCGCGTGACCAACATTTGGAAGCAGGTTGCCGACACTGACGACAGCATCGTTCGGGTTGCGGTGATCAACGAGGTCGAGAAATGTCCATCCGGCGCGATCACGTACCGCTTCGACGGCGATGACGTCAACAATGAGGCTGATCATCGAACTGAGATCGCGGTGATCAGCGACGGGCCGCTCTGGGTGACTGGCGGGGTTGCGGTTTCAACGAGTGATGGGACGCAACTCGAAGAGCGGGCTCGCGTCACTCTGTGTCGTTGCGGGGCCTCGGCCAACAAGCCACTCTGCGACGGAAGCCACAAAGAGGCCGGTTTCAAAGACTCCTGAGTGGGCTCTTCCTGCGATGGTGGAGCCGTCAGTAGGAATCGAAGCGTTGCCGTTGAATGGTGGCCACGACAACGGCGATGATCAGGAGCAAGATCGAGAGTGCCATGCCCACGGTCGTGACGCCGTGGGGAATCGTGTTCAATGCGCCCGGATTCCGGTCGGCGATCCCGACTGGGCGGCTGCCAAACTCTCCGAGTGAGCTTGCCCAGAGCCACACAGCAACACTGACCCCGCCTGCGGCGAGGCCGAGCCCATAGGGGCGAACAATCAGGAACCCAACGACTCCGGTCGCCGCGATCAGACCGACCTGCGCAAGTCGCCCGGCGAAGTAGGCAGTCGGGAGATCGATGTTCACGTTCGGTGAGCTGAAGTTGTCGGCGAACGAGGCCTGCCCAACTGGAACCAGTGGTCCGAACGCCAGCACGACCATGGTGACTGCGCCTACCGCTGCAACCCACGGATTGAGTGCGACGCGGGCTCCGGCGTTGAGAGAGCGGAGCGAGGCCAGGAAGACGAGCGCGCCGACGATACCGACGCTTGCAATCAGCCACCATCCCAGATCGCGTGTGATTGTGAGGGTGAACGATTCGGATGAGGTCCGAGTGATTGACTCGGCAACCGCGATGGGAAACTCGGCGAGCCCGATTGTCATCGCCGCCCAGCCGAACAGACCGAGTCCCGCTCCGCCCGCCAGTCCGGCGCCCGAGGGAAAGTCGAAGCACGCCAAGAGCCCACCGATGACCATTGCGGCGGCCCCGATGAATCCGGCCAGGGCGAGGTTCGTGCCGAGGTCGTCGAGCGTGCTGACACCAGTGGTGATGCCTGCCGCCGGGCGGGTGGTCCTGATGTCGGTTATATCGGCAGCGACTGACATCAGCATCGCAATGGCGCCGAAGAACGCCAGCAGAAAGATCAGTTTCAGCTTGAATGGCTCTCGCGCAGGAGCGTATTCCGCGAGATCATCCTGCCCGTCGAAGAGAGCGGGCATTTCCTCAGTCGAGGTTCCGTAGCTGTCAGTTGTCTCGATCTGTTCGGTGGCATCGGCATCGGCACTGGCATCGGCATCGTCCTCGGTGGCAGCAATTGCTGAGGTTGCGACCACGATCTCAGCGGGCTCCGGCGCTATCTCGACGGAATCGATCAGATCTGTTTGTCCCTGTGCGTGCGGCGCTGCCCATGCTGGATCAGGGAGCGGCTCGCGAGGAGTAATTTCGGCAGTCGGCAGATCGCCAAGCTTCGGCAGCTCAGAATCTTCCGACTCAGAATCTTCCGATGATGTCGTGGCAACTGGCTCTGTTGGTTCGGTGACGCCTTTCAGTGACGCGCCGCAGTCGTGGCAGAACCTCTGGTTCTTCGGAACCTCGACCCCACATTCAGGACAGACCATCGGAATGACTGTATGCGATCTCCGACGTATCGTTGGGGCCGCGGAGCGTCGCCGACCAGAATGAAGGTCATGATCGGTCGGTTCGCTCCTTCGCCAACTGGCGATCTTCATGTCGGGAACCTGCGCACGGCAGCGGTTGCGTGGCTGTCGGCGAGGGCGGCTGAGGGCACATTCATCGTCCGGATCGAAGACCTCGACCGTACTCAATCAAGTATTGAGCACGAACAGGCGCAGCTTGCCGATCTCGCCGCCATCGGTCTCGAGTGGGACGGTGCGGTGGTGCGCCAGAGTGAGCGGTTTGCCCTCTACGAGAACGCAATCGACACGTTGCGGTCCGCGGACCTTGTGTACGAGTGTTTCTGTTCGCGGCGAGAGATCCGTGAGGAGATCAAGGCATCGGCACACGCGCCGCACGGCCTCAGGGGCTCGTACCCGGGGACGTGTCGTGATCTGACGGAGGCCGACAGGGCCTCTCGCCGGTCGGGTGGACGGCCGGCCGCGCTGAGATTACGAACGGAGGGTCAACGCGTTGCCTTTGTCGATCGTGTCGTGGGTGAAACGAGTGGATATGTCGATGATGTGGTACTCAGGCGTAACGACGGCGTGCCTGCATACAACCTCGCGGTGGTCGTGGACGATGCTGCACAAGGAGTCACCGAAGTTGTTCGGGGCAATGACTTATTGCCTTCGACGCCACGACAAGTCCTTCTGCAGCAGCTACTCAGCCTTCCGACGTTGGAATACCTACATGTGCCATTGGTCGTCGATGACAGCGGCGAGAGATTGGCAAAGCGTCAGGACAACCCGATCACCCTGCGTGACCTTCGGAGTTCTGGGGTGTCGGTCGGCGACGTCGTTACGTGGATAGGGGTATCGCTCGGGTTGGCATTGCCGGGGGAGCGTGTTGAACTCGAAGAGCTGATCGACCGGTTCGATCCGGCCCTTGTGCCACTTGAATCGTGTCCTGTTCCGACATTTCTCTGACAATCTGGATAGAGGAAGGTCGCTCACCGTCTGGCTTTGGTCAAATTCGAAACTTCAAGTGAACGGTGTAGGTCTGCCGGCATGTTCGACAAGAGCACCACTAGGCTCACGTTCCGTGGTGGTTGAAGAACGTCGACGCGCAGTAATTGGCAGTCTTGTCGTCTTTGGCATCGCGACGCTGGTCGGCTGTTCGAGTGCCGTAACCAGTGGCTCCGGCAACAACGGAGAATCGGCGGCCGCCGAAAACTCGGCTCCCAACACAATCGCAGCCCCAACCACGGTTGCACCGACCACCACCCAGGCACCGACCACAACTGCGGCTCCGACGACTACGCAGGCTCCGACTACCACGGCAATACCGACCACCACGATCCCACCGAACATCGTGCCAGTGGCCCCTCTCGACCCACCTCTGCAAGCCATGGGGTCCAGCAGCGGCAGCGAAACTGCTCGCCTGCAGCAGCGACTCATCGATGTCGGGTTCTGGGTTGCCGAGGTCGACGGCCAGTACGGGACCACGACACGTCAAGCAGTGATGGCGTTCGAGAAATACATGGGCTTCGAGGCCGACGGCAAGCTCGATCAGCGCACGGCCGACGAGCTTTCTGCAATGAGCCTCCGCCCCCACGCACGTGCCAACTCCGGCACCCTGATCGAAATCGACAAGGCCAAGCAAGTGCTGTTCTTCGTGATCGACGGACGCACCGCTTGGGTACTCAATACGTCAACTGGTAACGGCCAGGAGTACACCGAACAAGACCAGAACACGCCCGGTGAGACCATCAGCGGAGTGTCACTGACACCCAGTGGTCTCCACAAGGTCAATAGAGAACGCGCCGAAGGCTGGTGGGAAGGTGATCTCGGTGAGATCTACCGCCCGAAGTACTTCGTCGGCGGCGTCGCAGTCCATGGCTCGAACAGCATCCCGAACTATCCGGCATCACATGGCTGCGTCCGGGTGAGCGTTCCCGCAATGGACTGGATCTGGGACAGTGGCATAATGCCGCTGCGCACTCCCGTCTGGGTCCACGACGGCGCCTGACCCAGCTCATTTGAAGGGTGGATTCAGGGGCCGACTTCGAGGCCAGATTGATCGTCGGTGAAGTTGTCGATGCGGTCACCGATCCACTCGAACATGCTGGCCTGCGCGACTACCTGGAACACGAACCATGCGATGAGCAGCACCGTCGCCGCGATTGCCGCGAACCGAATCCATGCGATGGCTCGATTGGAATACTGCGAGATCAGCGGTGCCAAGTCGTGGGTCATCGATCGCGCTCGACGTTCGAGCAGGTCGGCGGCCCGGTCGACCTCACCACGGGTCGCGCTCCGTACGTCCTCGATGATCTGCTGTGAGTCGGCACGGCTGTAGCCAGCAGGAGCTGTAGGTGGCGGCGTGTACTCGTGGGCGGCTTCGAATGCCTCCCGTTCTTCGAATGAAGTGAGCTCGGCGATGCTGGGCGGTGCGCGCCGGGCGTCGGTCCAGTCGAGCCCATCCCACCAGCGAAGGCGCGTGCGGCTCTGCGGATCCGGATACCACCCCGCTACTGGTGCGTCAGCGCGCCGCATGGCTCATCGCTCACGGACCTCTGAGCGCTCGGGCTCGGGAAGCTCAACGCGGTCGTCATCCTCTGGTATCGGCAGGCCATCCTTTGGACGAACCTCATCATCGGTGTCGTCATCTCGGACCGCGGCGCCGAGGGCGGCGACCGTTCCGAGCAATCCGGAGAATTCGGCGGGGATCACGAGCTTGGTGGCCCGGCCGTCACCGATGCGTTCGAGTGCAGCGAGATACTCAACTGTCAGGACATTTTGGTCGGCCCGCGCTTCCTTGATGCCTGTCAAGCGCGATTTGGCGGCCGCCCCTTCGCCTAGCCCAATCATCTCGAGGCGCAATCGGTTGGCCCGCGCCCGCAACTCGATTGCCTGCGACTCACCTTCCGCATCGAGTATCGCGGCCTGCTTGCGACCTTGAGCGGACAGAACCGCTGCTTGCTGCTCACCGTCGGCCCGTGCAATGGCGGCCTCCTGGTAACCCTTGGCCTCGGTCACGGTGGCACGCCGGTCGCGCTCGGCGCGCATCTGAGCGTGCATGGCCGAGACAATGTCCGGCGGTGGGTCGATGCGCTGGATCTCGACCCGAACGACTCGAACGCCCCACTTGTCGGTCGCGTCATCGAGCACGTCGCGTAGTTGCGTGTTGATGATGTCACGCGAGGTCAGGGCCCGGTCGAGTTCGAGGTCGCCGACCAGGTTACGCAGGTTGGTCTGGGCGAGCTTTGTGATGGCGGTGAAGAAGTCGGCCACGTTGTAGACGAGGCGTTGGGGATCGGTGGCCTCGTAGTAGACGACGGCATCGACGGAGACCACGACATTGTCAGCGGTGATGACTTCCTGCGGTGGCACATCGACGACCTGTTCGCGCATGTCGATCAGTTGCATCGTCTCGATGAAGGGAAGGATCAGGCTGAGCCCCGGGTCACGTGTGGTCTTGTACTTACCTAGCCGTTCGATCAGACCACGCTGATATGGCCGAACGATCTTCACCGCACCGACCAGCACCAGAATGCCGATGAGTGCGATGGCGATCAAGACGATGGCAATGGGGTTCATGTGGTCTCCCGGGTTACGTTGTTTCGTCCGCGGGTGGCGGTGGAGGCGCCGTCGGACTTGAAGGGGTCTTGCTCGGAGGAGAAGTCGGCGGTGAAGGGGGCCACGTCGAGTTGAGTGGTTCGACAACAACGCGTGTCCCGTTGACCGAGGTGACACGTACCTTTGATCCCTCGGCTAGTGGAGTGTCGGCTTCCGTCAGAGCACCCCAGACTTCGCCGTCTACCGAAACTCTGCCGCGCCGGTCGGTGTCGTCGGGGTCGATCGTTGTTGTGACGATTGCCGTGAGCCCGACTACGCGGTCAGCGCCGACGCCCGGCGCCATCTCGTTCTGACCTGCGAATCGTTTGGCGTAGCGGTACAGCAACACCCAGAGGATGGTCCCGCCACCTATGAACATGAGCCACTGGAATTCGATCGGCACGTCGTAGAAGCCGAGCAGCGATGCCGCGAACGCTGAGATGGAAAACGGCAACAAGACGAACGTCCCGGCGAGGACAGTGAGTTCTATGATCGCGAAGAAGACAGCGATTCCGAGCCATACCCATGGCCACACGTTCAGGTCGATGCCGAGATCGAGCACTCGCCTACTCTACGCGCCGGATACGCAGCGGGAGGTCGGATGCGGTGAGGCAGCGACCTGTCTCGAGATCGAAGCGCCAGCCGTGCAGCGTGCACACGAACTCGCAGCCATCGATTTCGCCGAACGCCTCGAGGTCGGCTTTGCGGTGCGGACACCGTCGCTGCACCACGTAATCGCCGATCTGGATGTCGGGTTCGTTCAACGCCTCGAGATCGTCGACAGGGCTGAGCTTGCGGACGACCTCGGCTTCGGCCCGCCGCATCCGTTCCCGCGAGAGCGACTTGAAGAAGTTGTAGACGTATTCGTTGTACTCGCCTTCGCGCCAGGCGGTGAACCGACAAGACAACAGCAGTGAGTTACTCCAGTCGACAGCTCGCTCAGCCGCAACGGTCTCGACCAGTTCACGCGGAATGTCGAAGCTGAACGAATATGGCTCGCCGGCATGTGCCCGAACTTCTCCGTTGGGGAAATCGATCAACACCTCGAGTTCCCCGGTCCGGATCAGAACATTTGCGCCGACCTGGGAACACAACGTGGGGGCCATCTCCAACAGCGGTCCCCACCATTCCTGGAGTGTCGTGAGAAGGTCGGTGGTCGGCGGATTCCAGCCGGCCTTGAGGTCGCTGAGCCATTCGGCCCAATCGGCCTGATACTTACGCAGGTACGAGCGTTTGTCGCTGAAAATCGACTCAACGTCTTCCAGCGGTAAGGGGTGGGTGACTTCGATTGACTCGGGATGAACCTCGATGGTCGTCCCCGGGATGTTCAGCAGGCCTCGCCGATCGGTGGCCTGCAGACGCGATATGAACTCGGTCTGATCGGGGAAGATGCTGAGTTCATCACCATCGATCACGTTGAGACCGAATAGATCTTCATCGAGAAAACAAGGCGGTCCGGCGCTCGGGACGACGGCGCGGGCGTCGATGTTCTCGACGTACCGCAGCGCCCTGGCGAATTGTGCGCTGACCTTTGCTTCGCAGAGAGTGCGCTTTTCATCATCAGGAATGTCGTAAACCATTGGATACCAGATCGCTCCGGAGAACTGCAGCCAGTGGAGATCAACAGGCCCGTGGGCGCTCAACTGTTCGAGGTCATTGGTGCGGCAGTCGTTTTGATTGACGAGGATCGACTCGCCATCGGAAACGACAAGTGCCGAGTCCCCACCGGGCCCATCCGTGATCGAAGTCTCGATGTGAATTGCAATCTTCAGACCTGGAGCAATCTCGAGTTCTTCCGTATCGGTAGTCCGGATGAAGTTGGTGAATCCTAGGGCTGCGAGCGTTCGTTGCTGTTCGCGGGTTGGGAAGCCGGGGAGCAAGATCGGGATGTCGCGGCGCAGGTGTTCGCGTAGCCACGGATCGTCGTGGTGATCACCGTGGAGGTGGGAGATGTAGAGGAAGTCCGCATTCTCTATACGTTCGAGCAGGTCTTCACTCAGCTGGTCATTACGTGGGAAAACGAACCAGGATCCGAAGAACGCGGGGACGAACCACGGGTCGCAGAGGATGGAGCCCGCATCGGTTTCGATGAGAATTCCTGCATGACCGATTGGTGTTGCGCGCATGAACTCAGAGTACGAGACTCAACCAAATGAGACGAAAGGGGTCTGACCCCATTCGTCGACCCCATTCGTCTCAATTGAAATTGTCAGGCGACCGGTGGGTCTGTGAACTGCTGGCCGGCGCGCGAGACGTGCTCGGTCCAGGCAGCGCCATCCCAGTAGCGGAGCTCGAAGCGACCGGAGGGATCGGCATACCAGCCCGCTGGTACTGCTGCATCGGCTGCTGGTGCGGCCTCCGCCGCGGCAGGGACTTCGGCAGCGGGAGCAGCTTCGGCGGCGGGAGCAGCTTCGGCAGGTGCTGCCGTTTCCGGGGCCGCGGCCCCCGTGGCGGCATCATCTGTAGACGCGTCATCGCCCTGATCGTCTTCGGGGGCGGTGGCCCAACCGGCGGGCTCATTGATGGCCTCCACTGTCTCGGCCTCGACGACCTTGGCATCGGCGATGGCCTCTTCGGCTACCGCCTCCTCGATTGTGGCGTCAGCGATAGCACCTTCGGCGACTGCTTCAACCACCATGGCATCGGCGATGGCCTCTTCGGTGACTGCTTCTTGAACCATCGAATCGGCGATCGACTGTTCGGCGATGGCTTCGACGACCATGGCATCGGCGATCGCTTGCTCGGCCGCCACGTCGTTGACGACAGCATCACCGGAAGTGGCGCGCTGCAGGTATGCAACGACATTCGTGCCGGCGCTGATGATCGAAACGACCCTCCAGCCCTCGGCAGCCCTCTCATTGAGAAGAGGTACCAGTGCGTCGGCGTCGTACGAAGAGGCGGTGACCGAAGAGAACTCCATCCGGCAATGCTAGACGACGCCGACAGCGTGCGGGTGTTTCGAGCACATCGGTCCCTCACAGTTCTCCGGGTTGGATTCCTTCGGTGAGAGCATTCACGTCGGCCTCATCTGGTGAGCCGTCGTAGGTCACCTCGCCTCCGCTCAGAGCAATCAGCCGTTGCCCTTCACGCACACTGGACAGCTCATGGGTCGCGACGACGAGAGCGGCGCCATCGGCATGTGCCAGCGACAGGAGCTCCAGAAGAGCTTCTCGGCCGGCTCGGTCCAGGCCGACGAACGGTTCATCGATGAGCATCAACTCGAAAGGGCGAACGAAGGCCATGGTGATGGCCGCCTTCTGTTTGAGACCACGACTGAAAGTCATCGGAAGGTCATCGGCTCGCGGGGTCAGACCGACCATCTCGATCAGGTCGACTGCCTGCTGCTCCCAGTCTTCGGTCCCGTGCAGCCGCGCGATGTATTCGAGATGTTCCCAGACTGTCAGGTCGTCGTAGAAAACAGGTTGGTCGGACAAGTAGGAAACAGCCGCCCGTGCCTCGAGTGAGGCAATGGGGTGACTGGCAACTGTGGCTGACCCCTCCGACGGTTCGAGCATGCCTGTGAGCATGCGAATCAAGGTGGTCTTTCCACTCCCATTGTGTCCGATCAAGGAAACTCGTTCGCGCTCCTCGATCTGCAGATCGAGTGGCAGTAAAGCCGGGGCATCTCCGTAGCTCTTGCCGAGTCCGATCGTGTGGATGGCGAGTGGCGGCCCTGAGTATGCAGGAGTGTCGTCGAGCGTCTCAGGCTCCTCGGGTTCGGAGTGTTCGCGAGTGTCGACCGGGGTGGGCTTGGGTCGTTGTCGCCCGCTGCTCGGTCGGTTGGGTCGCGAGGATCCGGGAGTGCTCTTGGGTCTGGTCATGCTGCTGCTCGCCCTTCAGCGGCGAAGGCTCGAAATTTCACGCTCCAAGTGTCGTGGCGGCGGACCCACCATGCAACGAGCGCGATGAACAAGGCCACGCCGACGATCGACCTGCCTATGGTCGCGGCGTCGGCGCTGAATCGCATCGCGAGAACTGGTGCGGTTCCGACTGCACTGATCGCGATTGGAAGAAACGAACTGAAGGCCGTACTGAAGCCGGCGAACTCAGGTGGTACGAGGCTGGATTCGGAGTTGCGAGGTGCCCCCATCAGCGTGGTGTTCGTGGCAGCGAGAGGTGGCGGTGCATCGAGAACTGTGGCCACGACGGGCCCCATAGCGCCTGCCCACACGACCGGAATCGCCAAGGCAAATGCTGCGGCCGCCTGGCCTGGGTCGATGAGGGTCGCCGTTGTTGCACCGGCGAGTCCCATCGCTGCCAGCAGTAGTGCCGGCGCGACGAGGTGATTGAGGAAAATCCATCCGCGCTCTATCGCGATCATGTCGGTGAGGTCGGGCCGGTCGACTTCCTGGGATAGAGGCTCAACCGATTCAAGGCCGACGAGGAAGAGGGTCGCGAGAAGGAGAAGTGCGAAGAGCGGGGATGACGAGACAGTGAATGACGCTGCCGCGCCACCGATGATTGCCAGCGACACGATCCGGACGATGCGAGAGAGCGGAAGTCGGCGCAGTGATCGAATGCCGCGTCGCCAGACGATTGTCGGGCTCGGCCTTTGATGGTCGACCACTGACAGCCTCCCACGGCGGCGTGTTGTTGAGGCCCGGCCTTCGCCGCGAGGTGGGCGTCGCCGAGACCCCCACGGCTGGCCGCGCAGCGCTTCGGCGCGGAGTTGGCGACGCAGCAGTACGACTGTCCGCAGATCCTGCACCGTCGCCGCGAATCGGAGCTGGGAGACAAGCTCACCCCGACGTGCAAGTGGCTCGAGACGTAGCTTGCCTCCGAGGGCGAGCGCCGTTCCCACCATGGCGAGCGTGATGACGATCGCAATGATGTCGATCGGGCGTTGGCTGATTCCCCAGAATGCGATCCGCCCGGTGAGGTTCCCTGGCGCCACCCGTTCGAGGCCGGATGCCCGATCGGTCCAGATGCCCCAGGCAACGAGGGCCTGCCAGGTGAGTGCGATGCCACCGATCAGGGTTGCGGCCCATCGTGGAACGCGCAACGCATGAGTGATGATGGCGGTCGATACGAAGACCGCTCCGACGATTGCCCCGAAGATTCCTGCACTGGCCGCCCAGGCTGCTCGGGAACCTTCCAGCTCTGTGGCAACAAGTTGGCCGAGTACGGCGGCAGTGAGTGCGAGTCCGAAGACGATGGATCTAAGCCGCTGCGATATTGGGCGGAGCATGACCATCTCGCGTGAGATCGGTGCGAGCAGAACATGTCGAATGTCGGCGACTTCGATCGATACGGGGCCGCCATCGGCACCGCTACGCAGGCCGAGCGCAAACGCGAGCATCACGACTATTCCCATGACGGAGGGGCCGCGAGTGAGTAGATCATCGGTATCGACACCGTCGCCGACCACTCCGGTGATCGCATCTGACGCGACGACGACCGCCGTCAACCCCAGCAGGCCGAACAGGTAGACGCGGTAGGCAACGTCATACCAGTCAGTATCCCCCAGCCGGCGCACCTTGCGCGTCTGGCGCAGTTCGCGCAAGGTGGTTCGAGCGTCGGACGACATCGCCAGAGAACGTACCGTTTTGCGCTGCATACTTGACGCGTGAGCACCGAGACCGCCCAGCTGTTCTTCGCCCTTCTGACATTCGTTGCAGCCGGAGGAACGATCGGAATCGTCGTGTTGCGGATCGCTGCGGCGGCCGGAAGCGATGGTGCCGCTCGCCTCGGCGCGATGATCAGCGAGGAAGGGGTCCATCTGGCCTTCATCGTTGCCGCGGCATCGACACTCGGGAGCCTCTACTTCTCTGAGGTCGCAGAGTTTGTTCCGTGCCGTCTCTGCTGGTTCCAGCGAATCGCCATGTATCCGCTCTCCGTGGTGCTCCTCGTCGGAGCAATCCGCCGTGATGCGGCGGTGCGCTGGTACGCGGGCCCACTGGCGGTCATCGGGGCGATCATCGCGGGGTACCACACACTCATCGAGTGGCGGCCAGAACTCGATACCGGCACGTGTGATCTCTCCGGGCCGTCGTGTACGGCCGTTTGGTTCAGGGAGTTCGGATTTGTCAGCTTGGCGCTGATGTCACTCGTTGGGTTTCTCACGATCCTCGCGCTGTTGTTTGTCAGGTTTCCGGCCACAATGGATACAACGGACGGCGGCAACACAGACTCCCCCAATTCCCCGTCCACGAAGGATGTCTCGTGAACTCGAAGAATCGCACTCTGATCATCGTCGTCGCGGCGATCGTGCTCATTGCCGGCCTGGCTGGAATTGCGGTGCTGCTGAGCGGTGATGACGATTCCAACGAATCATCTGTTCCAGCTCCGGTCAGCACCGACGCCGATGGGCAGCCAGTTGCAGCACCCGACCTCGAAAACAATCGCCCGGTTGAAGTCTCGGGCACGCCATTGCCTCCTTATGATCGGGAAGTTGACGACCCGGCGATCGGAACCCCCGCCCCGGTCATCTCCGGACAGAGTTTCGACGGAACCCCGGTGACGATCGGCGGCGCGACGGGCAAGCCGACGATGTTGGTCTTCCTCGCCCATTGGTGCCCGCACTGCAACAACGAGATCCCCGAGTTGATAGCGCTCGACGAGGCGGGTGGTATCCCTGACGGAGTCGACGTGATCGGTATCAGTACCGGCGTGCAGTCGGGCCAGGAAAACTATCCGCCGTCAGAGTGGATCGTCGCCAAGGAATGGCCATGGCCGGTCCTTGCCGACGACGAAGAGTCAACGGCCTTCCTCGCCGACGGTGGCTCCGGCTTTCCCTACACCGTTCTGCTCGATGCCGAGGGCAATGTGCTCGGCCGTGTTGCCGGCAGCCGTCCCGCCTCGGAAATCTCAGCCTGGCTCACCGAGAACCTCGGCTGAACAGCGCCCAAACCCCGTTTGTAAGTAATTTTCGGCGGAACGGTCCGCCGAAAATTACTTACAAACGGGAATTACTGGTCTTTGGCGGCTCTTTCGAGGACAACTCTGACCGGAAGGCCGAGGGCCTTCGCGGCCGCGGCCGCATCCTCGAACTCGACTTTGACTCGATTGTCGGCGATCTTGACACCAATGCGATGTCCATCGACATCGACAAAGGTCATCGACCTGCGCTGCGGCCAACGCTTGATTGTCAACGCACGAACTCCGAGCGTTCCGGTTTCAACGACGAGCACTCGTCTGATCGCATCGATCGATGAGGGGTCACACAGCGCGCTGACCGTGTGCGCCGGCCGACCCTTCTTCATCACGATCGGAGTGATCCATGCGTCGTGAGCGCCCGCCTCCATGAGAACGTTCACGGTGTGCGCCAAGACTTCGCCTGTGACGTCGTCAACGTTCGCTTCGAGGAGCACGACATCGGCCCCCTCGGCCGATGGCTCGGAGCCGGCATCGGCTCGTTCGCCGATCAGGACCTGTACGACGTTGGCGCGTTCGGCAATGTCAGTGCTGCCGGCGCCGTAACCGACAGCCGAGGGTGCCATCGGTGGAACTGCGCCGAACCCGACTGACAGTGCAGTCATCAGCGCGGCGCCCGTCGGCGTGGTGACTTCAAGGGTTGTATTCAGGCCGACGACGGGTGCACCCACGCCGGCGAGAAGGGCGGCGGTTGCCGGAGCCGGATTGGGAATCGCTCCGTGGGCGCTGTTGATGGTGCCGGTGCCGAGCGCAACCGGGCTGCACCGGATCTCGTCGATACCGAGTGACTCGAGGGCGGCACATACTCCGACGACGTCGACGATGGCGTCGAGCGCGCCGACTTCGTGCAGTTCAACATTGTCGGGAGTGACGCCGTGGATGGCTCCTTCCACGTCTGCCAACCGACGAAACACCGATGCTGCTCGTTGACGTACGCGGTCCGGGATGTCGGCGTGCTCCAACAGTTGATAGATCTCGCTCACGGGCCGATGCGGGTGGTCGTGCGCCTCGTCATGCTCGTGTACGACGACGTTTGCCCAAGTCGCCCCCACGCCGCAGCGCTGGACTCGCTCGAACGTGAGGGCATAGCCGTCTAGTCCGAGACCGGCGATTGTGTGGCCCACGGCGTTGGGATCGGCGCCGGCATCGACGAGTGCGGCCATGGTCATGTCGCCGGCAACTCCGGCCTGGCAGTTGAACCAGGCGAGACGTTTCTGCCCCTGGGGCTCCGAAGGTGTCATTTTAGTATCCGAGCAACGGCGCAGGCCGCGCCGAATCCGTTGTCGATGCCTACCACGGTGACGCCGCTGGCGCACGAGGCGTGCATCGCCAACAGTGCCGTCACGCCTTCGAACGCCGCTCCATACCCGACACTGGTCGGGACCGCGACAACGGGCGCTCCGGTGAGGCCGCCGACGACGCTCGCGAGCGCTCCTTCCATTCCCGCGATCACGATGACCGCTTCAGCCGACGTGATCTCGTCGAGCCGTGCCAGCAGTCGGTGCAATCCAGCGACTCCGACGTCGGGGACAACCGACGGCTGGAGGCCGTAGGCCTGGAGGGTGAGAGCGGCCTCGGTGGCGACAGGGAGGTCGCTCGTTCCGGCGGTGACAATCACAACGTTGGCGCTCAACTTTCCGATAGGCGCTCTCCAGAGCAAGGTCCGGCCCTCCTCGGTTGCCCCACCGTGGATCTCCGTGCATGCCGCGCGTTGCTCCTTGTCGGCTCGTGTGAGCAACACGGGACCCGTTCCGTTCGTGAGCAATTCCCCGACGATGGCGGCGCACTGCTTCGGCTGCTTGCCTGGGCCGTAGACAGCTTCAGGCAATCCCTGGCGGAGATGACGGTGATGGTCGACCGAAGCACCCTCGATGTCGGCGAAGGGAAGGCGGCGAAGTTGTTTCATCGCATCATCGGGCGACGTCGTGCCCGCGCGCACGCTGTCCACCAGTGACCGCAGGGTCGTTTCATCCACCCGCTCATCGTGGCATGTATGAGTCGGTTCCGCCGCGGCGGACCCAGCGGTTCCGTCCGCAAAGGTTCGGCTGGTTGTGGGTGACGCAGCACTACCCTGACCGCAATGGCGAGACGTGTTGGGTTCTTTGGCCCCTTCGGAACATTCACGCATCAGGCGCTCATGTCTCAGGACGACCTCGTCGATGCCGAGCACGTTCCATACCGGACGGCTCCCGATGTGCTGGACGCTATCGAGCGAGGCGAGATCGAGATGGGAGTTGTGCCCATCGAGAACTCGATCGAGGGCATGGTGAACTTCACTCAGGACGCGTTGGCCTTCGATCATGAATTGATCATCACGCGAGAGGTCGTGATCGATATCGAACACTGCCTGCTCGGTCGCTCAGGTGTGGAACTCGATCAAGTCAAGGAGATCTATTCCATCCCTGTGGCCACGGCGCAGTGTCATCGTTTTCTCCGCGAGCATCTTCCTGATGCCGAGATCCGTCCCGCCAATAGCACCGTCGATGCCGCACGCGTCGTCGCCGAGAGCGAGAAAGACGACGTCGTAGCGCTGTCGCCGCGCGTTGCCGCCGATGTCTACGGTCTGTCGGTGATCGCCGCCGACATTGCTGACCACAAAGACAATCAGACGCGGTTCGTGCTGGTTGCCCGCGAAGGTGTTCCGGCTCCCACGGGTCACGACCGAACGGCCTTGGTCATCTATCAGCGAGCGGATGAGCCTGGCAGCCTGGTCTCGATCCTGCAAGAGTTCACCGCCCGGCGGATCAATCTGTCGAACCTTACGAGCCGCCCGACGAAAGCAGGAGGCCTCGGCGACTACTGCTTCATCGTCTATGCCGAGGCACACATCGCCGACGAACTTCTGGCCGACACCATGCGCGCATTGCACGCCAAGCAGGGCGGGGTGAAATTTCTCGGTTCGTATCCCGCTGCTGGCGCGCAAGCTGAGTCGACGCGCGAGCATGCAGATGCTCGATGGCGCGAGGCTGATGACTGGGTCGACTCGATCAGGCGCAGCATTCGTTCTTGAGGGCACCACATTGAAGTTGCGCAGACAGCACGACGTCTACGCTCGGCGGAATGTCTAGCGCTGCGTCCCCGACCATTGACGTTGCCCCGGTTTCCGTGGTGACCGGTGCGAACTCGGGAATCGGGCGGGCCACTGCTATCTACCTCGCCCGTGAAGGCCACCGTGTGATCGGCACGGTGCGCGCTGTGGCGAAGGCCGACAAGTTACGCGCCATGTCGGAGGAGGCTGGCGTCAGTATCGAGTTGGTCGAACTCGATGTGGCTGACGACGATTCTGTTCGTGATGGCTTTGCAAGGATCCTCGACACGACCGGTCGGGTCGATCATCTGGTCAACAATGCCGGAATCGGCGGCAACGCCGTGGCGGAAGAGTGTCCGCCGGAATTGTACCTGTCGGTCATGAACGTCAACCTCTGCGGCGCGGTGCGTTGTGTACAGGCCGTTCTTCCGCAGATGCGCGAGCGCGGTAGTGGGACGATCGTCAACCTGTCGTCGGTCGCGGGCCGGATCGCGGCGCTGGCACAGTCGCCCTATGTGACGTCGAAGTGGGCTTTCGAGGGGTTCAGCGAGGGACTCGCGCAAGAGCTTGCGCCGTTCGGAATACGGGTGGTGATCATCGAGCCTGGCGTGACGAAGTCGGCGATATTCGCAAAGAACGTCGACGCACCGAACTCGACCGGGTGCTACGAAGCGCACTACCGGAGGATGTTCCAGTTCTATGCAACGGGCAGGATCAATGCCACTGATCCATTCGAGGTCGCCAGAGTGATCTATGACGCAATCACCACCGACGAACATCGACTTCGCTACCCGGTCAGTTGGGGCGGTGCCGAGATGGCTGAACTGCATGACCGGATTGACGACGCTGACTGGATTGCTCTCGGCGCCATCGAGGAAGATGCCGCGTATTACGACCGCTTCCACGACGTCTTCGGTTTGGATCTGCGCTGATGTCGGGGGCTGGAGAACCTCACGCGCCTGGCTCTGCGAGTTCGTCTCTTCGCGTTCTGACGGTGTGCACTCACAACCGCACTCGGTCGGTGATGATGGCCGCGATGCTTGAGTCAATGCTCGGTGGGCATCTTGGTGCTGGCCGCGTCGTGATGACATCAGCGGGGTTCGGCCCTACAGGCATACCTGCGATCGAAGATGCAGTTGACGCGATGAGCCGCAGAAACCTCGATGTGTCAGGCCACAGAAGCCAGCAGGTGACGGCCGATCTCCTCGGTGACTTCGACGTGGTGCTGACCGCTGAGCGAGATCATGTTGTGAAGATCGCGGCTCTTTCGCCATCGGTGTTTCGGGTCACGATGACATTGCCCGAGTTCCTTCGACGAGCGGTTGCAGATCCGTTCTTCGCGTCCGACGAATTGTCCGGATGGCTGACGGGGCTCACCGCTGAGCGTACGGCTGGCCAATACCTGCGCGATGACATCGACGAGATTGCCGATCCGACCGGTTCGCCATCACGCGTCTTCGAAGCGGCTGTCGTTGCGCTCGAGCAGCAATGTGTCGAAGCCTCTGGTCTGCTTGCTCGCGCTTGCGCCTGATGTTGATCCGCCAGGAAACAGACGCGGACATGGCGGCGATAGATGCCGTCCATGTTGCGGCCTTCGGTGCCGTGACACCAGGTGTCGATCCGGTGGAGGGTGACCTAGTGAGCGCGTTGCGCTCGGATGTGGGCTGGG
>Ga0209013_10000901_pt1 | contig 27285 bp, 23 predicted proteins | sample Cruoilmetagenom2_FD_187291 | JGI IMG/M metagenome (GOLD analysis project Ga0209013, IMG submission 187291) | Oil polluted marine microbial communities from Coal Oil Point, Santa Barbara, California, USA - Sample 2 (SPAdes) (version 2) | ecosystem: Environmental > Aquatic > Marine > Oil seeps ...
TCGTGCAAGCTGTGCAGCGGATCATCGATGATGACCTCCCAGTCGAGGACGTAGACGAAGATCTGATTTCCAGCTATATGTACACTTCCGGACAGCCAGATCCTGACCTGATCATCCGCACCAGCGGTGAGCTGCGCACCAGTGGTTTCATGATGTGGCAAGCAGCCTACTCCGAGTACTATCTCACACCCACCTACTGGCCCGACTTTGGCCGGGAAGAGCTCCATAAGGCTCTGGTTGCCTTTTACGAGCGGGATCGCCGGTATGGTGGGGTTAAGGTTGACGTTGAGAATTGAGGTCAAGGTTCAGGCGTAGGGTACGGCGCAAGCTGACTTCTTGGCCTTAGCCATGGCTCGAAAGGTGTCCCATGCTTCGAACGCGAGCATTGAGCGCGGTGATTCTGATCCCCCTGGTCGCGGGTGCGACTTATGCTGGCGGCTGGGTGCTAGCCGTACTAGTCCTGGTGGCGGTGGCACTGGCATCTCGCGAGTTTCTGTCCTTGATGGTGGATACGGGTTATCGGCCCTCTCTGGCAGCCTGCATCCTTGTGATGGTCACTCTACTGATGGTCGCGCGCTTACCCGAGCTGGAACTGCTGGGGCTGGCATTGGCCTTGTCGGTAATGGGCACGCTCATCTGGCAACTGTTGCGGCCAGCGGAAGGGTTTCCCACCCAGAGCTGGGCATTGTCCTTGGGCGTGGCCCTTTGGCTGGGTTGGCTGGGAAGCTACTTTCTCCAGATCCGGGATCTCTCCCCAGAATTCGGCCTGGGTCTGGGCACACGCTGGCTGGTGATGGTCTTCCTGGTGACCTGGACCAACGACTCGGCTGCCTACTTTGTTGGCAAGGCCATCGGCAAGCATCCCTGCTGCCCTTACCTGAGCCCCAAGAAGACATGGGAAGGGACCATCGGAGGCTGGATCGGTGGGGTCGCGGCCACGATGCTGCTGGGCTATTGGTTGGTCGATCTGCCCTGGCTCCATGGGCTGGTACTCGGGGCGCTGGTGGCAACGGTGGCGCCATTTGGGGATCTGGCAAAGTCAATGATCAAGCGCCAAATGAAAGTGAAGGATTTCAGCAGCCTCATCCCTGGTCACGGGGGGATGTTTGACCGGATCGACAGTTTGCTCTTTGTGGCGCCAGTGATGTTCTATTACGCGACGCTTGTACTGGGCTGAGGGCCAGGAATCGCTAACGTAGTCCAGGCAGTATAAACAAGCTTCTCGTACCATGCCAGGCGATCCCGTCCGCTGCAACCTCTGCTCTATCCACTGCCTACTGAGTCAGTACAGATCCCTCCAGCGCCGACAGTACCTCAGGCTTGATATCGGCGCCATGACCAGGGGTGCCGGTCAAGATCACGCGTCCACCTTCATAGGTAATGCCACCAGCGACCACATCCACTGTTTGGTTAAACGCCGAATCCAGGTCGGCAAACACGATATTTGGTCGCGCAGAAACCAGGTGAGCCGCGGCTGAGAGTCCCAGGCGCGTCTCCGTCATGCAGCCAATCATGCATTGGATGCCCGCACCCTCAGCGACAGCACTGATTTTCAGGGCGTTGTGAATACCCCCGGACTTGGCCAACTTGATGTTAAAGTAATCGCACGCGCCTATGCTCGCCAGGCGGTAAGCATCGTGGTGGTCAAAGATTGATTCGTCGGCCATGATGGGAATGGGGCTTTTTTCCCGCACCCGCCGCAACGCTGCTCTGTTCCAGTGAGCGACCGGCTCCTCGCAATACTGGATGTCATACTGGGCCAGTTCCTGCAGGATCCGCTCCGCCGTCACAGGATCCCAGCCCTGGTTGGCATCGATGCGCAGCAACACCCCTTCGCCAATGGCTTCCCGGATGGCCCGAATACGGGCGACATCGTCCACTCGGTTGGTGCCCAGCTTGACCTTGATGGCCGGGAATCCTCGGTCCACCATGCCCATGGCCTCCTGAGCCATGGATTGGGGCTCATCAATGCCGATCGTCTCGTCAGTGTAGAATGGGCGGTTCTCACCACCCAGCAGGGCGTAGAGCGGTAGCCCCGCCCGCTTGGCCAGCAGGTCGTACAAAGCCATATCCAGCGCGCTCTTGGCCGTGGTGTTGTGCGTCATAAACCCATTGATCTCGCCTATCCGTGCCTCGATAGCATAGGGGTTCTTGCCCACCAGGAGCCTGCCCAAGACCTTGGCCGCCTCAAAGGCGATGGCCTGGGTCTCGCCCGTAATCTGCCATAGAGGAGCGCCCTCGCCGGTCCCATACAGGCCGTCGCTGCAGTACACCCGCACCAAGATATTCTCTGTCTGTTCAAGCAGCCCCAAAGAGAACCTAAAAGGCTGTTTCTTGGCGATGTCCAGCTTGTAGATCTCAACCTTGGTTACGAATACATCCTCCATGAACGCTCCCTCCGATGGGCCATGGCCTCTCCACGAGGAGTGGAAGCCTGGCTGAGCTCGCGGTGACCATCGCGTGCTTGATTCTCCTTCACTGCCCCACCAAATAGCTGAAGATCAATCCGTGTACTACCTGCTCAACCGGCGCCTTGTCGTCAGTAAAGACGACAGTAGGCTCGGTGAACTCGACCACCCGGCCCATAGCCTCGCTTATCACTGATTGCAGGAGGCGGGTCGTTCCGGATGGACTGGAGGCCATCAGGTCTGCGTTTGCTTCCAGGTTCTCCAATCGCGTCGGTTGCTTGGTGGCTACAATCAGGACATTGATGATATCATAGCCCTCATCCCCCATGTCCACCAGGTAGACATTAGGGAACTCGGCCTTCAGTGTACTGGCCAGCGCCTCCACCAGGCGCCAGTCGCTCTGCGTACGGCCCGCGTTGATAGCTACAACACCCTGCGCGGTCAGATGCTGCTTGGCCTCTGCAAAAAACTCGCGGGTGGTCAGGTGAAAGGGGATATAGGGTGGGCGGTAGGCGTCGACGGCAATGACGTCGTACCTGCTGGGGCTGTTGGCCAGGAAATAGCGACCATCCTGGGCCACCGCGTTCAGATTAGGTTCGTTCATGTCAAAATACTCACGGCCCACGCGGATAATCTCGGCGTCGAGTTCGGCTCCGTCAATGGGGATCGGGCCATAGACCGCCGTGTACTGCTTGGCTACCGTGCCTGCCGCCGAACCGATGAGGGCCAGGCTGCCCACCTGGCTAGCCTTGAAAGGCGGGGTATTGAAAAAGGGCACGATCAGGAACAAATCCCAGATGCCGTCAACCAGTACCGAATTGGGGCGGTAGATAGAGTGCACACCTTGCCCTTCGTTGAGTTGCAGCCACACTTCATCTCCCCACTGCACAACCTGGATATAGTTGTACGAAGACTCGGTTTCGTAGAGCAGTTCACCGTATTGGGCTTGCTTGATTCCACTCCCGGGAAAAACAACGATCAATACCACCAGCAGCAGGGGCATAAGCAAGAAAGGTAGGGCTCTGACTCTCAGTTCCCAAAACAAGCTGGCCAAGGAAACAGCCAGCAGACTGAAGGCAAAGAACAGAAAGGTGTTCCTCGTGCCGATATTGGGAATGAGGACCAACACCGGCAGGAAGGTACCCACAAGGCTGCCGACAGTGGACAGGGCATAGATTCCTCCGGCGACGTTACCCGACGATTCTATATGCTCCTCCTCCATCGACAAGCGGATGGCAAAAGGCGAGACGCAGCCCAGCAGGATGACCGGCGCGGAAAAGAGGATCACCACACCCAGCAGTGAGCCGGCCAGGATGCCGGCACTGTACTCGGCAAAGCCCTGCACCGACCAGAGCAATACTGGCCGGGCGACAAAAGGCACCAGTCCGATGAGAAAGGCTGCCCAGGCCGCAATCTGGTACAACACCCGGTGGAACGGCTTCCGGTCAGCCCACCTGCCGCCAGCATAGTACCCCACCGTCAGGTAGAGCAGAACCGTGCCGATGAGCACGGCCCAGATGATCAGCGAATTGCCAAAGAAGGGATCGAGCAAACGCGCCGCCGTGAGTTCCACGCCCAGGCCTGTCATGCCTGCCACAAATACTACGATCAGCAAGGACGCGCGTTTGGCGCTCACAGGTCTCTCCGCAAACAGAATCCCAGTCTGGTTCCATGTTATTCATTGATGATTTGCCATTCTAGCATTATCCACGCAGGCTGGCAAGCGACCTTGACCATCCGACGTTTTGTTGGTATAGTGGGCCGCATGGTAGCGAGAACGAGAACCACCATCCGGCCTTTCGATGGCTCTTTGGCCAGCGCCGAAGGGCTGCTAGACGTTGAACGGGCCGTTTTCGATGAATGCCCCTACAGCGCCGAACAGGTGCAGAGCATGCTCGCTGATGGTCCGCAGCGCGCATGGCTGGCTTTGGGAGGAGACACTGTGGTCGGTTTTGTCATCGCCTTCCGCACTGCCGGCCTTCAAGATCCATTGTGGGAGATCGATCTCCTGGCCGTCCACCCTCAATGGCGAGGCCAGCGCCTGGGGGCAAGGCTCATCCGGGCATCCTCAGCTTCCACCGAATCCATACCCCGGCGTGCGCGGGCCTACGTGGCTAGCGACAATGTCGCGTCTGCACAGGCATTCTCTCGCGTTGGCCTGCGTCCCACGCCAGAAACGTACACACTCTTGATCTATCGCACCGATGGCCCCACGCGGGGGGAAGGTTGGCAGACCACACCGGCACCTGGCCTGACCATCCACGAGGCAGCCAGCCTTTCCGAGGCGGTAGACTGGCTCCCAGATCCTTACCCAGACCCTAAGGGTGCGGACCAGAGGTCCGTCGGAAAACCCTTGGGGTCTGAAGTGGCGACTCCCCTCGACAAAGACACCAACCTAACGCTCCTCCTGGCCGAGAAGAAGGACCAGCCTGCTGGCTATGCAGTGCTGATCGGTGTACAGACGCTTCTCTACCAGGGCATCTGGATCGAGACCCTCGAGGCTCAAGAGCGGATAGTCCGAGAGGCACTGATCCACGGAGCCGTGACCCGGGCCTTGGCTTCCGGCCTCGACGAGATTGGCGCCATGGTAGGGGCCCGTACTTGGCCCCTGAAGGATTCTCTCCTGGCCGCAGGCTTTCGGTCCTTGGGTGAGTTCCGGCGGTATACAGCCATCTTACCTCTACCCGGCCTGGCAACCAAGAGTTCGGAGACTTGACAAGCTGATTGTCTTCTGCACACTCTGATTGCAGTCAGGTTTATCCAGCACATGAAGCATTCTAGAGAACCTGAACTGAGCGAAAGCCAAGAACCTACCTCTGACCGCAAACGATTCCCACGCTGGCTGATCTGGGTGGCAGTGGCCCTGCTCCTCACTGCTGTGGTCGCCGCATTGATTGCCTGGTGGCGCCCCATCTATGAATTCGTAGCGGATCAAGAGCAGATGCGTGCCTGGGTGGAGGGACTGGGCGCCTGGGGACCGCTGGCCATCGTTCTCCTGGAGATGATCCAGGCTCTTCTGGCCCCCATCCCTGGCCAGGCCATCGAGGCGGCCAGCGGCTACCTCTATGGCCCCTGGTGGGGCACGCTGTTCCCCATGATCGGTATGGTCATCGGCTCATCCATCATCTTTTTGCTGTCCCGTCGCTTCGGGAGGCCGTTGGTGATCCGACTCGTCGGGAAGCAATCCATGGCCCGCCTCGACGATCTGGCCCGCCGGGGTGGCGCTCCCTTCTTCTTCCTGATCTGGCTTCTGCCCTTCGCCCCGGACGATCTGGCCTGCATTGCGGCAGGCCTGACGCCCATGCGTTTCCGTCAGTTCCTGCCTTTGATGATGCTGGGGCGCCTGCCGGGAGTGTTCGTGTCCGTCATGGTTGGGGCCAACATCACCAGGGTCGATCCTGTCTGGTGGGGACTCTTGCTTGCTGCCCTCGCTGTCGCGGCACTGGTGTTCTGGCGTTGGGGCGATCGAATTCAGGAAGCGGTGCTGGACTTTATCGAACGGTTGAGCAACCGGTCGGGAAGCTAGCGTTCCGCTCCAGCTTTGGTTTGGCAAAATGGGGTGACAATGCTATACTCAGGCTGCGAGCTCACCATCCCACAGTAGATATTAGAGACGGGGGTAGGGCAGATGGCCAATACAATCACTTTGGCGCGCATCCCCTTGCTGATCTTGATAGTCTTCTTACTATATCTGGGCAGCCCCAGAGTACAGGTGGTTACTGCCTTCCTCGTGCTGCTTTTGATCTTTATGGATACCCTGGACGGGGTCGTCGCCCGGCGCCGCCAGGAGACCGGGATGTTGGGCAGCAAGTTGGACATTGCTGTGGACCGGATCGTGGAACTGGTACTGTGGGTGGCCTATGCCAATCTGCACCTGATATCAGTAGCGATCCCCATCATCGTCATCATTCGCGGCGGACTGGTGGACATGGTGCGCAGTTTCAGTTTGATGTGGGGCCAAACGTCCTTTGGCATGATGCAGACCAAATGGGGGCGCCGCCTGGTCGCTTCGGGGTTTATGCGCTCTCTTTACGGCTTGTCCAAGGCAGCAGCCTTCTTTATGCTAGCCCTGGCTCTGGGTCTGCGCGAGCTGTGGGCGGGCACCCCAAGAGAAGGCCTGGCCGAGACCATCTGGATCATTGCTATAGTGCTGAGCTGGATCGCTGCGGCCATTTGTATCATCCGCGGCGTGCCAGTATTGGTCGAAGCTCGGACCCTGCTCAAGGATCTCGATGGCAAGATGACAGAGTAAATGGCAGCGAATGAACCTACAGAGTATTGCTAGCAATCCTCGAAGCATACAGTTGGGCATGTGGTTCAGCAGGCATGCCCCGGAGAGAGTTGGCCACCGCCTATCCTGGTGGGCGGCAGATGTTGTATGCCGGGCCAAACCAACTGTCTACCGGATCGTGCAAGCCAACCTCAGCCAGGTATTGGGGCCCGATGCCCAGGGACAAGCCCTGGAGCGATCTGTACGCCAGGTGTTTTACACGGCCGTCCGCGGCTATTTCGACCTCTTCCGTGCCCTGCAGCTACCCCGGGAGGAACTGGAAGCCATGGTTGACTTTCCGGAACAGGCGCGGACCTTTGCCCGCTCCCTGTGGAACAGGAAGGGAGGGAGCGTGCTCGTGTTCCCCCACCTGGGTAATTTTGATATAGCAGCCCAGGCAATTGGCAGCTATCTGCCGGAACCCCAGGTACTCACTTTGCCCGACCCATCTCCTGGCTTCCAACTGACCAATGAACTGAGGAAACGTGCCGGTGTGGAAGTCACACCGCTGAGCGCAAGCGCCCTCCGGCAGGCCATCAAACGCTTGAGGAGGGGCGGCCTCGTATCTGTAGCCGCTGATCGCCCTGTCAGCGACCTTGATGAGCCCATCCCCTTCTTTGGCCGCCTGGCCCGCGTGCCCTCAGGCCATATTCGATTGGCGCTCAAAACCAATGCCCTTGTGGTGGTCGCCTGCTGCTTTCTGTCCCCAAAGACAGGGAAATACACAGTACATATCGAGCCTCCCCTGGAAATGCTTCGTACCGGAGACCGCGAAGAGGAAGTAGAGTTGAACATGCGGCGTGTACTAGATGTGATGGAGACAGTCATCCGCCGCTGGACCTGGCAGTGGCAGATGTTTGTACCGGTTTGGCCCATTCCCCTGGAGCCATAGAGGTCAGAAAGATGCGCGTTCTCATTACCGGCGGCGCTGGGTTCCTGGGATCAGCTCTGGCCAACCGGTTGGTGGCCGATGGTCATACTGTATTGGCCCTGGACGACCTCACTGCCGGAGACCCCAGAAGGCTGGCCCCGGATGTACTTTTCAACCGCGGCGACGTCAAAGATGTGCCAAAACTTTGGACCCTCCTGCAGGGCGTGGACTGCGTCTACCATCTGGCAGCGCGGGTGCGCGTGCCGGAGTCGATCCATTATCCCGGTGACTATAACGACGTCAACGTTGGTGGCACCGTGGCGCTCATGGAGGCCGTGCGCGATACAGGTGTGAGGCGCGTCGTATTCGCCTCCTCCGCGGCGCTTTACGGTGAACAGATCCATCAACCAATCGGCGAAGATCAAACACCCAATCCCAATTCACCCTATGGCGTGAGCAAGATTGGCGCCGAGTACTATGTCTCCACCCTGGGAACGCTGTACTGCATCGAGACCGTATCGTTGCGCATCTTTAACGCTTATGGTCCGGGGCAGGAGTTGCCGCCCAGCTACCCCCCGGTCATACCTCAACTTCTTAGACAGGCACAGACTGGTGGCTCATTAGTCATATTTGGCGATGGTACTCAGACCCGTGATTTTGTCTACGTGGATGACGTCGTGGCTGCGCTGATGGCAGCGTCGACGGCCACCGACGTGAACCGGGCAGTGATCAACGTTGGCTCAGGACGAGAGGTCAGCATCAACGACCTGGCAGCCAAGGTAGCTTGGTTGGCTGGCAAGCGAGCCACCCCGCTGCTCAACCGGGCCCAAACGGCTGGTGTATCACGCCTGGTGGCCGACGTGAGCTTGGCACAGCAGTTGCTTGGCTGGACACCCCATACGGCCCTGGATGAGGGCTTGCGTTTCATTTTGGAGCGCGACCCCCGGTTCCAGGAGGCCCAAGGGCAAGGGTTAGGACGGGATAAGTGACGTAATGCTCGTTACGTTGCGCATGCTGCGTTTGACGTACAATAGGCAAACCAGAACCACACAGGAGGATCGCGATGTTTACTAAAGTAGATGACGTATTCTTTAACGTGGATGATATTGAAAAGTCCAAGAGCTTCTACCGTGACAAATTGGGCCTGCCGGTCAAGTACGAGACGGCGGACTGGGTCGAGCTCGACGCCGGCAACGTGACCATCGCCCTGCGCCGCTACGGCTCTGGACCTGAAGGCCGCCCTGAACTGGGCGTTGGCGAAGGGGCGACCCTTGTCTTTCAGGTCGAGGACATTGAAGCAGCCCAAGCCGAGCTGGAGGGCAAGGGCGTCAAATTCATCGGCGGCGTTTTCGACTATGGCGTCGTCAAGTTGGCTGCTTTTGAGGACCTGAACGGCAACGTCCTTCAGATCTATCAACGGAAAAGCTAGCCCCGCTATGTCCGACAATGGTCCTTCGCTGACACTGATGGCCGTCTTTGCCCACCCTGACGACGAGTCGTTCGGCAGTGGGGGCACACTGGCCCGCTATGGCGCAGACCCCAGCATAAGGGTCGTGCTGGTCTGTGCCACGCGGGGGGAAGCGGGCGAGATCAGCAATCCCGAACTCGCTACCCCTGAGGGGCTGGGTGAGATCCGGGAGGGTGAACTACGCTGCGCATGCCAGACTCTGGGCATCGACATCCTCTATTTCCTCGATTACCGTGACTCGGGGATGGCCGGTACTCCAGAGAACCTGGAGCGCGGGGCCTTTACCATGGCTGACTTCGATGAGGTGGTGGGCAAGATCGTGGAGCATATCCGGCGAGAACGGCCTAACATTGTGGTCACTTTCGTCGAAACCGGCGGCTACGGTCACCCAGATCACATCGCCATTCACCACCATGTCAAGGCTGCCTTTGACGCCGCCGCCGACCCGGTGCAGTACACTGACCAACTCGCGGATGGCCTGGAGCCTCATCAGGCCCAGAAACTCTACTTCACGGCGATTCCCCGGCGCTTTTTTCGTTCTGCGGTCGAAAAGATGAAAGAGCTGGGTATTGAGATCCCCGAACGCTACCGGAATCGTCTGGACAAACCCATTGGCTTGCCCGACGAAGCCTGCACCACGGATGTCTACGTCCAGGACTTTTGGGACACCAAGCAGGCGGCGGTGCAATGTCATGCCACTCAACTGAATCCGGACAGCATTTTTGCCGCGCTGCCACCGGAAATCATGCGCGAGTTGCAGGCTTGGGAGTGCTTCCAGCTCGCGGAAAGCCTCGTCGGAGACGACGAAGGTAGTCACGACCTCTTTGCCGGGCTACGATAAGCCTACTACAGTGCTCAAGCTTCCCCCAATGCCTTCTGAGGTTCTGGAACGTGACTAGGCCCATCATCCTGGCTTCTACACATGCCGCCTCTATACTTCAAACGCGGAGGCAGGGGCATGACCTGGCGATCACCTCTCTCGACCTGAGTCTGACGACGAGCGAGGTTCTGCTGCGCACCGAAGGCGTGATCTTTCCTGACGGACAAGAGCTGGTCTGGGAGGCGATTGAAGAGATCTCTCAGACCGAGTCAGTCTGTTTTGTGGTGGAGGGCAGTGACGCGGAAAAGATCCAACGCTTCTCCGAGTTCTCGAACCGTTTCTACAGCCTGATGCCTACCGATAAGGCGCCCACCCTCCTCATTTCCGGTATCTCCATGCATCGTATCAAGGGCATCGATCCCCACCAGGACACGTTGCGCAAGATCCGCACTATCGCCCCCCTCACCGGCCGGGTACTGGACACCTGTACCGGGCTGGGCTACACAGCCATCGAGGCGGCCAAGACCGCGGACGAGGTCGTTACCATAGAGCTAGACCCCACCGTGCTAGAAGTGGCCCGGCTCAACCCCTGGTCCCGGCAGCTGTTCGAAGATCCCAGAATCCATCAGATCGTGGGTGACTCGTTCGACGAGATAGATGCACTCGAGGATGAAGCCTTCTCCCGGGTCATCCACGATCCGCCCAGGTTTAGCCTGGCCGGTGATCTTTATTCCGGCGAGTTCTATCGTAACCTATTTCGAGTATTGGTACGCAAGGGCCGACTTTTCCACTACGTGGGCGACCTGGAAAGCAGGTCTGGCCGCAATGTGGTCAAGGGGGTTGTACGCCGCTTGCAGGAAGCCGGTTTTTCGCGGGTGGTCCGAAGGCCCCGGGCTTTTGGTGTGGTGGCGTACAAATAGCCCTACGAGCCCTTTCGACGGTTCCCGAACCTTCGAAAGGGTCAGGTTTCTATGATAACCAACCGGTCCAGTCCAGCATAGTCCTGGATGAGCCGGACCGCAGCCTGATGATGATGCTCACGGGCCAGGGCAGTCACGCCGGCCCCCTGGCTCGCGCCAATTTCCAGCATAATGACACCAAACGGTCGCAGGTGAGCCCCGGCCGTCGCCAGCAGTCGCTCCATCAGAGACAGGCCAGTGGGCCCCCCGTCGAGAGCGGTGCGCGGCTCAAATTCGTGGATGTCGGGGGGCAGATCCTGCCATTCGTCGGTGGTGACGTAGGGCAGGTTGGCGGTGACGAGATCCACCTTCTCGGGCAGCGGCTCCAACAGGTCGCCTTGCAGGCAGTGGATCCGATCCATCACGCCGTGGCGGCGGGCATTCTCCACCGTTACGGCCAACGAACCCGCCGAGCTGTCCAGGGCATACACGATGGCCTGGGGCAGGTGCACGGCCAACGTCACCGCGATGGCCCCACTACCCGATCCAACGTCCGCGATCAGCAGAGGTATTTCCTTTTGTCGTGCTATCTCCAGGGCATGCTCGATCAACAGTTCGGTCTCAGGTCGGGGAATGAGGACACGGGAGTCCACGACCAGGTCCAGGTCGTAGAATTCGCGGTGACCGACGATGTAGGGCAGAGGTTCGCGGGCAGCGCGGCGTGTGACCAGGTCCCGGTAGCAGGCAAGCTCTTTGGGGGTCAGCATGCGCTCAGGCCAGGCCAGGACTACCGCTCGGTTTGTAGCGAGGACATGGACCAACAAAAGTTCGGCGTCAAGTCTGGGCGACTCGACGCCGTTGTTCCGCAAAGTTAGGATGGCCCCCGCCAGCGCCTCCTGGATCTGGATCATTTTTCCAACACAGATTCAAGCTTTCTGAGAGTCCCCAGTTTGCGGGCTCTTGAAGTCTTCTGGGACCAACCCCGAGCAAGCTTGGGCCGCCCAGGCGTGGGATATCCGCTCAGGCTCCGATGGCCTGCAACCGTTCTGCTTGCTCCGTTGTCGCCAGTTCGTCGACAAACTCGTCAAGATCACCGTTGACAATGGTATCCAACCGGTAGAGCGTCAGCCCGATGCGGTGGTCGGTAACCCGGTTCTGAGGATAATTGTAGGTACGGATCTTTTCGCTGCGCTGCCCCGAGCCCACCTGCAGGCGGCGCTCTTCGCCCCGCTCGGCCATCTGCCGCTGCTGCTCGACCTCGTATAGACGGGCGCGGAGTACAGCCATGGCCCTCAACCGGTTCTGGGTCTGGCTCCTCTCGCTCTCACATGAGACGACCGTGCCACTGGGTTTGTGGGTGATGCGCACCGCCGTGGAGTTCTTTTGCATGTGCTGCCCGCCAGGCCCTGACGAGGTATAGACGTCTGTTTGCAGATCGGCGGGATTGATCTCGATCTCGACATCGTCGATCTTGGGCAAGACAGCCACCGTTGCTGTGGAGGTATGGATACGTCCCTGGGACTCGGTGGCCGGTACCCGCTGGACCCGGTGAACGCCACTTTCGTATTTTAGCCGGGAGTAGGCCCCCTTGCCCTTAATCTCAAAGCTCACCTCTTTGACGCCTCCCACGCCCGTCCTGTGGGCACTAAGCATGTCGGTCTTCCATTTCTGGTTCTCAGCGTAGCGGGTGTACATGCGCTGCAGGTCGGCGGCAAAAATGCCAGCCTCGTCGCCGCCGGCTCCGGCCCGGATCTCCATGATCACGTTCTTTTCATCATTGGGATCTTTGGGTAGGAGCATGAGGCGCAGCCGCTCGTACAGTCCCTGCATTTCATCCTCGATGCGCGCGATCTCTTGCCCGGCCATTTCGCGCATCTCGGCGTCGTCCTCCATCTCCAATAGCTCGCGCGTGTCAGCCAGCTCTGCTTCCAGGGCCTGGTGATGGCGATAGGCCTGCACCAGGTCCTCGAGCTCGCGCTGCTCCTGGGCGTATTCGGTCACCTTGACATGGTCGATCACCACCTCGGGATCAGCCATCAGGCGGTTTAGCTCTTCGTATCTATCCTCAACCAGCTTGACTTTATCCAGCACAGGCAATGGCTCCTTGTGATTCCTATCCAACATCATAGGTCAAAACGCGCCTGGCGTCAAGGCGGTCTGGAGACGAAACTGATCGACTTGGCTTGCACAATTCCCCCAATTGCTGTAGAATTTAGTTACAACCATGTGACCGGTGCAGACCCCGAGCTTCGAATCTCATGCCTCACGCCTGGGAGGTCAATCGGCCGGTCCTGGAACAGGACAAGTGTGCGCAAATCTACCGCGGCAGCCTTGCTGCTGTTTCTCGTTGCCAGCTTGATACTCACCTATCCTCTGCCCCTCCACTTGGGCAGCGCGGTAGAGGACCCGCAGGATGCCTTGCTCAACGTCTGGATCACCGCCTGGGATGGGCGCCAGCTTCTGAGCGACCCCCTCCACCTGTTCGACGCCAACATCTTTCACTCCTATCCCCGGACGCTGGCCTACTCTGAGCTGCTGTTGGGCAATGCGCTGCTGGCCCTGCCCATCACGGCTGCAACCGGCAACCCAGTATTGGGCTACAACGTGGCCTTGCTCCTGTCCTTCGTCCTGTCGGGCTTTGGCACATACCTCCTGGTGCTCAGGCTCACGCGTTCGGCCGCTGCTGGTGTGGTGGCAGGCGTTGTTTTTGCCTTCTCCTCCTACCGCATGACCAACCTGGCCCAGGCCCAGATCCTGACCACCCAATGGCTGCCCTTCGCCCTGCTGTCCCTGTACCAACTGCTGCGGCGGCCCCGGCCGCGCCACGTGGCCACTTTTGTCCTGTTCTTCTGCCTGCAGGCCCTGTCCTCTTTCTACTATGCCGTACTCCTGGCTCTCACTGTCTGCGGAGTTTTGTTTTTCGAGTTTGGATTTTGGCTTTGGGCGCGGGTCAAGCGTCCAACGTCAAGCGTTAAACGGCACACGGCATACGTCAAGCGTCGTTCGTCACTGTCTTACCTGCTGCTTGCTGCTGTCTGTTGTGTTCTTGTCATCCTGCCCTTTGCCCTTCCCTACTTCCAGGTGCAGCGTGAGCTGGGCTTTGAGCGCAGCCTGGCCGACAACGAGCCTTTTTCGGCCAGCCTGCGCCAGTACCTGATGGTGCCGCCGGGCAGCGTTCTCCACGGGCGATGGCTGCCCATCGATGATGCACCCATCGCTGGCGGTTATCCGGTGGACGCTCTCTTCCCGGGCCTCGCCGCCCTGGGTCTGGCGCTGTGGGGACTGATCCGGGGTCAGGGCCGCACTCGCTGGTTCTTTTTCGTCCTGCTCCTGGCTGCCCTCCTCCTATCCTTCGGCCCCCGCCTTTACCTGGCCCCCGGTCTGCCATCTGGACTGGACATCAACCTGCCTTACGCCTGGCTCTATGCCATCGTGCCAGGATTCAAAGCCCTGCGCGCCCCAGCGCGTTTTGACGTGCTGGTGGGTCTGTCGCTGGCGGTACTGGCTGGGTACGGGGTGGCGGCGTTGGGGCGGGTAGGAAAACCCGCCCTACATGAGAAGGAGCTGGCTAAACCGGGCATCCCTGTCCAGCTGTCTCAAATCGGGATATTTGTTCTGATTGCAGGGCTGGTAGTCCTAGAGTCCCTCGTCTGGCCTGCTGCCCACGCCGAGCCGGTGCCTGTGGGCGACCAGGTTCCGCCGGTCTACCGCTGGCTGGCAGACCAACCTCCCGATCCGGTCTTGGAGCTGCCCATGGCCTTTACCCCCGGCGGCCCGCAGCTCGAATACCAGTACCTCTCAACCTACCACTGGCGCACGACGCCCGATGGCTACAGCGGCTTTATCCCACCCAAGCATGGCCAGATCACCTTCGAGATGGAGCGTTTTCCCTCGGAACGCAGCACAAGCCTCCTTCAGGCGTTGGGCGTGGGCCAGGTTATCATCCATACCGGCCGCTATCCAGCCGCAAAGCGGTCCGGTATGAAAGTGGCCTTGAATCAAGCCGAAGATCTGGCACTGCAGGAGACCTTTGGAGCGGACCAGGTCTATGGCGTTCAGCCCCGTTCCTTCGATTCGGATATTCTCGAGGTTCAGGGCTACCTGCCTCCCCGCGCCGAGGCTGCACAGCCCTACACAGCTTACGTGATCGCCGTGAACAGGGGCTCTAGAAGCTACGCCGTAAAGCCCACCGACGTCATCCGCCCTGGCATCACCTGGGAAACCGAGGGTGGGCAGGCGGTAGATCTCAAAGAGGATCTCATCCAGGGGAATGTACCATTGGTCACATCGCCCGACGGAGGCGCAATGGTGGTCCCGTTGCTGCTGGCAGCGCCCCCAACCCCCGGGGTTTATCGTCTGACCTTCGAGGAGCAGGGCGGCCCCCTCGGGGACTGGATGCTGGCTGGCACTGTGACGGTGGGTGATGCTGAGGGCGACGCTTTTCCCGTGCCGGCTCAACTGCTGCTCTGGGCCTTCCCGGAAGAAGCGCGCCCTGGCCAGCCACTGTCTCTAGACCTGACCTGGCGCGCGCTAGGGAAAATCGATGCCTACTATAGCCTGTACGTCAAGCTGCTCGACGCTGAGGGCGACGCCATCGCCGGCTGGGACGGCCAGCCACGCGATGGCCAGGCCCCCACGCTGCTGTGGGCGCCGGGTGAAACAATCAACGACACGGTGACCCTGCTCGTCCCGGCTGGTACTTCTCCTGGCGACTATATCGTAGAGGTGGGCATGTACCGTGCCGAGGATCTGGCCCGCGTCCTGACCCTGAACGGGCAAGGGATGCCCGTGGACCGTATCGTGCTGGGCACTGTGCACATCGAGCCGTAAAGTGTGAAACGTAAAACGTAAACGTTATGCGTGACATGTGCCACGTGCAGTTCGTCACGCACCACGCATCACGCACCACGTATCACGCACCACGCACCACCTATCACGTACCACGTATCACGTCCCATGTAGTTTCTCCTTTCCCCTGTCACACGGTATAATAACCCACCTATGGATACCAGCAGCATCGAGCAGACGCAATCAAAGAGACTGCGCTGGGTACCTTGGGCGCTGTGGGCACTGGCCCTGGCAGGGCTGGCCTATCTGACGGGGCTGACCCTCTGGCTGGGGGTGACGGGCCTTCTTTTTCCGTACCAGCTCGACTATGGCGAGGGTACGCACCTGCATTATGTCAGAGAATTGTCGCTAGGCCGGCCCATCTATCGTCCCATCGGAACCTATCCTTTCATCACGTCCAACTATGCGCCGCTCCCCTTCCTTCTGGCCCTGGCCCTGACCCCGTTTGTGGGCATGACCTACGCGGCAGGCCGCATCTGGACGCTTCTGGCTGTCCTTGCCATAGCGGCTGTCATACTTATTTGGCTATGGAGGGAGACCGGGCGCTGGCTGCCAGCGGTGGCGGCCGCGCTGCTTTTCGTGGGGTCACCCTATGTATACCACTGGGCGCCTCTCTTCCGGGTCGATCTCATTGGCCTGGCTCTCACCTTGGGCGGGTTGTTCACTGTCTATCTGGCTGTTCCCCGGCAGTCAGAAAGTACTGATGAGAAGCAAAAGCGAACCCTTCTTTTGCTGGCCGTCGTGCTCTTTGTGGCCGCTCTCTATGCCAAACAGTCGTTCATTTTTGCTCCAGCAGCTGCCCTGGCCTATCTGTTCTTCTTTGTGGATCGCCGGCAGGCAGTCCTTATGGCTGCAGCGATAGGTTTGCTGGGGGGTGGGGTGTTCTTGGCGATCAATGCCCTCACAGGTGGCAGTTTCTGGGAAAGCATGGTCGTCGCCAACGTGAACCTCTTCCTCTGGCCCGAGTTCTGGCAGCAACAGGGCGATTTTTTCGGCACCTTCGCCATACTTGCCCTGGTAGCAGCCTGGTACATAGCGGACAAGTTCATCCTGGAGCGCGCAACACCGCTGCGCGAAAAAATCAGCCTGCTAGACCTCTACCTGCCGCTAGCACTGTCCAGCGTGCTGCTCGCCGGCAAGGCTGGTGCTTGGGAGAACTATTTTTTCGAAGCTTTGGCGGCCCTCGCCCTTGCTGGTGGACTGGGACTGGCCCGGTTGATCGGTTCCCCAAAGCCACTTCTCCAGATTGCGGCTCCGGTGTTGGTACTGGCCCAGGTCGTGCTGATGTGGCATTCGCCTGAGGTTGCCAGCCGCTATCTACGCCAGACCCGGCAGTCCTACGAGGAGATGGCGCCCATCCTGGCCGATACACCCGGCCCGGTCTTTGCCGAGGACATGGGTCTTCTGGTAACCTACGACAAGGTCCTGGACTATCACTCTTTCGAGTACAGCCAGTTGGCGGAGGCCGGCCGCTGGGACCAGTCGTGGGAGTTGGGTCAGTTGCGCGACCGGCGCCGGTCGTTGGTAATCCTGGACAGGGGCACCCGGCTGGATGTGGATCGCTACCGGCGTTTCACCCGTGCGTTCCTGTCTGAACTGGACCGGAGCTACCGGCACGCACGCACGGTGGGCAAGTACGAGTTGTACGAGCCCGACCCACTCCAGCATGAACGGCAGGTTCATTTCGGCGAGGAGTTGGCACTGGCAGGCTGGAGCCTGCACGCTCCAACTGACCTGGAGCCGGGCGACGCCGTGAACCTGACGATTGTCTGGCAGGCCCGCCAGTCTTTGGCGGGCGACTATACAGCATTCGCCCACCTGGTGGACGAAAATGGGCATGGCTTGGACGGCGACGATCACCAGCCCTATGACGGCGCCTATCCCACCAGCGCCTGGGGAGCCGGCGAGATGGTCCGTGATTCCTTCACGCTGACCGTGCCAGCCGGCCCACCATCCGGCCTGTACTCTCTCGAGACTGGCTGGTACGACCCAACGACGGGCGCCAGGCTGCCTGTCGGCGGCGGCCAGACCTTCCGTGTGGCCGTATTGCCGGTGGATTGGGATGCTACCGGGCCCGAGTCCTTTGAGCCGGTTGGAGCCCATTTCGGGGAGTTGATCACCCTGCAGGGCTACGACCCGCAGGTTGATCCGGTGGCTATTCGCTTGACGCTGCGCTGGTCTGCGGATGGCTATGTGGACACCGACTATACGGTCTTTGCCCACCTGATCGATCCCCAGGCCAGGGAGGAAGTACTGGCCCAGGGCGACGCGGCTCCAATGGGCGGCCGCTGGCCCACTTCCCTCTGGCTACCTGGCGTGGCCGTGGAGGATGTTCACACCATTCCCCTCCCCGAGGGGCTATCGCCGGGGAGCTACGAACTGCTTGTGGGCCTCTATGACCCGGCGACGGGTGAGCGTCTCGTCCTGCCAGATGGTAGCGACACCCTACGCTTGACCACGATCGAACTGCCCTAGATTCTTCCCCCACCGGGCTTGAGAACAGAGATGCTCGAGACTGTCACTCTTTGGCCCTGGACCGGAACACCAATCTTAGGGGGGTGCCCAGGTAACCATACTGCCTGCGGATCTGGTTGTCCAGGTAGCGCTTGTACGAAAAGTGAACCAGCCGTGTATCATTGACGAAAAAGACAAAAGTGGGCGGGTCTACCCCCGCCTGGGTGGCATACAGGAACTTGAGCCGTTTGCCGGCTTTGTGCGGCGGGGAGTGCCGGATTGTGGCATCCGCCACCAGGCGATTCAACTCGCCCGTCGAGATTCGCACCTTCCGCTCCTCGTTTACCTGGGAGGCAAGGGGCAGGATGCGATGAACCCGCTGGCCCGTGAGCGCCGAGATGTACAGAACGGGTACATAATCCAGGAACCTCAAGTCGGCGCGGACCTGTTTGGTATAGGCATCCATCGTATAAGTGTCCTTTTCGATCAGGTCCCACTTGTTCACCACGACGATGATGCTGCGCATCTCCTCCAGGACGTAGCCGGCTACGTGCGCGTCTTGGGCCGTGACCAGGTCCTCGGCGTCAAGCAACAGCATCACCACGTCGGCGCGAGCGATGGCTTTCATGGCCCGCAGGACGCTATATTTCTCAATGCCTCGCTCGACACGCCCCCTGCGGCGGATGCCGGCCGTGTCGATGAGCAACACCGGCTGCCCTTCCCAAGTCAGGTAGGTGTCCGTGGCATCGCGGGTGGTACCGGGTATGGCGCTGACAATGGCTCGTTCCTCGCCAAGCAGCTTGTTGAGCAAAGACGACTTGCCCACGTTGGGCCGGCCAACCAGGGCGATCTTGAGAGCCTCCGGTTCCTCCTCATCCTCGGCAGCGGGTAGATTGACCACCACCTGATCCAGGAGCTCACCGATGCCTATGCCGTGCAGCGCAGAGACCGGGAACACCTCTCCCAGGCCCAGCGCATAGAAGTCAAAGGCCGACTGGTGACGCTCTTCATTGTCGGCTTTGTTGGCGGCGACCAACACCGGCTTCTCGGTTCGGCGCAGCACATCGGCCACATCCACATCGGCCGGGGTCAACCCGTCGAGCACGTCCACCAACAGGATAATCAGGTCTGCCTCGGCGATGGCCATCTCGGCCTGCTCGCGGATCTCCTCGATGAAGCCTACCGAGGCCGTTGACAGGGGATCGGGCTGTTCCTGAGCCCTCCGCTTCTTTTGACTTTCGATGATCTCCAGCCCGCCGGTGTCGACGACGGCAAAGAACACCCCGTTCCATTCGGTATTACCGTAAAGCCGGTCCCTCGTGGTCCCGGGAATATCCTCGACGATGGCCCGTCGCTGGCCGACTATGCGATTGAAAAGTGTGGACTTGCCCACGTTGGGGCGTCCGACCAACGCCACGAATGATTTTGGCATTTCCGTATCCTAGTCGCGCACAAATCCCAGCCGCTCGGCCTGCGTCCCAAAACCATCATCCGGGGTCTTGATCTCTCCGAACTTTTCCTCGAACTTGGCCAGGTTCTCGCCCAGCGCCTTGTGGAGCAGCTTGGCATTCATGGGCGTCATGAGGATCCGGGCATAGACCTTGGCCTTGGGCATGTTGGGCAGCGCCCGCGCGTAATCCATGATCATCTCCGAAGGCGAGTGGGTAATGACAACGAAATTGGCATATGTGGCCTCCAGGTTGGCTGGCAACTCGACCTGGATCTGTCGTTGGGGTCTTGGGTTATCGCTCATCTGCAGTCTCCTGGTGGGTAAGTCTGTCTCCAAGCCGGTTCACCGAAGACAGAACCTACAATACTAAGCACGCTTCACCTGCCACGCCCCATGCAAACACGGGCGTCGTTCACCGTCAGGGGCGAACGACGCCCGGCTGCTGCCTAAGCCTGACAGATTGATTAAAAGGGTAGCACGTCCTCCTCGAACCCTTCCGGAGGTGGCTCGCCAGCAGGCGCACTGGGGGCCGCGTCGCCCCGGCCACCCAAGAACTTGACCGTCCGCGCCGTGATCTCAAAGCTAGCACGCGCCGTGCCATCGTTCCCGGTCCACACTCGCGGGTTTTGAGAACCATCCACGGCCTCACCCTTTACCTCACCTTCAACAAAGACCTGCATTCCTTTGTTTACGTATTGGTTGACCGTTTCAGCCAACCCCCGCCAGCAGGTCACGCGCCACCATGTCGTCAGCTCCCAATTGCGCCCATTGTAGGACTCTTTCCAGCCGGTGGGGCAATTTGGATTCCGCTCTTTGTTCACCGACGTCTTGGTTGCTACGCTCAAGTTGGTGACGGGCGTGCCGTCTGGCGTATAACGCATCTGTGGATCTTGGCCGACGTTGCCGATGAGTGTTACTCGCTGAAACATTGTTCGGCTCCTTTCATTCTCTGAGGCGCACCGGGTGGCACACGTGAGGTAATACTAACCAACATCTTACCCCAAAATGCCCCAGATGTCAATTGCAGACTCGATCGGTTTGACTCTGGCTATCCAGACGATCAGCAAATCCTGCCCGCCCGCAGTTCTACTATGTCCTGGCTTCACCTCGCGGCACGAACGGGCTCGTTCTTCAACTCGATCAGATGCTCCGCATGAATGATCCGCCGCGTTCCCGTCTCGGCGCGGATCACCAGCGATTCCGTTTTAGCTTTGTTGCCATGATACCGGACGCCCGCCAGCAGCGCACCTCTGGTAATAGCGGTGGCCGCGAAAAAGATCTCGTTGCTGGAGACCACTTGGTGGCAGGTGAGGATCTGCTTGGTTTCCAGCCCAGCACCCTGGACCGCGGCTCGTTCCTCGTCGCTTTGAGGAGCAAGGCGACCCAGCATGCCTCCGCCCATGGCCTTTACAGCGCAGGCGGCGATCACACCTTCCGGCACACCGCCGATGCCCATTAGCAGGTCAGTGCCACTGTCCGAGGTGGCGGCGATCAGTGCACCAAGGACATCGCCGTCGGATCGCAACATCGCCCGTGCGCCAGCTGCCCGGATCTCTTCGATGAGGTGGAGATGGCGAGGCCGATCTAGCACAAAGACGACCAGGTCCCGCACCGCTTTCTTCTTCGCGCGGGCCACCAGCGCTATCGTCCAGGCTGCAGGTGCGCCCATGCACTCGGGCACCAGGGCGCCAGCAACTTCTGGACTGACTACGACCTTTTCCATGTAGACGGCCGGGACTGGCGACCACATCGAGCCATGTGGAGCAATACCGGCCACGGCGATAGCATCGGGGCGCCCCAGGGCCAGCAGATTTCTGCCCTCGATGGGATCGACCACCACATCCATCTCTGGGCCATGCCCGGTGCCCACACGATGGCCGCTATCCAGGGACGAGTGCCTGCCCAGCTTGCCCTCTTCACCGATCACAATATGGCCGTCCATGTCCAGCGTGTTCAAAGCTTCGACCATGGCCTGGGTAGCATCCTCGTCTGCTCTGTCGGGCCGCCCCAGACCCATCCAGCGACCGGCCCTCAACGCAGCTGCTTCGGTGACTCGCACCAGATCGAGACCTAGATTGCGAGGGGGGTATTGGTCCATTCCCACCACCACCTCCTGTCGCTCAGTGTACGTCCACGCACACTCACTGCGGACATTCGTCGACAGCCTCCAGCAGGTTGGCTGCCTCCCAGGCCAACATGCCGCCCCGAGCACTGCCAGATTGTCGCAGCCCATTTCACGTAGCGCAAAAGCGGCCCGCGTACTCCGCCGCCCGCCCCGGCATACGCAGACGACGGGGCGGTCCTGAGGCAGTTGTGACGATTCCAGAAGCAGTGTGGGCAGGGGCATCAGTTTCCCCTGCGGGATATGTCCCTCCTCAAACTCACGGGGCTCTCGCACGTCGATGATCAGCGGGGCGCTACCAGCGCACAACTGCTCCCACAACTCCCTCGGCGATATGCCAGCCACGCTGCCGACGGGGATCTCCGTGTGGCATGGGATTTCTGCTGCGTAGGTTTGCTTGGGCAGGTTCTGGCACTCTCTGAGGGTTCGCACATCGCACTCGTAAATGCAAATCGCCGGATCGAGGATCTTGGTGAACAGAGAGGGAATAGCCTCCTCTTCTGTCAGAAAGTGGTCTGTACCTATGTAATCATAGAAATCCGTTGATTGCGTAAGATTAAGGATGGAATCGTGCACCTTCACCAGAAACACGTCACCACCTTGATCCCGGAAGCTGCGCACAATGCTTTCCAGGGCGTGCATCCCACTAAAGCCGCACTGGTCCACGCTGTGCATGCGCAGCAGCAAAACCCGCTGCTCGGGCTTGGCTGCCAGGTGCTGGTCTATTGCCTTTTCGACATGGCTGACGGCGCCAGAATACAAGTCCCCGAAGATGTCCAAGATAGCCAGTTGAGAGCAGGGTGGACGGTCCGGTTGGCTGGTGAAGTGCCGAAAGCTCTCGTCCGGCACCACGGGAGTCACCTCAGGTACACTGGTCTTCATAATGTAGACGGCAAAGGAGGACAGAATCCCGATCAGGACGGCGAACTCGAGGCGCAGGAAGAGCGTCCCCAAAAAGGTGACGACCATGATCACCGCATCGGCCCGCGCGCCTCGCCAGATGCGGACGATCTCTCTGCGGTCAACTATGCTATAGGCTGTCAGGATCAGGACGCCGGACAGGGCAGCGCGGGGCACGTAGGCGGCCCATGGGGCGAAGACGAGCATGGCCACCAGGACAAAAATCCCAGAAAAAGCGCTGGCCAGGGGGGTTTTGGCACCGGAGTCGAAATTGACCGCCGAGCGGGTGAAAGAGCCAGAGCCAGGGTATCCCGAGAAGATGCCGACGGCGGCGTTGGCCAGGCCCTGTCCCACGAACTCCTGATTACTGTCCAGCCGCTGGCCAGACTGGCTGGCAATAGAGCGGGCGATCGACATCGCCTCCACCAGGCCAATGGCAGCGACCGCCAGCGCCCCTGATGCTAACTGTCCGATGAGGCGCAGATCCATCAATGGTAACTTGGCCAGAGGTGGTAGGTTGCGCGACAATTCGCCGATCACGAATACGCCTGCTCGTCCAGTCCCAGCACTCCGACAACAGCGGCGGCGGTCACCATGGCGATCAGCGCTCCAGGCAGTCTGGGGTTGATCCTTCGTAGTAGAACGATCAACAACATGGTGCCCAACCCCAGGGCAGTGGTGGACATGTGCACTTCTGGCAGATGTGTGACGGTTCCCTGGATGGCCTCAACCAGGCCATGGCTGGTGAACTCTAACCCCAGCAGATGCCGCACCTGCTGGATGGCGATCAGGACGCCAGCACCGGCAGAAAAGCCAACGATTACCGAATGGGAGACAAAATTGATCAGCATACCCAACCGGGCCAACCCCATGGCCAGTTGGATCACGCCCGCCATGACGGCCATGAGCCCGGCCAGGAGCACATATTCTTCCGAGCCGGGTATGGCTATAGTGACCAGCGTGGATAGGATCAGCAGGGAGATAGCGTTGGTGGGGCCAGTCTGCAGGTGGAAGGACGAGCCCCACAGTGTGCCCACAATGGCGGCGACGATGGCTGTGTAGAGACCGATCGCTGGCGGCAGCTCGGCGATGAGAGCGTAGGCAATGGCTTGAGGCAGGAGAATGACAGCAACCGTCAAGCTGGCTATGACGTCAGGCCGCAGGTTGCTGCGCTGGTAGGATCGCAGCAACCGGACTGGCTGCAGGAAAAACTCCGGGAAGGCTCTCACGCTGGCAAGCATTGGATCCAACCTCTGCTCATTTCAGCGTAGAACCCCGAAAATGGCAACCCATGGCATCCGTGCCTGCCTTAACGTACAGCGATCGCACCGATCTCCACGGCCCGGCCGTCCAAGCGTTCGCCGGTCGCCTCATCATAGAGGCCAACCACTACCGAGTACTCGCCGGGCGGCAACTCCTCGGGAAGGATCATGAGAACGTGATCTCTGACCGGCTCCCCCGCCACCCACTGCCTGGTACTGCCCAGGTTCAGGCATGGCCGGCCGTCCCACTGCGCCAGCGGGCGGCCGCTCTCGTCCGTTACATGGACAAAGACTTTGTAGTCCGCGCCGAGTTCCTGTTGCGGGCGCCATACCAGAAGCAGATGCAGCGTGTCGCCCCCGGCCAAAGTTGAGGGCGTCAGCGCTCCAGACTCCAGCGTCATCGTCTCGCTCAGGCTCACATCGCGCACTGTCGCAAGTGGGTCGCGCCAGTCGACCAGGGTGGGTACCTCGCCATCAAATACAGGGGCAAACAGCTCTGAATCGTAGCCCACGTAGGGCACGGGCAGAGACTCTCGCGACCAGATTTCAATGCGTGGCTCTCCCCGCAGGCGCACCTCACCTACCTGCAGATAGTCCTCCAGGCGGCCTTTGCTGAAATGAGGATACGGCGCCTGCAGATGGGTAGCCACAAAAACATAGTCTGGCACGGCTTCAAAGTTCACCCGCTCCAACGCGGGTAGATACCAGAACCGCAGGCTTTGCGAGCCCTCATTGCTGGAAAAAGTGCCCTCCAGGCAACCCCAGTGGGCCAGGGTCCCTATCGTCTTCCACCCTTCCTGGATCGGAAAAGAATATCGTGGCCTTTGGGGCACATTTTCGCCAAAAGGCGCCCAGTAGAATGGCGCCTGGCTTTGTTCATAGTTAACGACATACTCTGGCGATTGCCGGAAAAAGGCCAGGTATAGGTAGCCTGCAGAGACCGCCAGCCAAATGGCTATCAGGGCAATCGCTCCCCAACGGAAAACAGGCCGCATCGCTTTGGACTTTACCAAGAGCCCCAGTGGTAGGGCTGCCAGCAGCGACCAACTTGGCATGACTAGGTAAAAGTGGGTGCCTGGATGCTGCATGACAAACAGGTACAGGATCAAAAAGGGCGCGAACCACAGCGCCAACAGAAGCGTCCCCCGTCGCGCCATGCGCCAGCCAACGATCAACCCGGCGACCACCAGCAGGATCAGCCCCAGGAAGTAGTAGGCGCCGGTGTAGAACGTTCCCAATTCGACAAAGATGGGCAGGTTGAAAGCGCCAAAGCCGCCCAGTCGACTGCCAAGATATCGCTGTGTTCTGGCGAATCGGGGATCCAGGACGCCAGGCAGGTAGGTAGCGGCGACGATCAGCGCGGCGACAAGACCGGCCAGCAGTGCAGCGACTACAACCTGTCGTCTGTCCGGCGCGCGTTTCCAGCCTGCCCAGGCCAACGCTAGTAGGACCGGAGCCATCAGGGCATATTCATAGTGCATCAGGATACCAGAACCGCTGAACAGAACGACCAACGCCAGCCAGCGCCCCTCGCCGCGGCGGGAGAATTCCCATGCGCACAGCACCGACAGAATGGACAGCAAGAGCACCGCAGGCTGGTACTGCACGATGCGCGAAAGGGCCAGGGCAAAGCCATTGACCGCCAGCAGGAACCCAGCCCAGAACCCAACCGCACCCGCCAGGGATGTCCGGTCCGAGAAGATGCGGCGTCCCAGCAGCGCGACAGCCAGGACGCTGGCAACGCCCATCAAGGCAAAGGGTGAGCGAGTCGTAGCCTCGTTGGCCGTGCCCAGTGCGCGGTAGACCACCATGGTCACAGCAATCTCGCCGGGGCCTTTGGCGTGCCGAGCCAGCACGTCATCCTCTCCCCAAATAGCCCGCCTGGCCTTGTGTAAGACCATGGTCTCGTCACCATGCAGTTCATGGTAGCCCAAACCGGGGAGGCGCAGCAGGGAGACGAACAGTACCAGCGCGGCGATCCAGGCCCACGTTTTGACTGAGGCCGGCCGCAGGGGAACAGGCCGTCGCCAAAACAGAGCTGCCAACAAGAGGAGCGCCCCTACCTCATAGGCGGCGGTCAGCGCCCAGAGTTCCATTGGGCCTGGCAGCCAGTGGATCAGAAGGGCCACCAGCATCATCCAACACAGACCCAGGCCCGCTGCCAGAATGGCAGCGGTAGGTAGATCCTGATCCGGCAGGCGCCAATGGGCCACCAGCAGGGCGCCAGGCAGCCACCAGGCAAGCGCCATAATGGCCAGCCAGCGCAGCCACAGCGCCTGCGCGAACACCAAGGGCAACGGAGCCAGGAGTATCAGGATGACAAAGATCAGAAGCGCTGGCATTCTGAGCCAGCGAGAGGTTCGGACAGCGGAATCTGTTGTGACCTCGTTGCCCATCAGGAACGCCCTTAGCAGACCATTATCAGTAGGCCACTGTCCATGGCTCCAAGCCGGTTCGCAACCGGCGTTTTCCGGGTGAAAACCGCCGAATCGCGGATTCGGCTCGAGCACAGAATCGCCCATTGCGGCCTACTGATTATGACTGGTGACTCGAGGGATATTTGATCAGAACCGGTATGCATCTCCCCTCGGCGCGATTTCGAGGACAAGGATGACAAGTCGGTCATTTTCAATTGCGTAGGATATGCGCCACTGCCCTACTCGAACACGATACAGGTTCTCATAGCCCGAAAGCTTCTTGCATCCTGGGGGGCGTGGGTTCTCAGCCAGTCCGTGTATGGCTACCCTCGTGCGCTGGAGCAGGTCCTTGGGCAGCCGGCGCAGTACTTTCTCGGGCTGGCGTAACAGCATAATCTGCCAGCGCTCCGGGTCTTCACTCATCCAGCAGGCCTTCGGTGACCAGCTCAGCCTCGATCTCCTCCCAGGGACGGCCACTTGTAGGGTCTTGCTTCCATTTCTCGTAAGCCTGTGCTGCCCGACGGGTTGCCCGGATCTCTTCCAATTCGTCTTTGAGGGCAACATAATCCTCGTAGGAGATCACGGCCACCACCGGTCTACCATAGCGCTCGATCACGACATCGGAACCACCAGCATTGGCCATGTCCAATAGGTCGCGCCACTTGATTCTGGCTTTGTTGCTTTCCAACACCTGAACTGGCATTGCTCCCTCTCTCAGTGTCGTAAGATTCTTACGACATTGTAGCGGTTCATGCAAAGAAGGTCAAGTCGAGCCAGCAGTGAAGCACATCTCCTGCCGAAAGCGCCAAGCCCTGATCTCACAAGCTACCACGACCGCTTAAACACGATACGCCAGGAGTAGTGGCCGTTGCCCATGCACGTACCGGCATTCACCAGTTCCCGGCATCGCTCCAGGGTTGCACCGGGTTCGCAACATTGGTCGCAGTACCCTGCCGCATGCAGGTCCTCAACCGGGGGCGCGTTGTAGGCTGGCATGTCACGCGTATAGTCGCCTACGCAGGTACCGCCGTCTCCCGTAGCGATGCATAGGCTGCCGCCACCGCCAATGCCATACTCGAACTTGGTCTCCCCTGGT
>Ga0209013_10000902_pt1 | contig 27251 bp, 28 predicted proteins | sample Cruoilmetagenom2_FD_187291 | JGI IMG/M metagenome (GOLD analysis project Ga0209013, IMG submission 187291) | Oil polluted marine microbial communities from Coal Oil Point, Santa Barbara, California, USA - Sample 2 (SPAdes) (version 2) | ecosystem: Environmental > Aquatic > Marine > Oil seeps ...
CGTATCAAAACAATATTAAAAATTAAAATCATTAAAAAATAGATTTTCCTTATCTTAGCACACGAAAAATAAAGCTATTTATTTTTTCATTGCCAAAACCTAAATTATGAGACCCCCATCACATAGTCTATCATTAATTATTTTATTTGTTGTACAATCAACGCTATTGGCTCAAGATGTAACAAATGTAGACACATCTAGTGAAGATAATAGTGATAATTTAGGTCTAGAGATAGAAGAACAAGACATTAATAAATTATAAACTAACCTTAAACCATTAAAACAATATGAATACAGATGTAAATGAGATTCTCTCAACTATTAAAGGAATTAGCATTGAATACGGACCAAAATTAATCGGAGCAGTCGTTGTTTGGATAATAGGTTCATTTATAATTAAAAAACTAATTAAAGCTTTTGAACATGTTCTTGATAAACAGAAAACGGATGAATCCTTAAAACCCTTCCTAAAAAGCATATTAAGTATATTATTAACCGTTTTGTTAGCAATAAGTGTTCTTAGTATGTTAGGTGTTGCAATGACATCTTTCATTGCAATCCTTGGGGCGGCTGGTTTGGCAGTTGGTATGGCGCTATCAGGTACTTTACAAAATTTTGCCGGCGGAGTTATGATATTGCTATTTAAACCATTTTCAGTAGGTGATTTTATTGATGCTCAGGGGCATAAAGGAAGCGTTAAAGAAATACAGATCTTCAATACAATCCTTACCGATCTGGACAATAAGACCATCATAATTCCAAATGGTGGCTTATCTACCGGTTCAATGGTAAACTATTCTACAGAACCTACCCGAAGAGTTGATATCTCCGTTGGAATTGCCTATGGAGAAAATGTTAAAAAATCAAGAGATGTTTTAATGGAATTAGGTAAAAATGACCAAAGGGTTTTGAAAGATCCTGCTCCGTTTATAGGTGTAACAGAATTGGCTGACAGTTCTGTAAATTTAACCTTTAGAGTCTGGGTTAAATCAGATGATTATTGGGGCGTATATTTTGATATGAATGAATATGTTTATGATGCTTTCAATAAATCGGGTGTTCAGATTCCGTTCCCACAAATGGATGTGCATCTTCAGAAAGATTAATGAAAAGCTAATATTTGTACAATTTAAAAATACAGGTAACAAAATGAGTTGTTACCTGTAAAAATGTTTTATTTGACGTACTTTGTTTTTTTCATAAAGCTTATAACTACAAAACTTACAAAGAAAAACAGGGATAGAAGCAGGATAGATAATTTCATAGATCCTGTGATGGCTACGGCTATTCCAAAGATAAATGTCCCCCAAACAATGGCAAGTTTTTCTGTAACGTCATAAAAGCTAAAATAGGTTGTATGGTCCTCGGTGTCTTCAGGAAGTAATTTAGAATATGTAGATCTGGACAAGGTTTGAATCGCTCCTAATACCAAGCCAATAAATGCGCTTATCAGATAAAATTTCACATGCACATTCGGATCATCCCTATCTAAAAAATAGCCACTTAAACTTGCTAAAGCCCAAATAACAATGGTGATTTTTAAAGTAGTTATATTGCCGATCTTTTCCGACATCCTCGAAAAAACATAGGCTCCTAATATCCCAAGTATTTGGATAACAATTATAGCAATAATTAAATTACTGGTTGGCAAACCCAATTCGGTTGATCCGTATACCGTTGCCAAAAGTATTACCGACTGAACACCAATGCTATATAGAAAGAATGAGATCAAAAAATTTAATAATATCGGTAAGTCCCTAAGTTCAAGAAGCACTTTTTTTAATTCCAAAAATCCTTTAAAAATATAATCCTTTTTGGGTTTTCTATCATATGCATTATATGGTAAATATTTAAACGTGTACTGTGCAAAACCCATCCACCAAATGCCAACCATTAAAAAAGAAATTCTAGGGGCTAAAGCAGGGTCTTCCAAACCATAAAGTTCAGGTTTCATAACCATACTCAAATTAAATATTAACAAAATAACCGAACCTGCATAACCATACATAAATCCTTTTGCGCTCACCGCATCCTGCTGATCTCCATATGCTATTTGAGGTAAATATGCATTGTAAAAAACCAGACTGCCCCAAAATCCAACGCTCGCTAATATTACAAAAGTAAGCCCTAGCCAAAGTGTCTCAATTCCTTCAAAAAAATACAAGGCCATTACAGATAAAGAACCCAAATAGCAAAAAAACTTCATATAGCTTTTCTTATTACCAACAACATCTGCAATCCCGGATAGCACGGGTGAAATAATAGCCACAATTAAAAATGAAAAGGACAGGGCGTATGTGTAGAGTGAAGTGTTATTTACTTCAAACCCTAAAAAAGGAACTAAACCATTATCTGTTTGTGTAACAGATTCATAATAAATAGGAAAAATTGCAGTACTGATTACCAAGGGATAGACCGAATTAGCCCAATCATAAAATGCCCAACTTTCAATTAGTTTTTTATTACCTTTTTCTAGCATGATAACTCCTTACTTTCAAAAATTTGACGAGCAATGTACAATTTTTTTAAATTTTTAACTCTTCATATCAACATTTTCTTAACTTTTACAAATAAATAAAATGGTTAGCTTTGCAGCATATGAAAAATGATCAAAAAACCAATAATAAGAATAATTCCTTTACAATACCAAAATATATTATTCTCTTTGGAAAATTGTTACAACGTATTTCGTATGATCTCACAACGAAATTTGTGTTTAAATTATTTGAAACCCCGCTTAAATTTTCGACTCCGGAAAGAGAATTAATGATGCGGGAAAGCGCAAAAAAGAAATTATTAAGTATAGAGGGGACCAGAAAAGAAGTAATGGTATATACTTATGGATATTCCAAAAAAAAAATATTATTGGTCCACGGATGGTCAGGTAGAGGGACACAGTTATATAGTATTGCAGATAAAATATTAGAAAATAAGATGATGGTAATTTCATTTGATGCTCCTGCTCATGGATTGTCACAAGGCGATAGAACTTCACTTAAAGATTTTATTATTTGTATTCGTCAACTTGAAAAAAAGCTTGGACCTTTTGATGCTGCAATTGGTCATTCTTTGGGAGGAATGGCCTTATTAAATGCTGTTGCAAGAGGATTGAAATTAAATGATCTTGTTATAATAGGAACTGATAATTCCATCAGTGAAATTTTAAAATCCAATGTTAAGAAGTTTTCGCTAAAGCCAATTATTGCACAGAAATTAATAGCATTAGTGAATAAGAATTTAGGTATAGAAGTTGAGGATTATTCTTCACAAAATGTCTCAAAAAAAATAGATATTCCCACATTAGTAATTCATGATAGTGGAGACAAATATGTACCTGTAAGTAATGCTCTTGCCATTCGACAGAATCTAAAAAACGGGGAACTTTTAATGACAAACGGATTAGGTCATCATAAAATTTTAAAAGATTCAACTATAAACCAGCGAGTTATAGATTTTATACGATAAAACGATCATAATTATTTTTTTTATAGCAGAGCGAAGCGATTACATAGATTCTAAAATAATTTAATATCACATAATTACAAATTTTAAATGTATGAAACATTTAATTTTCACATCAATTTTAATTATAATTTTTTGTGCTAATATAAAAGCCCAAGACAGTAAGAAAATGAATAAAAAAGTTAAAAAAACAGAAAAAGAATGGAGAACTATTTTAACTCCGGATCAATATTTTATTTTGCGGCAAAAAGGCACGGACATACCTGGTGATTCTGGATATACCAATCATTTTGAAAAAGGGACTTATTATTGTGCCGCCTGCAATGCCCAACTGTTTGAGTCAAATTCTAAATATGAATCTCATTGTGGATGGCCATCATTTGATGATGCTATTCCCGGTAAGGTTAAATTTGTTAGCGATAATACTTTGGGTATGAAAAGAACAGAAATAATATGTAAAACTTGCGATGGCCATCTGGGGCATATTTTCGATGATGGACCAAAAGAAACTACAGGAAAGAGATATTGTGTAAATAGCACATCCATCATGTTTGTAGCATCAGAAGAAAAAAAGAATAATACAAAGAGTGATAATTAGAGCAGTAATAATTGACATTTAGATCTTGATTTTTTGGATAAAAAATATGATATATCTGACAAACGGTACTGTCCACAAATTAACAAAAATTTGTCTAATCCTTAATACTTTTTAAGAACTTAGTGTTGTTTCTTTGATCAGTGAAACAGCTATTCCTACTTTTCTTTTTAATTCACTCATTACAAATATACTCTCAAAATGAGCTAGTCAAAATTGCTGGTAAAGTTAAAACAGGCTCTTTACCCATTGAAAATGTTCATATATTGAATCAAAATACGAATATTGGTATAGTTAGTAATTCTGATGGATATTTTGAAATTATGGCCTATCTCAATGATACAGTTCTATTTTCTTCTCTTCCGTTTCATTCCAAGAAAGTGACCATCGAAAAGGAACATTTGATAAAAAAAATACTAAATGTAGAGCTCCAAATAAAAGTTAATGAATTAGAGGAAGTGACTGTAGATAGCAAGAAAAATACTATGGGAGTAAATGCAGTAACTCTTAAACTGCCAAATGCAGATAAGACTCCTTTGAACCATCTAGATCGAAATTTAAATTATTATAGTCAAGCACCTACTGCCTTAGTAATATTAGCAACTTTATTGGGCCAAAAAGGTGGTATTGAAGATATATACAATATTGTTTCCGGTAATAGAAAGAATGATAGAAAACTTAAACATTTATTGGAAGCAGATCGTATTTGGGAAATAAATCAGGAATATATCTATCGAATAAGAGTTCATTTTCAAGATAGATTTTTTATAAATAGGGTCAACATTCCCATAAATAAAATTGATTCTTTTATTTTTTATTGTCTAAATAACAATAATATCATCTCCCTTTTTGACAAAGGAAGATACCTTGAAATTATGGATATTTTTATAGTTGAAAGCAAGAAATCTATAAACGAAGATCAAATACTACATTTAACAAAAGATTAAGTAGGATTAAGATTCTAATTATTTTAATTTGCAAACCATGAAGCAGGTTATCCTTTTGTTATTAGTTATTTTCGCTTTACGGGGATATTCTCAAGAGAGCAGAATTAAAATTTCTGGTAAAGTGAGAAGTGATTCTTTGGTAGTTGAAGGTGCCCATGTAATAAATTTAACTTCAAAAGTTGGAACTGTAAGTGATGCAATAGGAAATTTCAATCTTGCTGTTAAATTGCACGATACTATCCTATTTTCGAACATAGAATTTAAAAATATTCAGGTCATAATTAATGAGACTAATATCTATGAGAAATATTTAGAAATTGACTTTCAAATAAATATCAATGAATTAGATGAGATAATTATTGCTAACAATATGGCCGGATCGTTGGGTCTGCCAAATGCTGATAAAAAACCGTTAAGTCAGACAGAAAGAAAAACAAACTATTATAAAAAAGGTGGTGCTATTAGCAAATTGCAAGGTCTCGTCTCTGGTGAAGCCAAAAAAATGAGAAGACTTCAAAGAATGACTGAAGAGGATGAAAGAAAGAGAGCTTATCAAATACAAATATTAAATATCAGAGAATACTTTAAGGATGAATTTTTTATTAATACTCTTAAAATTCAAGAGGAAGAGATTAATAATTTCATTAGTCATTGTATTCAAAAGGGGGTAATTCAAATGTATAAGGGAGAGAGGTATCTTGAAATTATTGATGTTTTTATCGGTTCAACCTCAAGTTTCGAAAAATTAAAAAACCCTGATCTGGATCCTGAATGATCAGGCAAATTTGAAATATTCTATATAAAGAAATTCAATCCACTATTTTCCATATATATTTACTGGCCAGTGTTTTATAAGGGTGCCAACCATCAGCAATTTTACTAAGCTTTACTTTTAGTTCTTTCTTCTCTAAATCAATTTGGTATAATTTCTTCATTCCGTTCTGTATCCCGAGATCGTCAATGGGAAAAATATTAGGTCTATCCATTGGAAACATCAAAATCATTTGTACTGTCCATCTCCCTACACCTTTAATTTGAGTTAAATAGGATATGATCTCCTCATTCTTCATATGCATTAAATAGTCAAAAGATATGTCATTTTCCAGTGAAAATTCAGCTACATTTTTAACATATCCAACCTTGTTATTTGACAAACCAATTCCTCTCAATAAATCGTGTTCCATAGCCAGTAAATTATTTGCCATTGGATATCCATTAACAAAAAGATCAGTGAATCTATTCCAAATAATTCTCACAACTTTAGTGGAGAGTTGCTGGGACACGATAGAATTTAGTAAAGAGATATAAATATCCAGTTCCAACTCTGGTCTCACAGGACTTCCCATTTTATTAATTGCATCTGTCAGAATTTTGTCTTTCTCTAAGAACTTGAGAATTTCGTTATAGCTTTTCAAATTTCAATTTTTTTGATGAAATTATACTTTTATCCTGCGGTATTTGTTGCTTATCCATCTTCAGTTTATTAAAGAAGGTTTATTACATTTGCAGACATAAAAATAACATTTTCATACAAAATGAAGGAAATAAAAATATTATTCTTAATCCTGATCATTCCTTTATTCGCTTTTGGGCTTCATAAATATTATATCAGTTTGACTAAAATTAATTTCGTTGAAAAAGAAAAATCAGTGCAAATAACCATGCGTTTTTTTGTTGATGATATTGAAAAAGCACTGGAAAGCAGATATGAAATTGAACTCGAATTAGCCACAGAAAAAGAAAATGAAAAAGCTAATGTCTACTTAGAAAAATATATAGCCTCGAAATTTGAAATTATAATCAATGAAAACGTTAAATTATTTAGATATCTTGGGAAGGAATACGAAAATGATGTGGTTTTTTTCTATTTAGAAATTATTGATATTGAAATGATCAATCAAATATCTGTGCAGAATAGGATGCTTTTTGAAGATTTTCCTGATCAGGAAAACTTTGTGCAGTTAAATATTAATAATTCCAGAAAAACCTTTGTTTTACACAAAGAAAATGATAAAGAAATGTTAAACTTCTGACAAGATAATCGCAGTACTTGCGAAATATATTACTTTCGAAAATTCAATTTTAAATACAAATAATTAGGGATGAAAAAAATTGCATATTTACTATCTTTATTACTCGTTACAACTGCTTCATTTGCGCAGGAAAATAAGGAAGGGTCAAAAGAAAAGCAAGAAGGTCATTATAATATCAATAAATTTAGACAATTAAAAGAAGAACTTCCAAATTCAAATGCCTATCGCACAGCATCTGGCGCACCTGGACATGAGTACTATCAACAAAAAGTAGACTATAAAATGGATATCATTCTGGATGATGAGAACCAGAAGATTTATGGAGAAGAAACTGTTACTTATCACAATAATTCACCGGATGAATTAGAATATTTATGGCTTCAATTGGATCAAAATATAAGAGCTGCTGATGCGGTAACAAATGACATTAAAGCCACTGGCCCATCTATAATTTATAATCCAAAGAAATTCACGCAAAGTTTTTTGGGAAAGCCTTTTGATGGTGGATTCAAATTAGATTATGTCAAAGACATTGATGGGAATGACTTAGCACATACTATAAATGGAACAATGATGCGAATTGATCTGCCTCAGATCTTAAAATCCGGGCAGAGCACATCGTTTAAAATAAAGTGGTGGTATAATATTAACGACCACACAATCAATAGAGCCCGTTCTGGTTACGAACACTTTAAAGAAGACGGAAATAATTCTTACGTTATTGCCCAATTTTTCCCAAGACTCGCTGTCTATAATGATGTAGAAGGATGGCAAACCCTTCAATTTTATGGAGGTGGTGAATTTGCCCTTGAATTTGGAGATTATGAAGTGAATATTACAACCCCTGCCGATCATGTATTAGAAGGTACGGGTCATATTTTGAACAGGAAAGAAATGCTTACCAAAAAACAATGGAAAAGATATGAAGAGTCGCAAACTTCATTTGACAAACCAATTATCATTGTAACTCAAGAGGAGGCAGAAGAAAGTGAAAAGAATACTTCAGGAAAAACAAAAACATGGAAATTAAAAGCAGATAATGTTCGTGATTTTGCTTTTGCAAGTTCACGTAAATTCATTCTGGATGGACAAGCGGTAAAAATTGGGAATAGAACAGTAATGGCAATTTCTGTATACCCAAAAGAAGGCAATCCACTTTGGGAAGAATATTCAACAAAAGTGGTTGTTAATACTTTGGAATCCTATTCAGAACAAATGTTTGACTATCCATACCATAAAGCCATTTCGGTTCATGCAAAACAACAAGGAATGGAGTATCCAATGATTTGTTGGAATTTTGGTCGCCCAAGAGCAGATGGCACTTATTCCACAAGGACCAAAAATGGTATGATTGGTGTTATTACACATGAAATTGGACACAACTGGTTCCCTATGATCGTAAATTCTGATGAACGTCAGTGGGGATGGATGGATGAAGGTCTGAATACATTTGCCGAATTAATTGCAGAGCAAAAGTTGGAAAAAGGATTTCCATCGAATGGATTTCCAAAGGGTGTAGTTGGTTATATGAGTGGCAGTCAAGATGGAATTGCTCCGATCATGACCCAACACGAAAATGTTTATCAAAGTGGACCTAATGCTTATTCAAAGCCTTCTGCTGGTTTGTACATGTTAAGAGAATTTATTTTGGGTCATGAATTATTCGACAAAGCTTTTAAGACCTATGCTGAGCGTTGGATGTTTAAACACCCTACTCCTGCCGATTTTTTTAGAACAATGGAAGATGCTTCCGGAACGGATCTCGATTGGTTCTGGAGAGGATGGTTCTATACAACAGATTACAACGATATTGGAATAAAAGAGGTGAAAAAATTTGTTGTTACAGATCAACCAACAGAGCGTGCTAAAAATATGTTTAAACGGTACGGTGCTAATATAGACGATTATCTTCCTGCACTTTTCTTAGTAAATACGGATAGTGACGAATATACTGATGAGATGGCAAAAATTGAAGATCCTTCAAAAGACATTCCTTTTTTGAACGAATATTTAGCCGATAACTTTTCACCGGAAGAAAGAGAATCTTTAAGAAATACCAAGTATTTTTATGAAATTGTATTTGAAAAACCAGGAGGTTTGGTAATGCCAATTTTGGTAGATTATATTTATACTGATGGTTCAAAGGATAGCAAATATTATCCAGCCGAAGTATGGAGATTTAATGATAAAGAAGTGAAGAAAATTCTTGCTTCAGATAAGGAAATTAAAGAAATTATTATTGATCCTAACCAGTTAACGGCGGATGTGGACACGGAAAATAACACTTGGCCAAAAAAGGTTGAAGACTCTCAATTTGACAAGTTCAAAAAGAATTCTGTCAAGAACTAAATCAATTAAGTGAGGATTTTATATCCATACAAAATTATTATTATAAGATTATAATATGAAAAAAATATTACTAAGTGTTATATCAATAAGTTTCATAGCTTTCTCTTTTACCGTCATAAAAAAGACCAATTATAAGGTCAATACTGAAACTTCGAAGATCAATTGGAAAGGTTTTAAACCTACTGGTTCTCATTATGGAACGATAAATCTTACCAATGGAAATTTTGTTGTTAAGAATGATAAGATCTCCGGAGGCGAATTTACAATTGATATGAACAGTATTGTTGATTTGGATATGCCAGCGGATAATGAATATAATGCAAAATTAGTAGACCATTTAAAAAGTGCTGATTTTTTTTATGTAGATAAATACCCGAATGGCTCCTTCCAGATTATGGACACTGAAAATCAAGATGGTAAAACTTTAATTAATGGTGAATTAACATTAAAAGGTATAACACATCCAGTTTCTTTTTTAGCAGATATTAAAATCGAAAACGGTCAATTGACCTTAGAAAGTGAAACCTTTAAAGTTGATCGTTCCAAGTGGGATATTCGTTATAAATCGAAGTCATTCTTTAATGATCTTAAAGATAAATTTATAGAAAATGACATGGAGATATCTATTGAAGTGATAGCAAATAAATAGCTACAAGAGAGTCCATAAGTAATTATAAAAAATGCCTTAAGATCCCTTATGGCATTTTTTATAGATGGATGACAAATGTATCTTTTAGCTCATTAATTATAAATGTACTGTGGGTACTGCTTATATGATTAAGCGTGGTTAATTTATTATTTAAAAACTCACGATAAGCGTGCATGTTTGTAACAACAATTTTTAAAATATAATCATATTGTCCGCTTACATTAAAACATTCTAATACCTCCTCAAAATTAACTACTTCTCTTTCAAATTTATTTACATATTCGTGCTTATGTTGAATCAATTTTATCTGACAAAAAACAACAAATGCCTTATCTACTTTTTCTTTATCCACTATGGCCACATACTTCTTAATAACTCCGTTTCTTTCCAGTTTTCTAACACGTTCGTACACGGCAGTACTAGATAAATTTAAATGTACGGACAACTCCTTTGTGGTAATTTTGCTATCCTTTTGAAGATAATCCAATATCTGCCTATCCGCTTTATCAAAAGTCATATTGTAAAAAGTTCTAAATTATGGAATTATTTTTTCTATTTTATGTAAATATAACTACTTTTTATAATATATATAGTTTTATTATCTATATTTTACACTATCTATTGATTTTATTACTGTAAAAGTATAATTTTGTGTTATAATCCTAAAATCTGTTATTATGAAATTTCATCCGGCCGATAGTATTCAAGATTTACAATATTTTGGTGAATTTGGTGGCGTCAATCCGTCTATTTCCGATTCATCAACCTATACTTTTTTAGCTGCAAAATCCATGTTGGATACCTTCGAAGGAAATTTAGAAGGTTGTTATTTATATTCGCGTCATACAAGTCCCAGTAATTTGTATTTAGGTCAGGCATTAGCTGCCATGGAAGGAACAGAAGCTGCCAATGTTAGTGCTTCGGGTATGGGTGCCATTACTCCTACTTTAATGCAACTTTGCAATGCAGGAGACCACATCATTTCCGCCAGAACGATCTATGGGGGAACCTATGCGTTTTTAAAAAATTTCTTTCCAAAATTTAATGTCCACACTTCCTTTGTTGATATAACGAACATAGAAAAAATTGAGGCGGCCATAACAAAAAACACCAAAGTTATTTTTTGTGAAGCGGTGAGTAATCCTTTATTGGAGATAGCAGATCTAAAGGCCATATCTGCGATTGCTAAAAAATATGATTTGAAATTAGTGGTTGATAATACATTCTCACCTCTTAGTATTTCACCAATTAAACTAGGGGCAGACATAGTTATCCATAGTTTAACTAAATTCATAAATGGTACTAGTGACACTGTTGCCGGAGTAGTTTGTGGTACGAATGAATTTATCGATAGCTTGCGCAATGTAAATGACGGAGCAAGTATGTTACTTGGTCCTGTTATGGATAGTTTAAGATCTGCAAGTGTATTAAAAAATATAAGAACCTTGCATATTCGAATGAAGAAACACAGCGAGAATGCAATGTATTTGGCTGAAAAATTTGAAATTGATGGTTTACCAATTATTTATCCTGGATTAGAAAGTCATCCACAACATGATTTATACAAAAGCATGTACAATGACGAGTTTGGATTTGGTGGTATGCTTGCATTTGATACCGGATCTTTAAAGAAGGCAGACGATTTGATGGAGCTCATGCAAAAAAGGAATTTAGGGTATCTGGCTGTTAGTTTAGGCTTTTATAAAACATTATTTAATGCCCCGGGTACGGCAACCTCTTCTGAAATACCTGTGGAAGAGCAAATAAAAATGGGGCTTTCGGATGGATTAGTCCGTTTTTCAATCGGTTTGGATAATAATATTGAACGCACTTATCAAGAAATGAAAAAATGCATGCAAGAAATAGGCGTTCTAAATGTATTGACAGACACGATAAGTTAAAATCGTATTAATTATTATTTTACTTATAATTCACTTTCATACAATCGCAATCTATTTCGAACTGCATTTATTTCACTTTGCAGATCATCCACCTTGTTTAATAAGTTAAATACCACATCAATACCCTCTATATTTACATTTAATTCGTGGTGTATTCTTATCATTTTTTCGACATCATTTATTCTATCCTGATGTAGACAGGATACTTTTTCGACAGTTGTTATTTCAATTAAACCAGCTTCGTTCAATGCTTTAAAAAATGATGTTTCTACTTCGTAATGAGAACAAAGTTGAACTAATGGGATGAAATTTATCTCTTTCATATTTATCTTAATTTAGCCAATTCTTCAAATAGTATTTTCTCTTTATCTGTAAGATCAGTTGGTGTATTAATTTGAAAAGTAATGTATAAATCTCCAAATTGACCTTCCTTTTTGTATACAGGAAAACCCTTTCCTTTTAGTTTTACCTTGGTTCCATTCTTAGTTTCGGGCTTCACTTTTAGTTTAACTTTTCCGGTAAAGGTGTTTACATTGATTTCGCCGCCCAGAATAGCCTTATACAGATCAAGATCAACGGTATTATATAAATTATCCTTATCTCTTTTAAAACTCGTATGATTGGCTATTGAAAATTTGATATGCAAATCACCATTCGGTCCTCCATTAACGCCTTTACCTCCGTGTCCTTTTATTTTTATTATTTGCCCGTTTTTAACCCCTGCAGGTATCGTTAGACGAATGTTTTTTCCATTAACCGTTAAAGTACGTTTATGAGTTTGGTATACATCTTTTAGATCAAGGTGTAATTCTGCATTAAAATCTTGTCCTCTGAATTTTGTGGTTCCTCGTGACCCTTTAAAACCTCCACCAAACATGGTACTGAAGAAATCTGAAAAATCTGCTTCTGAATAATTTGAAGAATGACCCTGATGAGCAGCTCGTTCGTATTGTTGCTGTTGCTTTGCCTTTTCAAATTGATCAGCATGTTCCCAGTCCTTCCCGTATTTATCGTATTTTTTACGATTTTCCGTATGACTCAAAACTTCGTTTGCCTCATTGACCTCCTTAAATCTCTTCTCAGCTTCCTTATCGTTAGGATTCAAGTCAGGATGGTATTTTCTGGCTAATTTCCGGTAAGCTTTTTTAATTTCTTTATCGGTAGCCTTCTTATCAATACCCAATATTTTATAATAGTCTATAAAGGTCATTTATATTGATTTACAATTGAACAATGTAACTCGATTTACTACCCTTAAATTTACAATATAAATAATTAGTTTTTAGATAAAAGTACTCCAAAATAAAATATTAGGAATTTCTATTGCAAAGATGCATTTCCTTTATCATTATTGAAGTATCAATGATAATGAAGTACACTCAACATTCTAGGTCGATCTACGATTTCTGCAAAAACGAAGTAACATTATTTTCAATACGATTCAAAAGATTCGCAGTATCACCTTTAATAAATTGTTCTCCGGTAATGTTTTCGAAAAGTTCAATATATCTGTTGGAAATTTCCAATATTTTATCATCATTCATTTCGGGTATCACCTGTCCTTGCAATCCCTGAAAACCATTTTCAATTAGCCATTGTCGCACAAACTCTTTAGACAATTGCTTTTGAGATTCTCCCTTTGCTTGACGTTCTTCATACCCATTGGCATAAAAGTAACGCGAAGAATCAGGCGTATGAATTTCGTCGATCAACACAATTTTTCCTTCTTTTGTTTTTCCAAACTCGTATTTGGTATCTACTAAAATAAGTCCTTGCTTTTTTGCTATTCCCGTACCCAGATCAAAGAGCTTTCTCGTATAATCCTCTAAAACCAAATAATCTTCTTCTGTAACAATGCCATTGACAAGTATATCTTCTCTCGAAATATCTTCATCATGAAGTCCTCCATCGGCTTTGGTAGAAGGAGTAAGTATGGGTTGAGGAAATTTGTCATTTTCTTTCATTCCTTCCGGCATTGCTACCCCACAAATTTTCCTTTTTCCATCGCGATACTCTCTCCAGGCATGACCTGAAAGATAGCCACGAATAACCATTTCTACTTTAAAAGGAGTGCATAATTTTCCAACGGCCACATTTGGATCCGGCGTTGCAATCAACCAATTAGGAACGATATCTTTAGTTTTCTCCATCATCAGATAAGCTATTTGATTGAGAATTTGCCCTTTGTAAGGAATCTGCCTTGGCATAATAACATCGAAAGCTGATAATCGGTCACTCGCAATCATCACCAAGAGATCATCATTAATATTATATACTTCTCTCACTTTTCCTTTGTAAACATTTTTTTGTTTTGGAAAATTAAAGTTGGTGTTGTTTATTGTATTCATCTTTTAAATCTATTTACGCACTCTGGTACTAATCTTGGTTATTTATTCTGAATCTCGTGATTCCATTTTTTTATAGGCATTGATAATTTTTTTTACCAATTTGTGCCTTATAATATCCTTATCATCCAATGTCACTCTGGCAATTCCGTCTATCCTATCCAGAGTAAGTAATACCTCCTTCAAACCCGAAACTTGTTTTCTAGGCAAATCAATTTGACCGGGATCACCAGTGATAATGAATTTAGCATTCTTACCCATTCTGGTCAAAAACATTTTCATTTGGTTATGTGTTGTATTTTGTGCTTCATCCAAAATAACAAATGCGCCATCCAATGTTCTGCCTCTCATAAACGCAAGAGGGGCAATCTGAACAATTCCCTTCTCAATAAATGACGCCAATTTCTCATAAGGAATCATGTCGCGCAAGGCATCGTATAATGGTTGCATATATGGATCCAATTTCTCCTTGAGATCACCAGGTAAAAATCCTAAATTCTCTCCGGATTCCACGGCTGGTCGAGTTAATATTATTTTTCTTACTTCCTTTTCTTTTAACGCTCTAACTGCCAATGCAACCGCAGTATATGTTTTTCCGGTACCCGCCGGGCCTACAGCAAAAAGCATGTCATTTGTCCGCATAAGATCCACCATTTTCCGTTGATTGACGCTTAGTGCTTTGATAAGTCTCCCGTTTACACCATGTACCAAAATATCATTTGACTTTTTTGAATCCTTAAATTCGGAATTAGGTGCCAGTAGTCGCTCAATACTGTTTTCGTCAATTTTATTATAACGGTGAAAATATTTTGCGAGCATATCAAAACGTTTCTCAAATTCATCTAATAAAATAGGTTCCCCGAAAATTTTAAGTTGATTACCTCGAGCTACAATCTTCAATTTTGGAAAATATTTCTTTACCAATTCAATGTTCGTATTATGCGTTCCAAAAAAGTCTTTTGGATTTATATCATTTAGTTCAATTATTCTTTCGTTCAAACTGAAATTATTTAGTTTAAAATTTATTTAGTAAGTGAGTGTTTATATATTTATTTGATTAGATTTGTAACACAAAAGTAGCACATTTAAATATATCCCTAACAGTAAATATTTCATAAATTTGAGTTTATAATTATTGAAGTAGATCGTATTAAATTCCTTGATTAAAAATATGCCAATTATTACATTAACGACTGATTTTGGTACTAAAGATCACTTTGTTGGTGCAGTTAAAGGAGCTATTTATAATGAGTTAAAAGATGTGAGAATAGTTGATATTTCACATCATGTTACGCCTTTCGGAATTACGGAGGCAGCTTATATTCTAAAAAATTCATATCAAAATTTCCCCAACAACACCATTCACATTATTGGCGTTGATTCTGAAATTAGTGTAGAAAACAAACCTATTGCTATTGAGTTGGATAATCAATACTTTATTTGTTGTGATAATGGAATTATCTCTATGATCACTAATGAAATTAATCCAGATAAAATTGTTGAAATTACAATACAAAATACCGGGGATGGAAAGTTTAGTATTTTAGATGTATTTGTTAGAGTTGCTTGTCATATTGCAAGAGGTGGGATGCTCGAGGTTATTGGAAAACAAATAGAAGAGATCAAAAAATTGTATGAGATTCAGCCATTGGTGAATGTTGAGGAAAATAAAATAGTTGGAAGTGTCATCTATATTGATAATTTTGGTAATGTTATAAGCAACATTTCGGAGAAAACATTTAATAATGTTGGAAAGGGCAGGGAATTTGAGGTAGTTGCAAGAAATTATTCGTTTAAAACAATATATAAAAAATACAATGATATTGTTGATTATTCCATACCTGCCGACAAAAGACAGGATGACGGAAAAAAATTAGCAATTTTTAATTCAGAAAATTTTTTAGAAATTTCTATGTACCGAAGTAACCTCAAAACAGTTGGTGGAGCATCTAGCTTGTTAGGATTGAATTATCGTGATAATATAACGGTCCGTTTTTTATAATAAATTAGAAAATTGAGCATGTTGGTAAGAATTGTAAAAATGAGTTTTAAACCGGATAAGATTGAAGAGTTTTTAAATAATTTTAAGGAATCGAAATCAAAGATTAGAAATTTTAAAGGTTGTAGTTTATTGGAGTTGTATAGAGATAAAACAAACTCCAATATATTTTTCACTTATAGTTATTGGGAGCACGAAAAAGATTTGAACAACTACAAAAATTCATTATTATTTAAAAGCGTCTGGGAACAAACAAAAATTTTATTTAACGAAAAACCAGTAGCCTGGAGTGTTGATAAAATAGTAAGTTTGACATAATACTATTAAAAGAATGATTGCAATTTTAAGAAAAGAATTAAATTTATTTTTTGCATCACCAGTAGGGTATCTGGTAATTTCTGTATTTCTGGTCATCAACGGATTATTTTTGTGGGTATTTAAAGGGGATTTCAATATTTTAAATGCTGGTTTTGCCGATTTGAACAGTTTCTTTTTTGTCACACCATGGTTTTTTATTTTTCTGATTCCGGCAATAACCATGCGAAGTTTCTCTGATGAAATAAGACTTGGCACTATTGAAATATTAAAAACCAAACCAATTAGCAATTGGCAAATTGTTCTTGGTAAATATTTAGGATCTTTTATTCTTATCGTTCTTGCATTATTACCAACACTTACTTATGTCTACACCATCAATCAGCTTGGAAATCCAACGGGTAATTTAGATTTCGGATCAACCTTAGGCTCTTATTTTGGTTTACTTTTTTTGGCCGGTGCATTTACTTCCATAGGCTTATTTGCTTCTGCATTGTCCAACAATCAAATTGTATCTTTTATAATTGGTGGCATCTTATGTTTTATTCTTTTTTATGGATTTGATGCGATGGCAGAGCTAATAAGTTTCGATAATTTTCAAGTGGCAAACTTGGGAATGAATAATCATTTTAAAAGTATTAGTAGAGGAGTTATTGATAGCAATGATATTGTTTATTTTATTAGCGTTTCCTATTTATTTTTATATCTCACCAAACTTAAAATTGATTAAATCGGTCATGTGCAAATGAATAGTAAAAAACTCTATATAAAAATTCCTTTGTTATTGCTTGGGCTGGTCTTGCTTAATCTAGTTAGTAATACGTATAGCAAGAGAATTGATCTAACCAAGGATAAAAGATATACGCTATCAAAAGAAACCATTCAAATTGTTAAAGATATTGAAGACCCTATTGCGGTTAAAGTTTATCTTCAAGGTAATTTTCCTGCTGAATTCAAAAGAATTCAGTTAGAGACTAATCAGTTCTTAGAAGAACTAAATGCAATAAATGATAATATCAAATTTAGATTTGTTGACCCATTAAATTTAACGGATGATTTGATAAAAAAAGGATTGCAGCCCAGCCGACTAACAGTTCAGGAAGATGGACAAATGTCGGAAGCAATTATTTTCCCTTGGGCAACGATCATCTATAAGGATATTGAAGTAAATGTTCCTTTACTTAGTAACAGTATGGCCACTTCTCAAGAACAACAATTGCAAAGGTCTATTGAAAGTTTAGAGTATCAATTCGCAAATGCATTCCATAAGATCACTTCTAAAAAGGATAAAAAAATTGCGATTTTAAAGGGTAATGGAGAACTAGATGATATAAAATTATACAGTTTTCTAAAAAAACTAGGCGAATATTATAAGTTGGCCGAGTTCACTCTAGATTCGGTTTCATCGAGTCCTCAGAAAACACTGAAAGATCTGTCTGCATATGATCTATCTATTATAGCGAAACCGTCGGAACGATTTACGGAAGAAGAAAAGTTTACAATAGACCAATACATAATGAAAGGGGGTAAAACCTTGTGGCTGATCGATAATATTTATGCAGAATTGGACAGTTTAATGTTAAATGGAAGTTCTTTAGCCTTCAACAGAGATTTAAATTTAACTGATTTATTGTTTAATTATGGTGTTAGAATAAATTATAATGTCACAAAGGATCTATACAGTTCATCTATACGATTGGCATCTGGAAATGTTGGAAATCAAACACAATATCAGGATTTTTTATGGCATTACTTCCCTTTAATTCTATCAATCCATGATCACCCTATTTCCACTAATCTAGATCCAATATTGTTAAAGTTTCCCAGTAATATGGACACTTTGCAAAATGGTATAGAGAAAACTGTAATACTTCAAAGTTCTCCCTATGCTAAGCTCATTGGAACTCCTGCCAACATTTCACTAGACGAACTAGCGATCAAAGCTACTAAAGAAGAATTTAATAATGGAGATCAAATATTTGGTGTTCTTCTAGAGGGATCCTTTAAATCTGCTTATTCAACAAGAGTAAAACCTTTTGAATCTGACACATATAATCAGGTAAGTGAAAATAATAAAATGATCATTATTAGTGATGGTGACATCATTGAAAACGAAGTTTTCAGAGAAGAGCCTCTCCCTCTTGATCAAGATAAATGGACGGGGCAGCCCTTTGGAAATAGTTCATTTTTATTAAATTCTGTACACTATTTACTTGATGATTCTGGCATCTTAAAACTTCGTGCCAAAAGATTACAAATTCAGTTTTTGGATAAAGAAAGAGCTTTTCAAGAGAAAGTTTTTTGGCAAGTTTTTAATTTACTTTTACCATTATTGATATTGGCTACCTTTGGAATTGTTTTTTATTATGCCAGGGTGAGAAAATACAGTTCTTAAAATATTGTTAAAAAAAACAATCGAAGAGTCAGGGTAATCTCAAATTGATGTACCTTTAATACCTAACTTTTTAAAAATTAAAAACAATGAAAATCAAAATTCTTACTATTCTTTTTGCTGTAATGGCAATTTCTTTGCAAGCTCAAATTAAAACGCCTGCACCTAGTGTCTATTCCAAAACCGATCAAGTAATTGGTCTTACTACTGTTACAGTAGAATATTCGAGACCATCGATGCGTGAAAGAACAATTTTTGGAAATGTAGTGCCTTATGGTAAAATATGGAGAACAGGAGCAAATGCCCGAACCAAGGTAAGCTTTGACACTGATGTCACCATAAATGAAAAAGAACTAAAAGCAGGAACTTATGGATTATTGACCATTCCAAATAAGGAATCGTGGGATATAATTTTTTATTCCGAAGCTAATGGAGGAGGCTCTCCGGCGGAGCTGGATCCATCTAAAGTAGCATTAAAGGTTTCGGCTCAACCAAAGGCTATGTCGTTTACAATGGAATCTTTCACTATTGGATTTGGAAATCTGGGAGATTCTAATTCAGGTATGATGTATATTATGTGGGAAACAACAAGTGTAGGACTTAAAATAGGTGTTCCTACAGACGCTATAGCGATGAAAAGTATAGAAAGTGTACTTTCCGGCCCTACGGCAAATGAATTAAATGCTGCCGCTACTTATTATTACAGTGCCGATAAAGATCTTAAACAAGCGTTAGAATGGTCTACAAAAGCTGTTGAGATGAATCCTGATGCATTTTGGATGTCTCGTCAGAAATCTTTGATTCAAGCTAAATTAGGAGATAAAAAAGGTGCAATAGCCTCAGCTGAACAATCTCTTGCTGTTGCCCAAAAAGCTGGTAATGGAGCCTATGTTAAAATGAACAAGGAATCGATTGCAGAGTGGAGTAAGTAATAGGTACCAAAAAAAAGTCTTATAAAATTATTTAAGAGTATTACTGATCATAAATAAACATGATACTTTTAATATATTATTAATATAATAAAACAACATGAAAACAAAACTTATATTACTGTTTACACTAGTAACTTTTATTACTTGCGGGCAGTCAAGTCCAGCTGAAAAAGTTGTGGGAACTATAGATGGTGTTAATATTACTATTGAATACGGTTCTCCGCGTGCAAAAGGAAGAACTATATACGGAGACCTTGTCCCTTATGGAGATGTTTGGCGTGCTGGGGCAAATAAAAACACAACAATTGAATTTAGCACTGATGTAAAAATTGAAGGTCAGGCTTTAGCCAAAGGTAAATATGGATTTTTTATAATACCTGAAGAAAGCGGAACTTGGACAGCTATTTTTAGCAAAAAAAATGATGCTTGGGGGCATTTTTCTTATAATATATCAGATGATGCGTTACGCATCAATGTGGATACTTCTTATTTAAAAGAGGCAAAAGAAAATCTTGCATATAAAATCAAGAAAAATGTAATTAAATTTGAATGGGCAGACGAATCATTTAACATGAAAGTGAGTAGTCGCTAAATGGAATATATTTAAAAACCACAATAATTGAAGTGCCCCCAAAAAGTTAGACACTAATTGGGGGTATTTTTATTTAATTAACTTGCGGTTTCATAATTATTAGGCCTTAGAACTTGAAGGATCCATGCGATTATAATTACAACGATACATCCGAGTAAATTTAGCCATAGATAAGGTAAAACGTCTGTGTACCAAACGCCTATTATAATTATTTGCGTTATAATAGCTGCTACAAAAACAGCATTGCCTTTTATAAACTTGAAGAAAAATGCCAATAAGAATATTCCCAAAATATTCCCATAAAAAATGGAGCCAATAATGTTTACAAGTTGTATTAGATTGTCGAACAAATTGGCAACACTTGCCACTAAAATTGCTAAAATTCCCCATGCCAGTGTAAACCATTTGGTAACCGAAACATAGTACTGATCAGATCTGCCGGGAATATTTCTTTTATACAAATCAATGGTTGTTGTCGATGCTAATGCGTTTAATTCAGATGCCGTTGATGACATTGCTGCTGATAGTATTACCGCCAATAATAACCCTATCAGACCTCTGGGTAAATTATTCAAAATGAAATGAATAAAAACATAATCCTTGTCATTCGTTTCTTGATCTGCATCTGCCTTTAAAATTAAATCTCTAGCTTCTTCCCTATTTAAAATATCCAGCTGATTTAATTCTTGAATTTGTTTTAAAGCCTCTTGATCGGAATTGTCCTCAGCATATTGAAATTGCGCAATTTTCTTTTCATTCTCAATAGTCATTTGTTTTTTTTCGAGATTGAGATATTCATTGGCATAAGTTGACTGTTTTACAACCTTTGTAGCCGTTGGATTAAAGTTTAACGGTGATGCATTAAATTGATAAAAAACAAAAACCATAACACCCACTAACAGTATAAAAAACTGCATTGGAACCTTTAGTAAACCATTGAATACCAATCCCATCTGGCTTTCTCGAATAGATTTCCCCGACAAATAACGTTGCACCTGAGATTGGTCTGTACCAAAATATGATAAAGCCAAAAAAGTTCCACCAATAATTCCACTCCAAAACGTATATCGATTATCGAGATCAAATGAAAAATCTAAAATTTCCATTTTTCCACTAGCCCCGGCAATATTCAGGGCTTTTTGAAATGTAATATCATGAGGCAAGTAGTCAATAATAATAAAAAATGCAGCAAACATGCCAATGAATATCACAGCCATTTGTTGCTTTTGGGTAACACTAACTGCTTTTGTACCACCGCTAACGGTATAAATGATAACTAATACCCCTATAATAATATTGAGGGTTAAAAGATCCCAGCCTAATACTGCCGATAATATAATAGCCGGTGCAAAAATTGTAATTCCTGCAGCCAAGCCTCGTTGAATTAAAAATAAAATTGCAGCTAAAGTCCTTGTTTTTAGATCAAATCTTCCTTCTAAATATTCATAGGCCGTATAAACTTTAAGCTTATGATATATAGGGATAAAAACCAAACAAATAATTACCATTGCAATTGGCAAGCCAAAATAGAACTGCACAAAACCCATTCCGCTATGAAAGGCTTGCCCAGGTGTTGAGAGAAAAGTAATTGCACTGGCCTGTGTTGCCATTACAGAAAGGCCTATCGTCCACCATTTTGCCTCGTTCCCCCCTCGTATATATTCTTGCACATTTTTACTCCCTCTGGTCTTCCATACACCGTATCCAACTATAAAAATCAATGTAAAAAGTAAAACTACCCAATCTATAATTGCCATATCAAGAGTAAATTTGCATTAAAATATAGAACAAAATTATATAGATCGTATTAGCAATTAATACAACCGTATATTCTTTTTTCCATTTATAGGAAACCGACTTAGAATTTTCCTTCATGAGCCAAATTTTAATCTTTTAATTCATCCTTTTTATTTTTTCCAACAGACAACAAGTTTGTATATAATCTATAAGCCCCTGGTACACCAGCTGGTAATTCTCTAAAAAAACTTAGTCCTGTATATATAAAATAGCCCTCTCCGTATTTTGCTACAAGCAAACTCCCGTCTTTTGATGATTCTCCCTTATCATGCATCGATAACAATGGAGTAAAATCAGAGCTCCAAACATCAGGAAAATACAATCCGCGCTCCTGAACCCAACCTTCAAAATCCTTCTCTGTTATTTTATTTGGAAACTGCATTACTTCATGATTCGGTTCTAATATGATAACCTCCGAGTTTTCATCAGTAACCCGATCTCTTGACAAATTGATCTCCATGGGAGCTACTGCATCAACTTTCAGCCTAAAATTAGTATTATATTGAACTATTAATGTTCCCCCTCCTTTGGCATAATCATGTAATGTTTCCTGATAGAATTTTGCTTTATTATTTGTGTTATATGCTCTAACACCAAGAATTATCGCGTCAAAGTTTTGCAAATTATCTATTGTTATTTCATCTTCATTTAATTCTACCACCGTATACCCTACTTGTCTCAAACTTGCCGGTATCTCATCTCCTGCACCCTGTATATAACCAATAAGCTGCCCGTTCTTATGAATATCCAATCTAACAATTTTACTTTTTGCCCGCATCAATACACTTTGAAAAGGGATATGATCATATTCAATTTCTATTAATTCATCAGAAAAAATTGTCCCATTTATTTCTACTTTCGGCGAAATTTCTCCCTCACTTTGAAAATTCGGAGGTTTTAGTATAAATGTAAATGATTCTTCGATTCCTTTTTCCGCTATGTCTACAACAAAATTTGCAGGAGAAACTTCCCATTCATTAGGGATGTCCAATGAAATTATTCCTTTTAAATTTGACTTCCAGGCTTTAACTTTAACTTTAATTTCTTTGGAATCATCACCGGCGAAAATGATAACATTATCTGATATTTTAGCTGTTACTTCAGGCAAGATCTCAAAAGGTCTATATACTTCTCCTTTTACAGGATCATTGTATTTATAAACAATGTCTTTATCTATACTAATAGAAACTCCATTAATTTCAAGTTCAAATATTGCGGTTAATTCTCGTGGTGCTTGAGGCAGGCCAATAAGCTCACGATCAGACACTTTATACATACCTAAAGATCCATCCTCTCTTAACCAATACGCACTCGTGTATTCAATGTCCTCTGGTATAATTCCCTTAATCTCGAATTTATGGTTTTCATTGTTTTTAAGAATAGAATTCTCAATTTGTTCCTTATCCAAATATCCAATACCTACACTTTTTAATTTAATTGTGGCTTCACTCCTATTTATGGCCTCTATATCTATGATTACTTCTCCTCTTCTGGTTGTAAAAGCTTCTTTAGCAGCAGCTTCTAGAAAGAGCCCTGCACATGCTTGGATCACTAGTTTAGTCTCTTCTGACTTTTGGTTTTTCCAGTGATCATTCTCTAGAGCCTGAATTAGCTGGTATACCATCATCAATTTCTCAATACTGGCCGAAGGATTTGTAAAATCGTACTCTTTTTCAATTATCGACAGAAGTTCACCAATTTCTTTACCTCCTTTGACTCTTGACCAAGTTGTATTTATACCATCAAATAGATTGGTTTTATCCTTAGGAAGATCTCCCTTAACTAATTCTAAATATTCAGAAGTATTCCCTCTAGAACCGGTACTCCCAAATCCTTGGCTCTTGTGCATGCTTCTGCTTAAACTAGACACTTCGTTATTTGACAATCCACTTGCCGGGTAATATGTTCCAGTATTAATTTCTAATAATTTCGTCTTATCCGCCTTATCAAAATTTTCCCTGCTTCCATAAAACCACCATGATGTATTGAAAAATTCTCTTCTTGGTTGCCACACATCAACATATTTTAACTGTTCTGTGTATCTACTTTTATTTCCTGCTAAATCGAAAGCCTCGGCACTCAGAACCGCTGAGGATGTATGATGACCATGCGTTTTTCCAAAACTTTCAGGCTTATGACTGAATCTGTTAATTATAATATCGGGCTGAAATTTTCGAATTGCCAATACTACATCGCTCAAAACTTCTTCTTTATTCCACACTTCCAATGTTTCAACAGGATGTTTTGAATAACCGAAATCATTAGCACGGGTAAACATCTGTTCGCCACCATCGGTTTTTCTTGCCGCTAATAATTCCTGTGTACGTATTACACCCAATAGTTCACGAATTTCAGATCCTATTAAGTTTTGTCCTCCGTCTCCTCTTGTCAATGATAAATATGCCGTTCTGGCTTTAATATCATTCGAAAAATAGGAAATCAAACTTGTGTTTTCATCATCAGGGTGTGCGGCAATATAAAGAACCGAGCCTAGAAAATTCAATTTTTTAATTGATTCGTGGATTTCAATGGAGCTGGGCTTATTTGGAATTTGCGAATTTGCCTCTATAGCGAAGGTTAAAAATACTAAAAGTAAAAATACTCGTCTCATCAAAGAATTTAAGTGTTTCTGTTTAACAAATCTATAAAATTAAACCCTTGCATTTTTGGGATTAAGAAAATCTTAACATTTCAAGGATTATAGAAAATTCTAACTAATTTTATTTTTGGGTTCAAGTTTAAATAATATATTTGTATTTCCTATTTTAATGATGGATTAATATCATTAAATTTAATAAATCTCTTTTTAGATGAAATTCATAGTTTCCAGTACACAATTGTTAAAGCAGCTCCAAATTTTAGGAGGGGTCATCAATTCAAATAATACATTACCAATTCTTGATAATTTTTTATTTGAGTTGAACCAAAGTCAATTAAAAATATCTGCTTCAGATTTGGAAACAACGATGAGCGCGGTAATTGATGTCGAAGCAGATGAAAGTAATTCTATTGCAGTGCCTGCGAGATTATTGCTCGATTTTTTAAAAACTTTACCTGAACAACCCATCACTTTTAAATTAGATGACAATAATACCTTTGAGATTAGTTCTGATAGTGGTAAATATGCCATTCCTTATGCAAATGGGGAGGAATTTCCAAAAGCAGTTGAATTAGAATCACCAAGTTCTACTTCCTTATCAGGAAATATTCTTGGTAATGCTATTTCTAAAACAATTTTTGCATCTGGAAATGACGATTTACGACCAGTTATGAGTGGCGTGTTTTTTCAGTTCAGCACAGAAAACCTAACCTTTGTTGCAACCGATGCTCATAAATTAGTGAAATATGTTAGAAACGACGTAAAAGCTAATGAAGTCGCCGAATTTATTATGCCTAAGAAACCCTTGACACTATTGAAGAGTATCTTAGCCGGAAGTGAAGAAGAAGTGACTATTGAATACAATGATACAAATGCTAAATTTATATTTGGTAATAGCGTGTTGATCTGTAGGCTAATTGACGGAAAGTATCCCAATTATGAGGCTGTCATCCCTAAGGAGAATCCAAACAAATTAACATTGGACAGAGGCTTATTTTATAATTCCGTACGAAGAGTATCCATTTTTTCGAGTAAAACTACGCATCAAATTAGATTGAAAATGGCAGGTACAGAATTGAAAATCTCAGCTGAAGATCTTGATTTCTCTAATAAGGCAGATGAGCGTCTACAGTGCAGTTATGAAGGAGATGATATGCAAATTGGATTCAACTCCCGGTTTTTATTGGAAATGCTGAATAATTTAAACTCAAATGAAATTCTTTTAGAAATGTCTATTCCCAACAGAGCTGGTATTCTAACACCAATTGATGGTTTAGAGGAGGGAGAGGAAATAACAATGCTGGTTATGCCTGTTATGTTGAGTGATTAAAGTATTTAAATAAGTAAAAAATATTATGAAACCATGGCTTTTTAGTCATGGTTTTTTTGTTGTAATTAATTACTTCTTATACCTATATTTATCATTAAGTTATTAGAAATAAATCTGTAAATTTATCGGTTGCAGAAAATATATAATACTGAATCTCAAGACACAATTTTTTTTCTCTTGAAAAATTCAGAAGGCTTTTTAATAGATTTTTTGAGCTTAAGGTTAGTAATGAAAAGGGATTGGGAGAGTAGTACATATAAGAATATAACTATACATAGTAGTTGTGTGCAATTGGAACCCAACATTTTTCTTTCTATTATTTCATAATAAAAACTTCTTCAATTCTCATATTAAATACTTTCGAAATATCATACGCCAATTTGAGAGAAGGATTATATTTTCCCTTCTCAAGAAAAACAATGGTTTCTCTACGTACACTCACCCTTTGAGCAAGTTCAACTTGAGTTAAGTTGTCTCTAGCACGAAGTTCCTTAATTCTTGTCTTCATCTGAAATCCCAACTTTTGAGTAGTAAAGCCAATTAAGAAAGAAGATAAGTCCCATTCCTATTAGACCTAGACCTATTATTATTTTGTCTCTTGGTTCCATATCAATGAGGAAAAGTATGATAAAGACCCACATATAAATAGAAAAGCTAAACGCTTTTGCAGCAGCTTTTTCCTTGATTCTTTTTGATAACTCATCATCAGAAGTTAGACCTGATTTTTCACTATTAAATCTTTGAATCTTAAAATACAGGCCGAAACCAATCATAAGGATACTTAACCCAAAGATGAGATAACCTACTGTATTAAAAGGCTCTTTTGCCATATATGCCCATAAACCTAAAAGCATTATCCCTAATGTAGGTGAAATGAATGAAACGAGTGATTTGTATTTTGTTTTCATTTTTAATTGTTATATAATTCTAACACAAAGTTATGTATTTCTAACTTATATGCCAAATTTATTTTGAATAGACAAATGGAATAGAATGAAACTGCATATAACACGG
>Ga0209013_10000903_pt1 | contig 27250 bp, 20 predicted proteins | sample Cruoilmetagenom2_FD_187291 | JGI IMG/M metagenome (GOLD analysis project Ga0209013, IMG submission 187291) | Oil polluted marine microbial communities from Coal Oil Point, Santa Barbara, California, USA - Sample 2 (SPAdes) (version 2) | ecosystem: Environmental > Aquatic > Marine > Oil seeps ...
GCCGGCGTACGTGTCGCCCAGCCAGATGCGGGCAACGAAGTCCGGCTCCTGGGCTTCGAAGGTGTTGAAGTAGCGGTCCAGTGCCAGCAGCACGAACACGTTCTCCTGGGTGTTGTACCAGCGTCCTGCCGTGCGGTGCGCCAGCAGCCCGGTAGCCACCTTGGGGATCAGGTCGTTCTGCGGCTGGTCAGCAATCAGTGCGTCGAGCAGCAGGGCATCCGTCCGCCGGTTGGAGTGCAGCAGCAGGTACGCCTGGTCGCCGTAGGAGGTGGTGAAGTTGGCCGCCCCGGCCGTCTCCACGGCGCGGTTGTTGATGTGCCTGCGGATGGCTTCGACCTCTTCTACGGAATTTGGATCATCCTGAATCACCTGCCACAGCCAGGCCAGGGCTTCCAGCGGCAGTTCCTCCAGGCCGGCCTCCTCCAGCAGCCCCCGGGCTTTGCCCACATCCCGGTCACCCATCAGGGCTCGTACATACACCGCATACGCGCTGAGCGTCTGGCGTATGCGTTTACCGTACCAATGTGGGTAGTAGCTCTCAATCTCGCTCAGATAACCAAGTACGCCCCACTGCATCTCTTCAGGGACCTCGAAGCCCTTGAGCTTCGCCTTCTGCAGCGCATGAGCCACGTGAATGGTGTTGTAGGGGATCGAATCGCTGCCACGCCGCCAGTAAGGAAAACCGCCATCGTAATTCTGTAGTTTCTCAAGCTCTTTGATATCCCGCTGGACGGCCGCTTCCATTTCCTGCGGGGAAGGCAGCCCCTCAGCCGAGAAAGCTGTCAGCACGTCGCGCAGGGCAGCCACCCCCAGTATGCGCGAGGCCAGCTGCTCGGAGCACTCATAGGGATACGAGACCAGGTACATCACGGCATCGGTAAGGGCCTGCAGCGCTGTGGAGGAAGTGCTTATCTCCAGCCCGCCGAACTGCGGGAAGACCTCGCTGGGGGCCGCCACCGGCTGGATCACGGCGCCTTCATCTACAACACCGTAAGTAGCGAAGGCTTCGGTGGTCGCCGGCGTATACACCGGCAGCTCCACCGCGGCCGCGTCGGCATAATTCCCCGACACGGCCGCGATCTGGAAGCGCGCCGTACCCGGCAAAACCGTGGTGGCAGGGAAACGCAGTTCTATGCGGTCACGCGCCGGCACGGTCACACGCTGCCCGGGACTGCCAGTCAGTTCGATATTGCCCCCCTGGACGACCACCTCTACGACCATGGGCTCATCGGTCTGGTTCTGCAGCACAACCGACAGCTCGAAATAGTCGCCGAAGTTCAGGAAGCGCGGCGCCGAGGGACGCACCATCAGCGGCAGCCGGGCGGTCATATTGGCCTCGGCCGAGCCGAACTGCTTCCCGCTGTCGTCCACCGCCACCACCATCACCCGGTAGCGCGTCAGATTATCCGGCAGCTTTATGGACACCCGCGCACCCCCGTCAGCATTCGTGCGTACTACCGGCTCAAAAGCAGCCAGCGGGTTGAAGTCCGAGCGCACGCGGATGGAAACTGGCTCTGAGCCAGCGCCTGCGACATTTATCAATGCGCCTTCTTCCGGTGCTGCGGCTGGCTCAGCCATCGCTGCATCAAATAATGCTTCGCCCTCTTTTTCGACAACTCCAGTCGCCTGGACGGCCTGCATTTCACTCCTGTATTCTTCAGAGAGCGCGCGCGGGTCAATTAATACGATGCTGGAGCGACCATAACGGGCGCTCAGATCGGCCGGGCGATTTTGATAGAAAATCGCCATGGGGTCGACCAACTGGTAATTGCTCAGGGCCAGGATGGCTTCGTCAACCACCACTACGGCCAGTTCGGCGTTAGACACGGGGCGGCCGGCGGCGTCCTTCAATACAAGATCGATACTCGTCTCTCCACCAGGCTCCAGTTCCGTATCGAGCGGCGTCGCCTGGAGAGTGAGCCGGCGCTGCAGAGGGGGGATGCTCAGGTTTAGCTGACCGCTGGCGTAGGCCGGCCGCGGGGGCACATCCGTGAGGGTCTCGCCCTGATCATCGACCCGCGGCGCAGAACCAACCAGGTCCACCTGGATGTGCAAGTTGGGGATGTGCTTCTCTTCGACAGGCACTTGTAAAGTGAGCGTGCCGTCCTCGATGCGGAAGGGTTCTGTGTAGAGCATACCGCTGCGGCTGACCGTCAGCAGTCCTTCAGCGGGTGTAAAAGGCGCCTGCACCAGGACTTGTGCCACGTCCCCCGGCTGGTAGGATTCCTTATCCGGTATCAGTGTAACGGTTTCCTGTTCGACCTCGCGGGCAGGTGGTCGCTGACCACCGCTCACCCAGCGCGTGAATTGGGATTGGTTCTGGCGTCCCATCTCATCCGACACCAGGGCTGTGATCAGGTAGCTGCCGCCCACAGGGGTTTCGAAGGTGCAGGTGACCGGCTCCAGAGCCGATCCCACTTTGCACTCCTGAACCTCCACTTCTACTTCGCCCCAGTCCCCACCCTGGTATTTCCATTCCTGCCTGGCAGCTCTTACCTGGATGGGCCGGTCGGGGACCGCGATTCCGTCCAGGTCCGTGACGATCAGTTCAATATCAAGCGGCGTACCGCGCTCGACGAAGGTGCGTTCGCTGCGCAGACCCACGTACAGTTCCGCCGGATGCACCAGCAGGTTGGTAACGCTCGACCAGGCCTGGCGGTTAACGTCGAACACCGTCGCTTCAGCTATCACGCTGTTCGGTTTCAGTTCTCCTTCAGCTTCGAAATCCAGGCGCAGGTAATGCTCGCCCGATGCGTCGGTCACACCGCTGTAGGTTTCATCCTCGATAGATTCGTAGTCCGGATAATACCATTCGTTCGACTCGTAAGCGATGCGTGGCTCGTAATACCACCAGGGTGTCCATTTCCCAAAAATAAAATCCGGCCAGTTGGGCGGTCTGTAGGTGCTCGGGGACGAACTCACCCGCCAGGAGACTTCGGCATTGGGCAGAGGACCGCCTGCGAAGTAACTGGCAGACACGGCCACCACGGCATGCTCACCCACAAAATAGGGTCCTTCAGTTTCGTTGCGAGCCTGCACCTCGAACTCCGGCCGCCGGAACTCCTGTATCTGGAAATCATGATGCTGCTCGGTCCCGTTTAGCCCACCAAGGTTTCCCAAAGCGTTCAGGATGATATATGCGTATCCCAGGTTTGCGTTTTCCGGCAGGGTAAAGTTGAAGTCAAAACCGCCCAGAGCATTGACTTCACTCGAACCTCTTGCTAATTCGTTGCCCTGCGGACCCATGACTCCATACTGCAGACTCGTCACCGCGTCACCCACCAGCCCAACGTCTCCGTCCTGGGCTCCACCCACGCGCCGTATCCAACCCTTGACGTGTACTTCTTCTCCGGGCCGGTACATCTGGCGGTCATCGAACACATACCAGCGCAGCTCATCGCTGATGGGTCTAGATTGCCAGGCATCTTCACCCCAGAAGTACAGAGACTTCGGCAGTACTACAGTGTCAGAGCCCTGTCGCGCCACAAGATAGCTCGTACCAGCGGATGACAAATCGAACCTGGCTAAGCCTGCTTCATCCGTTAGGGACTGAACGCCCGTCGATCCGGACTCTACGATCACACCGCTTAAAGGAGCTCCGTCTTGCAGCGCCGTGGTCCAGGCGACCAATTCACTGTGGTCGGCAAAGGCGTCTAAACCGATCTGGGTAACCTGCACCCAGGCCTGAACGACGCGCCAATATTGATCCTGGTTGAAGGGCAGCAGCGAGCGCGGCGGCTCGACGATGACGATGAAATGACCAAAGTCACCGTCCATCACCCTGCCCAGGTCTATGCCAACTTCTGTAAGCGAATCGGCTTTGGCTTCCACTGGCAGGGTCTCATCAAGCACCAGATGGCCGGGCGGTGAAGGGTGCTCATCCGTACGCTGATATTCGCGCATATAAAGATTGAACTCCGGCCAATCCGACGGCTCGACGGCGTAAATTTTCACCTTTAATTTATTGTAGTTAATGGTGTAAACCGAAAATATGGGTTGCGCAGAAACCGGATCCAGGGTCACCAGGATTTGATCCGGGCCGAACAGGACGGGTTCCGCCGGGCCGATCTTAAATTTCAACCTGGCATTTTCACCAAGCGTCTGTCCGAAGATATCCTGGATAGAACCGTCCACAGTGACGTAGTATGTTGTCTGCCCTTCGGTTGCACCCCGGATCATGATTCTGTCCCCGAATATATCAACGGTAGCACCTAGCAGCGCTGGTTCGATTTGCAGCATAGACTCTTCATAAACGTCGATATCGATTGGGTTGTTGAATTCAATAAACAGCGGCGTCAGGGGCGGACATACAGCCTCGCTCCAGGAACAACCGTGATCATCGATCCGCAGCGGTGCGTATGTATGGAAGCTGAAGTATTCCGCCTGCTCGGTGACCAGCGGCCCTTCAGCAGATGGTGTGCCTGGCCCGATTGTTACGTTGATGGGTGCGTCTGCCGGCAGGGGTTCTGCTGCCCTGAAAGCCAACCAACGACCCTCGACGGCGTGTTCAGCCATGCGGCTGATTGCTTCATCCGCTTCCACTTCCTCATCATCCGCTAATTTCAAACTTACTGTCTGACTGTTAGCCGTCACCTGGATGGTCGCCAGTACGGATGCCGGATTGATGCGCTGGTCAAAGGCAGCAAAAAATAAAGGATGCAGGGGCTGCGGGATGTCGTATGGGTATTTAGCCGTCATCTTGGGCGGAGGTGTACTGAAAGACCAGCGCACTGTCTCTGCCAGCACGCCGCCGTTGGCCGACTCGGTACCTGCCGGGATGGTGACATCATATTCAGTCGCCATTGGCAACCGGTCAATCTCCGTGGAGTCGTACTGGAAGGTGAGCGTCTTTGTCCCAACCCAGCGCCATGTGCCGGGTAGATCTGGCTCCAACCTGACAGGGACGTCTTCAGCAGCGAGGTCGTTGATGGTTGTCAACGGTACCATCGGCTGATTGAAAGTGATGTTCACAAAAGGAGCTAACGGAATCTCCCCTTCTGGAGCGTAGCGCAGCACTTCAAGCGGGCCAACGGCAATATCACCGGCCGTAAATGCCACCTGTGGCGGTGGGAAGGCATCCTGGATGGTTTCACCGGTGCGCGGTGGTGGGTAAGGATCTTCCGGCAGCTTAAAATCTACTTGATCATGTGGTTCCACCAGCAGCGACGGCAGGCGTGCTAATATCTGCGCGACCTCACTTTCGGTCAGCGGCTCACCGGCAGCCTGCGGTACGGATTCAGCCTCCTTCTCCTGAACCTGACCTTCACCCAGTTGTATCGACAGAGATTCATCCCCATTATCTGGCGAAGCTTCACCCGCATCATACTCGATCGTATTCTCTCCTGTGTCATTGAGCGTTGGGTTGGTTTGGTCCGGTGCTGTATCACGTCCCCTGCACCCACCCATCAAGAAAAACCCACTCACCGCCAGGATGGCAGCAACCTTAAGTGCAGACAACCAGTACTGACCAATCGAACGTTTCATTTTTTGTGCCATGCCGGAGCCCTCCTTCACGCGACCCCCAAATTTATATTCATTTGTCTTCTGCTCTATAAGGAGTGACGTTCAAACATTCCGATTAGTTCCAGGTTTTCAATACCGAAAAGGGAAACTAATTGAACCACCACCAGAAATTAATTCTACACTTACCGCAGCCAGTACCTTAAAATCGGAAGGATGTATTTTCATGCCCATTATACAGTGTCAGCGTGTGAATGTAGGATAACACCGCGCACAAAAAAGGAGAAATTTTCAGCGTTTAATATCCACTAACCGCGGCACGCGCGATATCTCTGTCGTTGCGGAAGTTATTTTTTGAGTTAAATTGTCGTTCAAACGATCATACACCCGAGACTTCGCGTCTCTGTCCCCTCTCACGCAGCCCGCAGATCAAGTACATCACGCCTGGGATCAGCAGGGGCATCATAATAACCAACACAATCCACGGAGCACGGCCTCGCCCCCCGATCACCCCGTAGAACACCACCAGCACCACCAGCACAGAGACAATCGTGATCACAGACCCCACAATTTCCCAGCGCCATGCGATGACCAGCCCCAAAACCGCGGTGACCATCCCCAGCGGCATCAGGTTTTCGTACCACGGATAAGGCTGCACCGCAGCCGGGTCTCTACTCATCCATTCCACTATCTCCCCCACGAAGATCACCACCCCTATAGCCACGATCACCAGGCTCCACACCCGAGCAATCCTGCGCAGGATGCGGGTCGGCCTATCTTCATATTCAGCTGCTCCATTCATAACTCACTCCCCGTTCAGCCATCACCTTTCTTATCACCACTTCCCACACGATCCCGCTCTCCCTGGATTTGCAGTCCAGGGTTTCGCGCTGTGCATTTACATTATATAGATTTCGAAACCGGAAGTCAACCGGGGCAGCTACCACCGAATGTTATAATCACCCTAGAATGATGCGCACACGCCTCACATCTCTTTTACTGATTTCCCTTTTCGCCCTGACCGGTCTGCTGGCCATAGCGCCATCCAGTGCTGTCAATGCCCAATCAGGCGCACCCCTGGTCATCTACCTGACCGCCGAAGGAGCCATCACCCCGGCGCTGGCCGAATACGTGTCGCGCGGCATCGAAAGCGCGGAAGACGAAGGCGCAGAGGCGATCATCCTACAGCTTGACACGCCCGGCGGGGCTCTCGACACCATGAACGAGATGGTCAAAGACATACGTGCCAGTTCGGTGCCGGTGATCGTGTACGTGGCTCCCGATGGCGCCATGGCCGCCAGCGCCGGTGCGGTGATCACATTTGCCGGGCACGCCGCGGCCATGGCGTCGGGCACATCCATTGGCGCAGCCAGCCCGGTAGGCGGAGAAGGCGAGGACCTGGGCGAGACCATGGAAGCCAAGCAGAAGAACATCCTCAAAGCCACCATCCGCTCACTGACCGGTGATCGCAGCCCTGAGGCGATCAGCCTGGCCGAAGCGATGATCGAAACCGCTGAAGCGGTCTCGGCCAGCGAAGCGCTCGAAATCGGCCTGATCGACTTCATCGCTGAGGACCTGGGTGACCTCCTGGCGCAGCTCGATGGTTTCACCGTGGAAACCATCAACGGCGAGGTCGTGCTGGAGACGGCTGGATCTGTAGTCAGCGAAATTTCCCCTTCTTTCATTGAGCAGCTGCTCGCCATCCTCACCAATCCCAACATCGTCTTCCTGCTGCTTACCATCGGTGTACAGGCCATCCTGATAGAGATTTCCAATCCCGGTGGATGGATAGCGGGTTTTATCGGCGCTGTCAGCCTGGCGCTGGCGGCCTACGGGCTGGGTGTGCTTCCAGTCAATTGGTTCGGTGTCATCTTCCTTATTATTGCCTTTGTGCTCTTTATCCTGGAAACACAAGCGCCTACTCACGGTGCTTTGACCGCTGCCGGCGTGGTCTCGTTGATCGTGGGCGCATTAGTGCTATTCAACACACCCAGCGTGCCTAATTTTATGCGCATCTCGGTACCCCTTGTGGTTGGGGTTTCCGTCGCCATGGGCATCATGTTCTTCGTCATCCTGGGATTTGCTATTCGCGCCCAACGCAGCCCGGTGCGCACTGGCAGAGAGAGCCTCGTCGGCCGCACCGGCACTGTGCGCCGCGAACTTGACCTTACCGGCCTGGTGCAGGTCGGTGGTGAACAGTGGACCGCGGTATCCGTCGTCGATGGTGAGAAAATCGACCGGGACGTTGTTGTGGAAGTGGTGCAGGTTGACGGTCTGCGCTTAAAAGTACGCAAAATTGAAGAATAAAGGATTCCAATCGGACGGTGTCAGGATCAACCCGCCAAAATCCGAATTGATCTCCTATTCAGAGGGTGATCAAATTATCGTCCTGTCAGAAAACTAAACCCCAGATTTCCGTAATATCAGTCCAGCCGCAAGTTGGCCTTATTTCGGAACTCTTGCCTGAAATTAACAATAACAGGTAAAATGTACCCGAATTTTGTTTACAGGTAGCTTTAATTCGGATGGTACAGGAGTCACAATGCCGTTTACACCGACACGCGATCGGATCAAACCAGAACAAATCGACACAGCCCCCAGGCGCCGCCCGGAGTGGATCAAGGTGCGAGCCCCAACGGGGGAGACCTACGACCGTCTGCAGGATTTGATGCGCAGCAAGTCCCTGCATACGGTGTGCGAGGAGGCCATGTGTCCGAACATCGGCGAATGCTGGGGGTCGGGCACGGCTACGTTCCTGATGCTTGGTGATGTCTGCACTCGTTCCTGCGGTTTCTGCGACATCAAACGCGGTCAGCCGTCCCCGCTGGATTGGCTGGAGCCGGACCGAATTGCCCAGGCAGTCAAAGCCATGGACTTGAAACACGCCGTAATCACCAGCGTAAATCGGGACGACCGGGTGGACGGCGGCGCGCCGATCTTCGCCATGGTCATACAACGTATACGCCAGCTCCATCCTGGCTGCTCCGTAGAAGTGCTGATACCCGATTTCAAAGGCAGCCTCGAAGCATTGAAAATCGTCATGAGCGCGCGGCCTGAGATTCTCAATCACAACGTGGAGACCGTGCCGCGCTTGTTTAAATCCGTGCAGCCCCAGGACCACTACGAATGGGCTGAGGCGACACTCTCGAACGCCAAGAAGCTGGACCCGGAGGTGCTGACCAAGTCGGGCATTATGCTTGGACTGGGCGAAACCATGGAGGAGGTCAAGGCAGTGATGCGCGACCAACGCAGGTGGGGCGTGGACATCCTGACCATTGGCCAGTACTTGCAGCCCAGTAAAAAACACCTGCCCATCGAATGCTACTATACGCCAGATGAGTTCGCCGAACTTAATAAATTCGGCATGGATATCGGGTTCCGGTGGGTAGAGAGCGGCCCACTGGTGCGTTCCTCATACCATGCCGCCGAGCAGGTACGTGCGTTGAGCGTCGTACACCGCAAACTTTACGGCGTGAATGAGCGAGAGGTATCCGGCTGATCCGCAGGTCACAGCGTTCAAGTAGATATCGTTATCTACAATAATTCGCTTTAGGCTCCGCACTGGCATAAAGCGTGCACCGTAATAGTCACACCTTATCACATCGATGGTCCTGCTCCACTTTTATTTCCGGGAACTTCAGCCCTGCCAGGATCGTCCATAGACCGGTCCTGCCTGGAATATCACCTGGCAGGCATTGGCACATATAGCGTCAAATGGCTAACTAAGGAGGTTCACCTTTGAAGAGAATCAGCCTCTACCTCATAATACTGACCACGCTCGTCCTGCTGCTGACAGCCTGTAAATCGCCAGCTCCGGATAGCACAACCGAAGCCGATCCCTACGCGGTGTTCACCGCCGTTGCGCTGACCGCTGAAGCAAACGGTCAGCAGCTCAGCGGGACAACTGCTGCGACAGTTCCCCCCACAGGTACCCCAATTTCTTCAGCCCCTGGTGATGGAACACCAACCACGACTCCAGCCGGCAAGGAAACCGCCGTATCAGGGACTCCGTCAGAATCTGGGGACGCGGCCACCTTCGTGAAAGACATTTCCGTACCCGATGGCAAAGAACTTCCCCCAAATGGAACCTTCGTCAAGACCTGGCTGCTAAGAAATACCGGAACGACCACCTGGACAACCGCATACAACCTGGTTTTCATCGGCGGAGACCGGATGGACGCCCCAGAAGCGGTGCCCCTGCCCAGAGATGTCCCCCCGGACGATACAGTCGAGCTATCGGTTGAGCTGGTCGCTCCCAATTCGCCGGCAACATACACCGCCTACTTCAACCTGCAAAACACGAACGGCGAGAATTTCGGGGTCGGGGTTGGCGCCATAGAAGCCTTTTGGGTCGAAATTACAGTCAGTGAATCTGCCGCACCACAGGCAACCGCCACGCCTGATGCATCCGCCGAGTACGTCACTCAGCTCTTCATGTATGTAGACGCCACTTCGGCCAACGAATGCCCCCATACCTACAATTTAACCGGGATCATCACGTTGAGCAACACCGCAACTGTCACCTATCTGCTGGAAGCCGACACATCCAATCCAGCAATTAAAATCGACCTGCCCGGCCCGGTCACTGCGCAGTTGGATGCCGGAACCCACACTATCGAATATGCGCTCACATTTACCAGCGCCTATAATGGCTGGGTGATTTTGCACGTCACATCACCCGGAGACCACTACTCGAACATAGTCAACCTCACGCTCAACTGCCAGTAATCCAACCAGGTGCGGCGCATAAAAAGTGGGCGCTGCACCTGGTTCACGTTCATCTGCAAGTGCATCGCATCTTGAAGATGCAGCACAACATCCCACATGTCCCTAAAATCTGATATAAAATCCAAAGCGAATGAGCTGGGATTTCACCTAGTCGGGGTGACCAGCCCCGACCCGCCTTTGCACTTTGACGTCTATACAAAATGGTTGGAGGCCGGGCACCATGCCGAGATGGCCTACTTAGCCACCGAACGCGCACTCGATCGCCGATCCGATCCGCGGATTATACTTCCGGAGTGCCGCTCGGTATTGGTCTTAGGCATGCACTATCCGGCAAACCCGTTTTCATACGCAGGAGAAAATGAGACTAACCAAGGTGAGATGGGAAATGGGGATGGGGGTACGTCTAAACCCGGTGCGATCCCACAAGGTAAAGTTGCATCCTACGCTTGGGGCGCTGATTACCATGATGTCCTCCCCGAGCGGATGAGCGCGTTGGTGGAATTCATCGAAATCCAGGCCGGTCACGTGGTGCCCAACCGCTGGTATACCGACAGCGGACCCATCCTGGAGCGCGACTTCGCCCAGCGCGCCGGCCTGGGTTGGATCGGCAAGAACACCTGCCTGATCAATCCCCGGACTGGTTCGTACTTTTTACTGGCCGAAATATTGCTGGGCATTGAGCTGGAACCCGACCCACCCTTCACATCAGACCACTGCGGCACATGCACCCGCTGCCTGGATGCGTGCCCCACCGGCTGTATATTGCCCGATCGCACGATCGACGCCCGCAACTGCATATCGTACCTGACCATCGAGCTGAAACACGCTGTCCCGGTCGAACTACGTTCCCAGACGGGTAATTGGGTCTTCGGCTGTGACATTTGCCAGCAAGTCTGTCCCTGGAACCGGCGTTTTGCACCAGCCGCAGGTGATCCAGCTTTTACCGCCCGTCCTGGGCTCCCAAAGCCAGATCTGATCGAGGAGCTGACCTTGTCCCCGGAAGCGTTCAACAAAAAGTTCAGAGGCAGCTCGCTGAAACGGGCAAAACGGCGCGGATACCTGCGTAATGTGGCCGTAGCGCTGGGCAACAGCGCTGACACATCTGCGATTCCTGCCCTTACCCACTCGCTGCTGAACGACCCCGAACCGCTCGTCCGCTCCCACGCTGCATGGGCGCTTGGGAAAATCGGTGGCGAAATCGCAATGGAAACGCTCATCCAAAGCGCTGGGACTGAAGAAAATGAGTTAGTATCTGCAGAAATCCAGGCTGCGCTTAATAATGTACATGCAATTTAGCAAAAAACATTCTTAGAAAACCCTAATTAGTCTTACCCCCCCTGGCAGTATTATAATCATCCTATGCGCAATAGATGGGCAGTTTACGTATTCCTGGCGGTCATCCTGTTAGGGTTGACCGCTGTCCTCTTATACAACCTGCCGCCGGTCAACGAGCGGATAGGGTGGCGGTTGGATTCTCTGCGCAACCAGATCAGGCACGCCATCAACCCACCGGAACAGGCCGTATTTGCACCTGTCGGCGCTGCCAACCCGGGTGAGGCTACAACAGATCCGCAATCCGTGCAGCTATCCCCTTCAGCTGCGCCAGATGAGACTCCAACGCCCACGGAGCACACATCAACCGCCCCACCACTGCCGTCCCCGACACCAACAATTCCTTTTACACCGATCCCTGGGACGACTATTCTTAGCGGCGTTGTCCACGAATACCAACAGATGAACAACTGCGGACCAGCCACCCTGTCCATGGCTTTATCTTATTGGGACTGGTTGGGCGACCAGCGCGATACCCGCGCTTATTTACGTCCGAATTTCCAGCAGGTAGATGATAAGAACGTCAGCCCTTCAGAAATGGTGGCCTTTGTCGAGGAGCAAACCGGGATGAAAGCGCTGGCTCGTGTGGGAGGTGACGTGGACACCCTGAAAGCGCTGCTCGCGGCCGGATTCCCGGTGGTGATTGAAAAAGGACAGCAGCCGCATCCGGGGGACTGGATGGGCCATTACGTACTGTTCACCGGATATGATGATATAAAGGGGCACTTTATCAGCCAGGACTCGTATATCATGCCCGACCTTCCGGTTCCCTATGAAAATCTAAGTGAAGCATGGTGGCGTGATTTCAATTACACCTATATCGTCATCTACCCGCCAGAACGTGAAGGAGAGGTGCTGTCAATTCTCGGGCCACAGGCAGACGAAATGCACAACTACCAGTCCGTGGCGGACAAAGCCCGACGGGAGATATCCAGTCTGAGTGGACGCGACCTTTTCTTCGCCTGGTACAACCTGGGTACGAACCTGGTCGCCCTAGAGAACTACGCCGAAGCGGCCCAGGCATACGACCGGGCATTCAACATCTATCCCACCATACCCGAAGATGACAGACCCTGGCGTATGCTGTGGTACCAGGTAAGCCCTTACCCGGCGTATTACCACACCGGGCGCTACCAGGATATCATAACTCTCGGCAACCAAACCCTGGATCTGGCCGGAGGACCCATATTGGAAGAGACGTTTTACTGGCTCGGTTTGGCGCGTGAAGCCGAAGGCGACATGGAAAAGGCCATTTACGATTTTCAGAAAGCATACGAAATCAACCCCAGCTCGACCCCTGCTCTGCAAGAACTGCAGCGCCTGGGTATCGAGGTACCCTGATCCGCATAAGTGATACATCCATGCGAAAAACACTGATTACGATAGCCATTGCAGTTCCTATTTGCGCTTTGCTGGCGGTACTACTCTACAATCTACCGCCCGTGAACGACCGCCTGGCCTGGCGTGTGGAGGAAGTGGTCCTCAAAATTAAGTACCAGCTCAACCCACCCCAGGAGGTCGTCTTCCAACCGCAGGAACAGAACGAGGGCGCCATACCAACCGCCACCCTACCAATCCCAACACCAAGTCCCACCGAGCCGCTGCCCCCAACCGCCCCAGGTCCAACAGTAACGCATCTGCCTTCCCCTACCACGACCATTACACAGACACCGTTACCGGAGGAAGTCAGCCTGCAAGGCGTGCTTTATGACGACCAGCACGGTCGCTTCAACTATTGCGCCCCAGCCAACCTGTCCATGGCGCTGTCATATTGGGGCTGGGACGGCAACAAAGACGTGGTCGGACCGGTCGTCAAGCCCGATGGGAAAGACAAGAACGTGATGCCCTACGAGATGGCCGACTATGTCGAACAGGAGACGGACCTGGGCGTAGTGGTCAGGGTGGGCGGCGATCTCGACACGATTAAGCGCTTCAATTCCGCTGGTTATCCAGTGCTGGTCGAAAAGGGCACCTACCTGCGGGACTTGACCGGCGTAGTAAGCTGGATGGGCCACTACCAGGTAGTGACCGGCTATGACGATACCGCCCAAATCTTCACCACGCAGGATTCCTACGTCGGCCCGGACCACAGTGTGCCGTATGACGAGATGACAAAAAACTGGCGCGCTTTTAACAACACCTACCTGGTCATCTACCCCCAACAAGAAGAAGCTCAGGTGCTGGAGCTGCTGGGTGAGGACATCAATGAAACATCCAACTACCAGCGCGCTGCCTTGACGGCCTCGGACGAGATCTTCGCCCTGGAGGGCATCGACCAGTATTTTGCATGGTACAACCGGGGTACGAACCTGATGTACCTGCAGGATTACGCCGGAGCGGCGGAGGCTTACGATAACGCCTTCAGTGTGTACGCCGGGCTTCCCGAGGATGACCGGCCGTGGCGCATGCTCTGGTATCAGACCGGCCCATACTTCGCTTACTTTTATTCCCAACGTTATTGGGACGTGCTTAACCTGGCGGATACCACGCTCAATGCTATGCAGAGCGACAAAAATCTGGAAGAGAGCTATTTCTGGCGTGCGAAAGCCAAAGCTGCTCTCGGAGATACAGCCGGCGCGATCGAGGATTTTCGCACCAGTTTACGTTTCCACCCAGATTTTGGCCCCGCTCTCTATGAACTGGAATTGATTGGAGCTGCGCCTTGATCCAGTACCGCCGGAAACAATCCAAACGCCGACCCATAATACTGTTCGTCATCCTGGTGGTCCTCGGCTGCCTGCTCTCAGTGCTCGTTTACAACCTGCCACCCGTTAATGAGCGGTTGGCGTGGCGGGTGGAGGAGCTGCGCGCCTACATTAAATACGCCGTCAACCCGCCGGAGCAGGTCATCTTTCAACCCAGCGAGCAGGGGACACTGCCTCCTCAAGAAACAGGGGCCGCGGCTCAAATATCGACACCCACTTCAAGCCCGACATCTACCGGGCCTACAGCTACCCCCAGCCCAACACCCCCGCCCACGCCCACCCCAACGCCATTGCCCCCGGGGGTCGTGCTGAGCGGATTTACGCACATGTACCAGACCTGGAACAACTGCGGTCCCGCCAACCTGGCGATGGCGCTCTCATTTTGGGGCTGGTCCGGCGATCAGCGCGACACGGCCGCTTACACTAAGCCCAACCCGCGCGATAAGAACGTGATGCCCTACGAGTTGGCGGATTTCGTCACAGACGAGACCAGTCTGTCGACCCTGGCGCGCGTGGCCGGTGATCTGGAGACACTGAAAGCCTTCATCGCCGCTGGTTTCCCGGTGATCGTAGAAAAAGGTTTTGAAGGGCCTCAATTTGACGGCTGGATGGGACACTACGAAGTCGTCAATGGTTACGACGATGAGACGAGCACTTTCTATGTACAGGATTCGTATGACGGTCCGAACTTGAGAATCTCTTATGATGAGATGTTGAGTCACTGGCGAGCCTTCAACTACACATACCTTGTGACCTTCCCTCCAGAACGAGAGGCAGAAGCGCTTGCAATCCTCGGTCCGCACGCCGATCCGAATTATAATTACCAGTTCGCAGCGGATAAGGCAGCCGGAGAGGCGACCACACTCTCCGGTCGAGACCAGTTCTTCGCCTGGTTCAACAGGGGCTCCAGCCTGGTGCGCCTGCACGATTATGCGGGAGCAGCTACCGCTTACGATGCAGCTTTCGCCAATTATCCATCGATACCCGAGGATGATCGCCCCTGGCGAATGGTCTGGTACCAGACCGGTCCTTATTTTGCATATTATTTCACCGGGCGCTATGAGGACGTAATCGAGTTAGCCACAACCACCCTGGATGTGATGAACGAACCCATCCACGAGGAAAGTTATTATTGGCGAGCGCGAGCAAAGCTTGCCCTCGGTGATACTGAGGGCTCAATCGATGATCTGCGGCTGAGCCTTGAACATCACCCGGGATTCATACCAAGCGTCGAACTGTTAGCCCAATTGGGCGTTGATCCGTAAGGAGGCAGTTATGCCTACCATCCTGCATTTCGCCGATGCACACATTGACATGACCAATTATGGCCGCCACGACCCTCAGAGCGGCCTACCTATGCGCGTGATGGACTTCCTTAAATCGCTGGACACCATTGTGGACACCGCCATCGATGAAAATGTGGACATGGTGCTCTTCGCTGGTGATGCCTACAAGGATCGCACACCGGCTCCCACGTTCCAGCGTGAGTGGGGAAGACGGATTATGCGCCTGTCCCGAGCCGGGATACCCACCCTGCTGCTGGTGGGCAACCACGATCTCTCTCCAGCGCTGGGTCGTGCGCACGCCCTGGATTCCTTCGACACGCTGGAAGTTCCACATATTAAGGTGCTGGACAAACCATCTTTCCTGAGACCGGATGATTTGGAAGGCCTGCCTTTACAGGTGATAGCCCTGCCCTGGATCTCGCGCTCCGGGATGATGGCGCAGCTTGGTGTGAGTGCCAGCGACACGACACAGCTCTACGAAACACTCGGAGAGCGTTTGTTCGAACTGGTCGGCGGCTGGCTCGAGGCTGCCGACCCCAATTTGCCCACCATCCTTACTTCACACTGTTCCGTCCAGGGGGCCGTTTACGGCGGTGAGCGCACCGTGATGCTGGGCGGTGACCTGGTGCTGCCTGGATCCATGATGCGCAACCCGCGCCTCGACTACGTCGCACTCGGGCATATCCACAAACCACAGGACTTGAACGAGGGAGCCCACCCCCCGGTCATTTATCCCGGTTCGATCGAGCGCGTGGACTTCGGAGAAGCAGATGATGAGAAGTTTTTTGTCATCGCTCACGTGGAACGCGGCCAGGCACAAGTAGAGTGGCGCAAGCTTGAAGACATCCGGCCATTTATCGACCGCTTCGTGCGCCTGGAGACCAGCGAAAATATCACGAATCAGCTGCGTGCTGCCTTGCCGGACCCTGAACAGCTGGAAGGTGCGGTCGTACGCCTGGTCCTGGAATATCCTCGCGAGTGGGAAGCCATGATCGACGAAGCCGCTTTGAGGGAATATACCGTCTCCGCCTTCGAATTCCATCTCGTCAAGCGGCCCCAAATGGAAGCTCGCATTCGCATTCCAGAAAACCAGGCGGTGGGCAGCCTGACACCGCTGGAACTGCTCGATCTTTACTGGAACGCCAGTCACACTGACACCAATGAAATCGAATCGTTGAACAATCTCGCCGCCCAGGTGATTGAAGAACCTCCCACCGATTAAGTCAGTCACCTTTCAACCCCAACTTTCCCACAGTACAATATAGCAATTCAAGTTGTCTACCCAACCAACGAACCGGAATACATTTGAATGAGCGTTTCTTGCTCCACAAGAGCTGTCCCGATTAATCGCATATTGAACACCATATGTTATAATATGTGCACAAAGAGTACAAATTTGTATCCATTTTGCACATATTGCTACAATGAAACAACAAACAGAATCCCGCCTTTATCGAATCGCTGAAGACCAGGCAGGATACTTTTCCCTAGCCCAAGCACGTGAGCTCGATCTACGGCGCAATCAAATCTATCGAGAGCTGCAACGCGGAAAATTCGCTAGAGCTGGCCGAGGTGTCTATCGTTTTGTGCAATTTCCTGCCAGAAGGTTTGAAGGCATTCATTTCGCTGTCCTGAGCGCAGGCCAACATGCCGTAGTTGGTTTTCAGACCGCGCTTTACGTTTACGAGCTTTCCAACCTTATTCCCGATGAGATTCACCTGATCCTGCCTGCCACCAGTTCTAGGCGCAGACCCGGCATTCGAGTTCATACCATCCAACTTACATCCGAAGACGTGACCCATTTCGAAGGGCTTCCAATCACCACGGTTGATAAGACAATTATCGATTGTGCATTTGCACATGTCGATGATCAACAGATAAGGATTGCGATTTTTCAATCTCTTCAGCGCGGCATGACCACCAAACAAAAACTCATTGACCAATCCAGGAACAGTCCAACCAGAGTATTCGAGCTGGTTAATAAGATTGTTGGGGAAGTGAAATTGTGAAATATTCTTCATCTCGTTCCTTCCGTCAGGCACTCGAAGACCGCCTTCGGACCAACTATCCCCCCCACCGAATCCCTCGGCTGCGTAAAATGATTGCCTTCGAGAGGTTCATGGCCCGATTAGATGATCACTGGATCCTAAAAGGTGGTTATGCACTTCAACTGCGCACAGAAAACGCACGCGCGACCCAAGACATTGATCTACTGGCGCAGCGTATTCCTTCAGACGAAATTACAGACACTTTGCTCGAAATGACCCATCAAGATTTGGGAGATCAATTCGAGTTTTATTTGGAACGTACCAATCAAGAAATCATTTTGGGGGCGGCCATTCGTTTCCGGGTTACTGCCAGGCTTGCCGGTCGAGTGTTCGAACACTTTCATATCGACATTGGTATTGGCGACCCCATTGTTGAACCGGTTGAATACCTAACACCCCCAGCATACTTGGACTTCGCAGGAATCCCAACCAGACCGGTTCCCTGCTACCCTGTGACGCAGCATGTCGCAGAGAAACTGCATGCACTGGTTCGCCCACGTCCTGTCGAGACCAGCCGTATCAAAGACTTCGTAGACATCTTGCTCTTTGCCTGTATGGACGGAGATTTGCAGGCAAAGCGGCTTTTGGCGGCCATTCAGGTTGTCTTTGATGATCGTGGAGATCCAATACCGCCTAAACTGGATCAACTCCCAAACGGTTGGACACCGAAGTTCAATCAATTCACCAAAAACCTTGATCTTCCTTTCTTGGAATTTAATGATGCTGTTCAAGCCACTCAGAATTTTATTAACCCAGTGCTGAGCGGATTCGCCATTGGAGTTTGGGATCCAGCAAGTTGGGAATGGAAAGACCTTTAGGGGATCGCATCACAATGACTTTAACCATGAATATGAGTATAATGTTTATGGTGATCTGAACCGATTCAGAAGACAAAGAGGTAGATAAGTAGAGAAATTGCTCATGAACTCAAAAAAACAGCTCGAAGACGCCCTGAAAGATGCCATGCGAGCAAAAGACGATGTGCGTAAGCGCACAATTCGCTTGACATTATCCGATATTAAGCTTGCGGAGGTTGAAAAAAAGAGAGAATTAAGCGATGCCGAAGTCCTTTCCATCATCCAGAAGGGAGTGAAAGAACGCCAGGATGTTATCGAAGAGTCCCAACGCGCCGGCCGTCCCGATCTGGTAGCCAATGCCGAGGCGGAAATTACGGTGCTTGAAGATTTCCTTCCCGAACAGCTTACCGGTGATGAATTGGAAGAAATCACCAAACAGGTGATCGATGAAGTTGGTGCATCTTCGATGCGCGATATGGGACAGGTGATGAAAGTGCTGGTCCCACGCCTGGAAGGGCGCGCAACCGGGAAGGAAGCGAGCCAGATGGCACGAAAATTGCTCCAGTAAAGAGTGATAAATGGAGTAATAAATTGTGTGTAATTTAATTGGCCCCTCGTGACATCCAAACAAATTACTACAATAATTCTACAAAGTCATGTCCAACGTTAAATCACAACCCTCGACCAGGCGCACCATTTACCTGGTATTCCTCACCCTGCTCTCCTTCGGGTTAGCGCTGGCCGCATTGATGCTTCCAACACTATCCCGCAACATGTCCCCCACACTCCAGGCAGGACAGGTGGCGGCTCAAGATTTTCGCGCCCCCACTGATATCTCCTTCGTCAGCCAGGTGCTCACAGACCAGAGACGAGAAGCGGCAGCGGATGCCGCACAGCCTGTTTACACACCAGCGAATACTGGCATCTCGCGCCAGCAGCTTGAGAAACTACGCTCCTCATTGGCCTACATCACCAGTGTCAGGGCCGATTCTTTTGCGTCCATCAACCAGAAACTGGAAGATCTGGCTGCCATGGAAGATGTAGACCTCAGCCAGGAAACTGCATTCAGCATCCTGGCTTTATCCGATTCGCGCTGGCAAATTGTACAACAAGAAACACTCGCAGTTCTCGAAAAGGTGATGAGCAGCGCTATTCGACCTGAGGACGTGGATTTAGCACGATACCGGATCCCCACCCTGGTCAGCCTCTCGCTGCCGGAGGAACAGGTTATTCTGGTCAGCGAACTGGTAACGCCTTACATCATCTCAAACAGTGAATTCAGTGAAAGCCTGACGGAAGAAGCTCGAGAGAACGCTCGCGATGCAGTCACGCCGGTCACGCGCGATTACATCGCCGGAGAAATGGTCGTGCGCGGTGGGCGCGTGCTTTCCGAAGCTGACCTCGAAGCGCTCGAACAATTGGGCGTTATTGAACCTCAGCAGACCTGGGAAGAATGGGTTGCCGCCTCTGCTCTTGCCCTGGTAATGTCCGCTTTTGTTATTTTATACCTGTCCCGGGAGCCAGAGCTGGCACAGGATTTACGGGCACTCACATTAATCCTCTTCTTGTTTTTTATCTTCTTGTATGCTGCACGATTGCTTATCCCTACCCACACGGTCATCCCCTACGGATTCCCATTGTCGGCGTTCGGTCTCACCGTGGCTGCCCTGTTCGGTCCGCAGCTAGCGATCGTTTTTTCGCTCCCGCTTGCAATCCTCGTCGCATTCGGAATGCCGAACGCGCTGGATTTGACGCTCTTTTACCTGCTTGGCGGCTTAATGGGCATCCTGGCACTGCGACGTGCCAGCCGCTTAGCCGATTTCTTCTGGGCGGGAGCAGCTTTTACCATCTCTGGAATACTCATTATTGTTTCCTATCGTCTCCTCCTGCCGAGCGTGGATGCATTAGGTTTGGCCACGCTTGCCGGCGCCTCGCTTTTCAATGGCCTGGTAACAGCCAGCCTGGGCATCCTGCTGCAGTTCTTCCTGGCGCAGTTCCTGGGGAAGACCACACCCATGCAGTTGATGGATCTCACCAGGCCGGACCAACCATTGCTGCAGTTAATTTTGCGCGAAGCGCCAGGCACATACCAGCACAGCTTGCAGCTTGCCAATCTGGTTGAACAGGCCGCCGAACGTATAGGCGCAGACCCACTGCTTACACGTGTTGGGGCACTTTATCACGATGCCGGCAAAGCCCTCAACTCATTATTCTTCATCGAGAACCAGGTGCCCGGATTTCCCAATCCTCACGACACGCTGGACCCGGAAACCAGTGCTCAGATCATTATCCGGCATGTTCCAGATGGTCTCGAATTGGGTAAAGAATATCGCCTTCCGCGCCGTATCCTTGACTTCATCAGCGAACACCACGGCACCATGATCACCCGCTACCAATACGTCAACGCTGTGAAAGCAGCGGAGGGTGACGAAACAAAGGTTGACAAATCACTATTCCAATATCCTGGTCCACGGCCGCAAAGTCGTGAGACAGCCATACTTATGCTGGCCGACGGCTCTGAAGCGCGTGTGCGCGCCGAACGTCCCGAGGATCAGAATCAACTACAAGAAATGATCAAGGATGTGATCGACAAGCGACTGTCCACCGGTCAATTGGACGACACAGACCTGACCCTCAACGATCTGGACATGATCCTGGACTCGTTCACCGCTACTTTGAAGGGCATCTACCACCCGCGCTTAAAATATCCTCAACTTGACCAGCCAGCACCCGCCAAAGCTGACCTGCTCGCACCATCTGAAGAGCAGCTCACGATCCTGTCTCCACAAGACGCTAATGAAACTTCCGACGTACCGGTGAACACACACATCGATACGAGTTCGACGTAACATCGCGGTATGATTTTTCTCCAATTTTCTGAAAGCATCTCACCAACAGAAAGCCCTGAACCGGTAGAGCCCTCGCTCCTGGAAAATGCGGTCCTGGCAACATTAGGGTACACGGACACATCATCTGATGTTGACCTGTCGATTGTACTGACTGACGACAACCAGCTGCGCCAGCTCAATTTACAGTTCCTGGGGGTTGATGCTCCGACGGATGTACTTGCTTTCCCATCCGGCGAAACTGACCCTGATTCTGGCACACAATATTTAGGGGATGTGATCGTCTCGCATCCGAGAGCGAAGGCTCAGGCATCAGCCGCCGGTCACGCGCTCGAAAGGGAGTTAAAACTGCTCGTTGTCCACGGCGTGCTGCACTTGTTGGGGTACGATCATGGGGAGGAGCAGCAGAAAGCCGAAATGTGGTCCGCACAAGAGGCTATCCTCGCCCAAATAGACCAGAATGGATAAAAGTATCTGCTGTTCATTTAGTTTCAGAACTTTGCAGACAGCGCGTGATATTACATTTCACTATTTAATCTGATGCGACAATTCTTTGAATCTCGTGCCCATTCCTTCCGCAACGCTTTTGCCGGTTGGTGGTTCGTCATCCGTACACAGCGCAACGCCTGGATACACGTCGTCATAAACATCGCCGTCGTAATGCTTGGGTTATGGCTAGAGCTACCACCCAGGGATTGGGCTGTCATCATCCTGGCTATCGCCCTGGTCTGGACGGCTGAGTTCCTCAACACTGCATTGGAGGCAGTCGTAGACCTGGCCAGCCCGCAGCAACACTCATTAGCCAAAGTTGGAAAAGACGTTGGCGCAGCGGCGGTGCTGATCGCCGCTCTCAGCGCAGTACTTATTGGATTGTTGATCCTCGGCCCACCCTTATTAGAAAAACTTAAATTTATATTTCTAGATTGACTGAATACGACTGATTGCCTAAACACCTAATACCTGTTAGACTCATCAGATATTTAATCCAATTAGGACTTACGCTGTTCAGGGTTGCTGGGGGTGTGGTGGGGAGGCTTTTCCTCCCCACCACACCCCCGAAGTCTACCCAACTGCGTAACTTCTACCAATAACGAATAGCTGGCAAATAATATTCCTTGTCCTGGAGCAATTTTTATGACTGAATCACCCTTCCGTTTTGGTACCGTTGGCTCCCCCAAATCCACTCCCAAAAAACCTGGCGGCACAGTCGGTGGTATCCTACGTTGCGCAGAGCTCGAATTAAACGCATTGGAGCTAGGCTGGGTGCGTTCAGTGCGCGTATCTGAGAAAACCTGCCAGTTAATCCAGACTACTGCCCAAGAACAAGATGTATTGATCAGTGTACACGCTCCATACTTCATAAATTTGAACGCCAACGACGATGAGTGGCCAAAATCTCGTGTACGCTTGATGGATGCTGCCCATTACGGCAACCTGGCTGGGGCAAGCGATATCATCTTCCATCCCGGTTCTTATTTCGGTAACCCGCCAGAGGAAGTGCTGCCGCCGGCCATCGAACGCCTGGCGGGATGCGTCGATGAGCTGCGCGCGGCCGGAAATCCGGTCATTCTGCGTCCCGAGACCATGGGTAAATCGGCTATGCTAGGTTCGTTCGAAGATACACTTGAAATGAGCCTTGCAGTACCTGGTGTACAACCCTGCCTGGATTTCCCCCACTTGCACGCGCGTACCGGTGATGGGACCATGAACACATACGATGAATGGGCTGATGTATTGGAACGTTATGGTAAAGCGCTCGGAGATGATGCATTGCGGAACCTGCACATCCACATGTCTGGGATTGAATACACCGAAAAGGGGGAAAAGAAGCACCTTCCGCTGGAGGAGGCCGACCTGGATCTGGACGCAATTCTAAAGGCACTCAACGATTTCAATTGCAGCGGCCGTATCCTGTGCGAGAGCCCAATCCTTGAGGAAGACGCAATCAATATCAAAAAAGCGTGGGAAGCCCTGGCCTGAGACCGGTCTCGATACAGATATAGATGACCGATCATCACCGTACCCAGACCCTCAAAGATCTCAACACACAACTTGGCTCCTGCCGTCTGTGCCTGGAAGGAGGCTATGATATATTCCCGCGCGCAATCACCTCCGGTGGTTTGGGTGCGCGTCTGATGACCATCGGCCAGGCACCTGGCATCACAGAAAAAGATGCTGGCCGCCCTTTCAACGCCGGCAGTGGCACGCGCTTGTTTAAATGGCTTAGTGAAGCCGGTCTAGAAGAGACATGGTTCCGCGACACGCAATATATGACTTCGGTAACCAAGTGCTATCCGGGACGGGCGAGTTCTGGTTCCGGTGATCGCGTCCCCACGCGGGTCGAGCAGGAACTCTGCCGGCCATTCCTCGACCAGGAAATGGCCCTGATTGACCCTCAGGTCATCATCCCGATCGGTCGGCTGGCGATCAACATGTTCTACCCCCCCACACTTTCACTGGCGAAAATCATCGGTACGCAAAAGCAAATAGAGGGGCGATGGGTCATTCCGTTCCCCCATCCTTCAGGAGCCAGCCGCTGGCACCAGATCGAGAGCAACCGCGCTCTCGTAAAGCAAGCCATTAGCCTCATTCGAGGACAAGTTGAGATTATTTATCCTGATCGATGAGCTGCCTGTTTCAAGGCAGCAGGATCTGAATTTCCGCCTCGTCCAACCGTCTTTCTAACCACTCCAGAAGCGCTGCGCTCTGCAGGGTCAACCGTGCGTCCGGATCGACCACCCGCTCCTGGTCACGTTCTACGACAAAGATGATGTGATAGCCGGTCTTTGTCTCTACCACACCGCTATACTGGCCCGGTTCCAATTCGAAAGCGGTTTCTTCCACCTCAGGTTCCAGCAGATAGCCACGCGGGAACCATCCCAGATCACCGCGCGCAACAGGATCGTATTCAAACGCCAGAGCCGCAAAATCTGCTCCTGCCTGCAGCCTTGCCACTAAGGCGTTCGCTTCCTGGACATCGAATACCAATATTTGCTGAGCGTGTACCTGCTCCATGAAATCAGATACGGAAGCAGCGATTTGGTCTCTCATCCAGGCTGCGCTGATTGATCGGGCTAATGCAGTTCGAAAGCTATCTTCATCGTACTTGCTCATTGACAGCCATTCGTCAAAGGCCGATTTTCCACCTATTTTTTCGACAAGCTGATCGACGCGTTCCTGTAAGGCAGAATCTTCCAACGAAAAGCCGTTCTCAACAGCGGCCTGCCCCAAAAGCATATTGGAAATCAAGTCATTTAAGACCAGCTCCTCATCTTCCGGGACTAAATCTCTATCCACTGCGGCCTGATAAAGCGCAAGCTCGGCCTGGTAATTAGCTATTGTGATCCCCTCTCCATTAACGCTGGCTGCCAGAGGCAATGGGGTGGGTGAAGGTTCCTGGGGCGTGCTCGTTTGAGTCGGCTGCATGGTGACCGGTGATTCGGTAGACGATTCCGTAATTATAGGAGTCGTTGTCTTTTCACCCACTGTACAGGCACTCGAAAATATCCCCAGCAAGCCAAGACATATCACTGCGAAAACGAGATTGTATAGTGAAATGCGTGATAAATTACGTCTCATCATTAATCCAGATGATTGGCGGTAAAAAACTCGATGTCTGCCTATCTTTTAAACAAATCCTGCTGAACCGATCTTATTTTATATCCAGCAAGCATTTTCATAGATTATACGATATTGTCAAAAAACTTAGTTAAATCATCAATGAATACTTTGGCGTGGTTATTCAGAGTATGCTGTGGGTTTTGGTGTGGGGACGAATATCGCCAGGAATAAAACCCATTGAGCTCCCAAATACCCTCTGACTCATACTTCAAAATTTCACGCTGACCGATTATACTTAGGTAATGATCGTGATATTACGCCACGCCATCAGCGGCCTCATGCGCTTCCTGTTTAATACGTTCACCTCATTTGATGTCATTGGACTCAATAATGTCCCTGAAGAAGGCGGTTGTATCCTAGCCATGAATCATCTAAGCATCCTGGATCCACCTCTGGTATACGTCACTATGAGAGGGGAAAATGGAAAGATGGCCGCCCTGGTTGCAGATAAATATCAAAAAACCCCCGTTATCAGCTGGTTGGTCAATCTCTTCGGGGGTATCTGGATTAACCGCGAGGCTTCAGATTTTCAGGCTATTCGAGAGGCGCGCTCTTTTTTACAAAACGGTGGTAGATTAGGGATCGCGCCCGAGGGGACTAGAAGCCGCACCGAAGCGCTTATTCCTGGAAAGACGGGGGTTGCTTTCCTGGCACATAAGGCACAAGTTCCGATAAGACCTATCGCGATTACAGGAACTGAAAATGCTTTCCGTGAACTCGCTCGTTTCCGCCGGCCCAATATTACACTGCAATTTGGTGAATCCTTTACGCTCCCGCCGCTGGATCGGAAAGACCGCGCCGGCTCCCTGGATCAAAACACCGATGAAATCATGTGCCAGATTGCAGTTATGCTGCCACCCAAGTACCGTGGCGTATACGCCGATTACCCGCGTCTGCACGAACTGCTGGCAGCCCAGAACCAGTAGCTCACCTATTCCACCTTGACAGGAACGTTATTTTGCAGATAATTAGGGGCAATCGCATAACCAAAAGCTGCGAAGGAGAAAAGTAAACCAGGGTTTTGCGCGAACATTTCGATCGCGCGTGATTTGAAGCTGACAGGGAAGCACGGGGCATAGATTGAGACCCCGGCACAGTGAATACTGGTCGAAGTTCCCTCCCGAGCCGCCCAGTTGAACGCCTGAGAAGGATATCAGGTTATTAGTCTGGGTCGCAACCCTAGCGTTAGCAGGGGAGCCAATCGTGAGATAAACAGCACCAATCAATCTCCGTGTGCTCGTTCAATACGCCGTTGGCGTTGAAGCGGCTTGCTTATTGCAGGCAATAAGGGTGGTACCGCGGGAACTACATCCCGTCCCTTCTGGGACGGGATTTATTAATTAATGTTTACGCAGGACGTATTGCGTAAAACGATGGAGGTATAAGATGCTGCCAGAATTGGAAACCATCCAACAGGAAGGGTTGGACTCTCTTGGAAAGCTGCAAAATGAAGTGGAGCTGGAAAACTGGAGAATTATGTACCTGGGGCGCAGTTCACAATTGATGGGAGTCTTCGACCAATTGGGGACGCTGCCCAAAGAGGAGCGTCCGCAGATTGGCCGGCGCGCCAATCAAATAAAACAAGAGCTTGAAGCCGCCTTCCAGCAAAAAAGCGAGGCCTTACGCCTGGTGTCAATCGAACGTTCGTTGTTGGCTGACCGGTTAGACGTGACCTTACCCGGTCGCAGCCCAACACATGGCCGTCTCCATCCCGCGACGCAAACCTTGCGTCTTCTTTACCGCATCTTCGCAGAGATGGGCTTCCAAATCTACTTATCACGGGAAGTGGAGACCGATGAACTGAACTTCCAACTTCTGAACTTTCCGCCCTACCATCCAGCACGCGAGATGCAGGACACATTCTTCGTCAAAAGCAAAGTGGACCGCGGTGACAACCCGCTCCTGATGCGCACCCACACTTCCCCGGGTCAGATCCGCGCCATGCGCGAATACACGGCCAGGAACCCTAAAGACCCCCCACCCGTCCGCATTATCACGCCTGGTATGTGCTACCGCTACGAGCAGGTCACCGCTCGCGCCGAGATGCAGTTCAACCAGATCGAGGGCCTTGCCGTCGGGCATGACATCACATTCGGCGATTTAAAAGGCACATTAAGTGATTTCGCCCGACGGATGTTCGGCCAGAATGTACGCTCTCGATTCCGCGCCTCTCACTTCCCCTTCACGGAACCCAGCGCAGAGATGGACATCGAGTGCTTCGTTTGTAGAGGAGAGGGTTGTTCAGTCTGTAAACGGACCGGCTGGCTGGAAATCCTGGGCTGCGGCATGGTACACCCAGTTGTGCTGGAAAATGGCGGATATGATCCCGAACGCTTCACTGGATTCGCCTTCGGCGTGGGACCCGAAAGAATCGCCATGCTGAGACATCGCATCAATGATATTCGTAATTTCTGGGCAAATGATATG